>Ga0181519_10000716_pt1 | contig 29751 bp, 22 predicted proteins | sample PEATcosm2014_Bin_26_FD_121102 | JGI IMG/M metagenome (GOLD analysis project Ga0181519, IMG submission 121102) | Peatland microbial communities from MTU Mesocosm Facility, Houghton, MI, USA - PEATcosm2014_Bin02_10_metaG | ecosystem: Environmental > Terrestrial > Soil > Wetlands > Peat | place...
CGCCGTCAGGTGGACGGCGGTGCGTCCTCGCCGAGCTCCTGCAGGAGCTCGGCGTCGCTGCCGGTGTCGTCGGGGGCGTAGGGGCCCGGCGGGGCCGGCGCCTTCGGGGCGCCGTAGGCCTCGTCGAGCAGCTGCTGCTTCCGTGCCGCCCGGGCGGGCAGCACGGTGTCGTCGAGGATCTCGGCCCTGGTGCGGACCTCGTCCCAGACCACCTGCACCCGGCTCTGGTCGGCCGGGTCGAACGTCACGGGGACGGTGTCGCCCTGCTCGGGCCACCGGAGGAGGACCGGGGAGGTGTTCCCCACCCGTTCGGAGTGGTCGACCGTGAATTTGGGAACGTCCGGGGCGTCGACGACGAGGGTGGCCGTGAGGGTGAACGGGCGCATTGTCTGGTCGAGGTAGGTGTTGATGTCGACCACCAGCGCCTGACCGCGGAGCTGGTCGGCGCTGCCGTGCCGACCGAAGAGACCCATCGGGGAAGTCTGGCACCGGATCGGAACCGGCGCCCGGTCGGCGCTCCGAGCTACAACCCGGTGGGGCAGTGCGAGGCCGGCAGGTTGTCCGGGGTGTCGCTGACGGTCACCGCGATCTCCCCGATGCGGCCCCGGTAGCCGGGCTGGGCGGGCGACGCCGAGGTCCACTGGCTGAGCTCCACCTGCGTCGGCTCGTGGCCGTCGGACTGGAAGCCGGGTCCGAACTGGGCCTGCCAGAAGGCGTTGACCTTCGGGTGGTACCCGCGCTCGTCGAGCTGGTCGACGAGGCCGATGAACTCCTCGGTGGGGATGAGCTGGGGCGCGCAGCGGTCGCTCTCGAAGCCGTTGTCGCCCACGAAGACCACCGACCCGGGGGGGAGCCGGGGGGTGACGAGTGCCGCCAGCTCGCCCACCACCGGGTCGGAGACGGTGTCGAGCGACGGCAGCCCGAGCACCTGCCCCGACAGGACGACGGCCACCACCACGCCCGCCGCCGCCAGGACCACCCGCGCCGACGGGGTGGTCGAGAGCGGCCGTCCGCCGGCCAGGCGGGGCCGCGGCCAGGCCGGCAGGCCGACCCCGATGAGGACCGCCACCGGCACGGCCACCGCCCAGACCACCAGGTACCCGAAGATGGGACCGACCACCCGGTCGGCGGCGACCACCGTGGCGGCCGTCCCCACCAGTCCGAGCCCGCCGAGGGCGGCGGCGAACCGGGCCCGCTGGCGCACCCCGGCCACCACCACGCCGATCCCCAGCCCCACCACCACGACGGTGACGGCGACCGCCACACCGGCGTGGGCCGGGGCGGTGCCCAACAAGGAGCCCATGACCTCCGAGGTCCCCTCGACGACGATCCCCTCCACCGCCGCCAGCGTCCAGAGTGCGGCGCCGAGCGACGTGCCCGGGTGGTGGGCGGAGAAGAACCGCCAGATGAGGGTGAGGTTGCCCGGGTGGTTGGTCAGCTGCTGGACGACCGGCGGCACCCACATGGCCACCAGGGCCACCACGCCGGCCACCGCCCACCCGATCGGCCGACGGCGGTGACCGGTTGCACCCGGGTCGGCCGTGACGCGGTCGTCGTCGGCGCCGGCGTCCCCCCGCCGGCGGTCGCGCACGAGGGTGGCGACCCAGCCGGCGGCGGCCACCACCAGGACGGCGGCGACCACCGGGAGGCACGAGATGTTGGTCTGCACGATGAAGCTCCCCACCACCAGCGCGCCCAGCAGCGACAGTCCCGACCGGGCGACGGCGGCGGCGCACAGCAGCAGGAGCAGCAGCAGCGGGAAGGTGACCACGGTCGGGTTCCAGGGGCTGACCAGGGCGCCGAGCGCCCCCTCGGAGTAGGTCAGGCTTCCCGGGCCGGTGCCGACGACCATCACCCCGAGGAGCGCCACCCACACCGCCGCCCACAGGGCCCGGCCGGGCCCCGCCCGGCGGAGCACCACCCAGACACAGGCCAGGGCGGACAGGGCGTTGACGGTGGTCGCCCCCACGAACATCGCCCGGGCCCCGGAGCCGAGCAGCCGGTAGGCGACCGACAGCAGGTAGAAGTAGGTCGGCCCCGGGTGGTTCCAGCCGTTGTGGTCGAACACCCCGAGCTGCTGCTGCCAGCGGAGCGCCTCGCGGGTGTGGAGGTCGATGAGGGCGAGGTCGTCGGGGAGCGTGAGGTGCGATCCGGAGGCGGCCAGCAGCCGCACGATGGCCACCGCGAACGGCACGGCCACCACTCCGAAGGCGGCCACGACCGTCCAGGTGGCCACCGCCGAGCGGCCGCCCGCGCCCGCCGCCGGCGACGGTGCCTCGGGCTCCGGGGTCCGGGTCGTCAACGGGTCAGGCGGCGTTGTTCGGCGTCGGGGCCTTGATGCCGGCCGACCCCGGCCCGTACGACGCCTGCCACGTCCCCTGCGAGGGTCGGGTGGCGGCGGCCGGGCCGATGGCGATCACCGAGTAGAGGTTCTCCACCATCCGGAGCAGCGGGGCGGTGACCCCGGGGACGGGGTCCGCCACCACGTTGGGGGGGATGAGGGAGGAGTTCTGGAGGGAGCCCACGAAGGTGGCGTTGCCGGAGGCGAACACCCCGCCCCCGTGGGGCACCGTGTACCAGGTGACGTCGGAGAAGTTCTCGTTGCGGTTGGCGACGAGGGAGTGGGCCACCACGTCGGCGTTGGCCGGGCTGTCCGGGCCCGGGACGTAGCGGTCGAACTCGCCCTGGATGACCTTGGGGAGGGACTGCCCGTCGGTGAACCCGGTGCCGGCGAGGAGCCAGTGGCCGGCGTCGGTGATGACCATCGGGGCCATCGCCCCGATGTCCTGGTAGGTGCTGCCGATCAGCCGGCTCTCGGGCTGGCTCACCGGCGACTGGTCCCAGTTGACGGTGACCAGGGTGTCGTCGACACCGGTCATCGGGTCCTCGGCCGCCGACTTGTAGCAGATCTGACGGCGGTTGTCCCCGAGCGTGGAGGACTGGAGCCGGATCTGCCGGTAGCAGGCGTTGGCGCCGAGGAAGGCGAGGTTGACCCCGGCGGCCAGGGCCGTCGCCGCCCCGTTGCGCATGGGCTGCGACCAGTACTCGTCATGGCCGAGGCTGACCAGCGCCCGGTGGTTGGTCAGCAGCTGCGGGTTGGCGTGGAAGTCGAGATCGGTCCAGTAGGTGACGTCCAGTCCCAGCTGCTCGGCCTGGTAGACGATCGGGAATTCGTTGCCCACGAAGTCGGCGGCGCCCGAGGCCCAGTCGTGGTCGTACGGCCGGTCGAAGGTGACGATCCGGGCCCGGTCGGCGAAGCTGCCGCCGCCCGGGTCGTGGGTGAACGAGAGGGCACCGCCCTTGTTCCCGTAGTAGAGGCTGTAGCCCCCCCACCGGTTGTACGCCTGCCAGGTGGTGATGCTCGACTGGATGACCACCGCGGCCTTCGAGGCGTCGTCCCGCACGGTCAGCGGGACGAACTGCTGCTCGCTGTCGGGTCCCACCAGCTTCAGCAGGTAGGCGCCCGGGGGCCACGACGGGTCGATGTTGAGCGTGACCGAGGGGTTCCAGTTGCACTCGATCGTGTTGGTCGGCGCGACCACCGCCGGGGGGGCCTGTCGGCCGCCCGCCACCTCCGCCGACTGGTAGACGAGACGGGCCCCGATGCCCTGGTAGTAGCCCATCCGGTAGACCTCGACGTGGAACGACGGGGCCTTGGTGCTGACGAAGAGGGTCACGGTGTCGCCGACCTGGGCGCTCGACTGGTCGGCGTACCCCTCGATATCCCCGGCCTGCTGGGGCGTGGTCACCCACCAGGCGTGCCCGGTCCTGGCGTTCTCGGCCACGATGGCCGGGTTCACCGGGAGGGTCACCCCACTGGCCACCTTGGTGTTGGTCACCGTCGGTGCGGGGGTGCTGGTACTGGACGTGGACCGCGGGGCCGTGGTGGTGGGTGCCGAGGTGCGGGTGTCCCCGTCCGAGCCCTCCGTGGCGACCAGGGCCACCGCCCCGGCGGCCACGACGCCCCCGGTGGTGGCCAGCGCGATGAACCGGCGTCGGTGGATGCGCTTGCGGGACTCGGCCCGCGCCTCCACCCGCGCCGCCCGGCTGGCGGCCGCCGCCTCCGCGGTGCCGGATGCCGGGCCCCCGTCACCGGCGGGGGCCGGACCGGCCGGTCGGGTGTGTGGTTCCGTCCGCCCCAGACCGGTGGGGCCGGGTGTGGCATCGACGGGTCCCTCCGGGACCCCGGGCGCACCACTGCCGCCGCGTTCGTCCTGCACAGCCCCATGCTACCGGCCCCGCCGGCGGCGGGAGGATCGCCACTGGCCCCGGCGCCACTCCCCGCGTACGCTCGGAACGGACCCCCCGGTGGGCGACCGGCCCCGGCGGGTCCCGACCCCGACGAAAGCGAGCACGACATGCGGTTCGGGATCATGCCCCCGGTCCGGGCCGGCGTGGCCGCCGACCCGGGGTGGATGTCGGCGTTCGCCCGCCACGTCGAATCGTGCGGCTTCGAGTCGGTGGTGGTGGTGGAGCACGCGGTGGTCGTCTCCGGCTACGAGAGCACCTACCCCTACGCCCGGTCGGGGCGGATGCCGCTGCCCGACGACTGCCCCATCCCCGACCCGCTCGACCTCCTGGCCTTCCTGGCCGCGGTCACCGACCGCCTGGTGCTGGCCACCGGGGTGCTGGTGCTCCCCAACCACCAGCCGGTGGTGCTGGCCAAGCGGGCCGCCACGGTCGACGCCCTCTCCGGCGGGCGCCTCCGCCTGTGCGTGGGGGTGGGCTGGATGGACGAGGAGCTCCGGGCGACCGGGGCGGACCCCCGTACCCGGGGTCGTCGGACCGACGAGTCGATCGGGGCGATGCGCACGCTGTGGGCGGGTCGGGGCCCCGAGGGGGTGGACTTCGACGGTGAGTTCGTCTCCTTCGCCCATGCGCACTCGTATCCGAAGCCGACCGCCCCCGCCGGGATCCCCGTCCACATCGGGGGTCACAGCCGGGCGGCCGCGGAGCGGGCCGGTCGGCTCGGTGACGGGTTCCAGCCGCTCGGCCTGTCACCCGACGAGGTCGGGGCACTGGTGGGGCACGCGCGCCGGGCGGCCGAGGAGGCCGGCCGCGATCCCGACGCCCTGGAGCTGACCCTGAGCGGGTACCTGCCCGCCACCGATTGGGAGACGGTGGCCGAGGCGGAGGCGGTGGGGGCGGACCGGCTGGTCCTCTCCACCTCCATCACCGACGACCTCGACGCGGTGCGGGACGAGCTGTCGTCCTTCGCCGAGCTGATGCGGCTCAGCCCGGCGGCGCCGTGACCGGCATCCCGCGGGACGACGAGGGGGCCCTGCGGGCGCTGGCGGAGGCCTACGCCAACGCCGTCGACCGTCGCGACGGCCGGGGGTTCGCCGCCCTCTTCGCCGACGGCGGCGAGCTGTGGGTGCCCTCGCTCCCCGACGAGCACCGGCCGGTGGTGGTGCGCCGCGGCGACGCCCTGGCATCGGCGCCCGCGGCCCTCGACCGGTACGAGTGGACGTTCCACCAGGTGGTCGACGCCCGGTACGCGGTGCCGGTGCCGGGGGACGATCCGCCGGACCAGGCCACGGGGATCGTCCGCGGTGTGGCCCACCACGTGTCGGCGGCGGAGGACGTCCCCGGTTCGGCCGGCATCGACACCGTCTGGTACCTGACCTACCTCGACGAGTACGTCCGGGAGGAGCGGGGCTGGCGGTTCGCCCGTCGGGCCCTCCACCTCCAGTGGGTGGAGGATCGGCCGGTGGCGGTGCTGGCTCAGCGCGGCGGGACCGGCTGGGGCGGCGGCGGACCGACGTAGCGGGCGGCCGGCCGGATCAGCCGGTTGTCGGCCGCCTGCTCGAGGACGTGGGCGGCCCACCCGATGGTGCGCGACGACGCGAAGGTCGGCGTGAACATGTCGCGGGGGATGCCACAGGTGTGCATCACCACCCCGGCGAAGAACTCCACGTTGGTGTAGAGCCGGCGGCCCGGCTTCAGTTCGGCCAGCACCTCGACGGTGGTCCGCTCGACCTCCTCGGCCAGGTCCACCAGCGGACCGCCGAGCGACCGGGCGACGCCGCGCAGGAACGTCGACCTCGGGTCGTCGGTCCGGTAGACGCGGTGGCCGAAGCCCATCACCCGGTCGCCCCGGGACACCGCCTCGCGGATCCACGCCCCGGCCCGGTCGGCGGTGCCGATCTCGTCGAGCATGGCGAGGGCCCGGCTGGGTGCCCCGCCGTGGAGCGGCCCCGAGAGGGCGCCGACCGCCCCGGTGACGGCAGCGGCCAGGTCCGCCCCGGTGGAGGTGATCACCCGGGCGGTGAAGGTGGAGGCGTTGAAGCCGTGGTCGATGGTGAGGATCTGGTACTGCTCGACGGCCCGGACGTGTTCGGACGGGGCCTCTTCGCCGAGCAGCATCCACAGGTAGTTGGCGGCCGTCGAGAGGTCGTCCCGCGGGGCGACCGGCTCCAGACCCCGGTGCAGCCGGTGGGCGGCGGTCAGGAGGGTCGGGACCACTGCGGCCAGGCGGAGGGTCTGGGCGCGCAGCTCCCCGGCGCCGATGTCGAGGGTGGGGCGCCAGCCCAGCTCGGAGCCGAGGAGGGACACCCCGGTCCGGAGCACGTCGAGCGGGGAGGCCGCCGACCCCGGCCCGGCCAGGGAGGGGAGGACGGCCGCCAGGCCCGGGGGGAGGTGGCGGAGCCCGGCCACCTCGGCGGCGAAGGAACGGGCGCCGGCGGCGTCGGGCAGGACGCCGTCCACCAGCAGCGCCCAGACGTCCTCGAGCGGCCGGGCGGCAGCCAGCTCCACGGCCGAGTACTGCCGGTAGTGGTAGAAGCCCTCGTCGCCCCGCACGTCGCCGATGCCGGTCTCGGCCACCACCACCCCCTCCAGCCCGCGGGGGACGTCGATGCCGGCTTCGGCGGCCGGGCGGATCTGGGCGACGGCGACCAGGTCGCGTAGGGAGACCACGCCCACCAACCCGCCGTCGTCGACGACGGGGAGGTGCCGGTAGTGGTGGTGGGTGAGGCTGGACCAGGCGGCGGCGGCCTCCTCCTCGGGGCCGAGCACGTCGGGGTGGGCGGTCATCCACAGGCGGACGGTCTCGACCAGCGGATCGGCGTGGGCGGCGGCCGAGCGGAGCAGGTCGCGTTCGGTGACGATCCCCACCACCTTCGGTCCGTCGGTGACGACCACCGACCCGATCTCGTGGTGGTGCATCAGCCGGGCCGCCTCCGAGAGCGGGGCCTCGCCCGGGCAGGTCACGGGGGGAGCGGACATCAGCTCCCGGACGGCGGTGGCCATGGGGACTCCTTCGGTCGGCGGACGTCGGTCGGTGACGGTTCCAGTCTGCCGTCGATCCGCCGGACTGTAAAGATTGATCAAGTCAACATCCGAACGGTGGAGGGGTAGGCTCGGGCGTGGCCCGGATGCTCGACAGCCAGGAGGCGGCCCGCCGGCTCGGCGTGAAGGTGGGCACGCTCTACGCCTACGTGAGCCGCGGGCTCCTCGCCTCCCACCCCGACCCCGCCAGTCGCCGCAGCCTCTTCGACCTCGACGAGGTGGAGCGCCTGGCCCGTCGGTCCCGGGGGGGCGACCGCCCGGCGGCACGGCTGGCCACGGTGGCCACCTCCGTGACCCAGCTGCGGGCCGACGGGCCTGCCTACCGGGGCATCCCGGCGGTGGAGCTGGCCGGCCGCACCCCCTACGAGGAGGTCGCCGAGCTGTTGTGGGGGGACGCCGGCGAGCCCGACGCCGGTCGGCCGTGGGAGCCGTGCCGCCTCCCCCGGCGCCCGGCCATGGGGGCATCCGACCGCCTCCGGTGGGCGGTGGTGCTGGCGGGGGCGGCCGATCCGCTGCGCGCCGACCTCCGGCCCGAGGCGGTGGTCCGGACCGCCCGCCGGCTGGTGGCCACCGCGGTGGCGGCGCTGCCGGGTGACGGTCCCGACACCGGACCCGTCGCCGCCCGCCTGGCCGCCCGCCTGGCCGACGGGCCGCCCCGTCCGGCGTTCGTGGCGGCAGTCGACGCCGCCCTGGTGCTGTTGGCCGACCACGAGCTGGCCACCTCCACGGTGGCCGTGCGGGTGGCCGCCTCGACCCGCGCCGACCTCTGCGACGCGGTCCTCGCCGGACTGGGCACCATCGCCGGCCCCCTCCACGGGGGAGCCAGCCAACTGGCCTACGCCCTGCTGGTGGAGGCCGAGCGCGTGGGCGCCGGCCCGGCGCTCGACGACACCCTCCGCTGGCAGGGGCAGCTCCCCGGCTTCGGTCACCCCGTGTACGTGGAGGGCGACCCCCGGTTCACCGTGCTGCGCGACCGGTTCGAGGCGGCGGCCACCCCGGCGCAGCGCCGCCTGGTCGCCGAGGTGGTGGACGTGGCCGCCGACCACGGGATCCCGCCGCCCAACGTCGACCTGGCCCTCGGCGCCCTGACCTGGTCGGCCGGGCTCCCGGCCGACACCGGGCGGACGCTGTTCACCGTGGCCCGACTGGCGGGCTGGACGGCGCACTACCTCGAGGAGCTCGACGAGCGCCCGCTCCGCTTTCGGGCCCGCGCCGTCTACGCCTCCGAGGGGGACTGACCGCACCCCGGTCGTCGTCGTCGCCGCCGCCCTACGATCGGGGCATGACCCTCCCCGCCCCGGACCCCGCCCGCACCTCGCTCGTCACCGGAGCCTCGTCCGGCATCGGTGCGGAGATCGCCCGCCTGCTGGCCGCCCGCGGCCAGGGCCTGACCCTGGTGGCCCGCCGGGAGGACCGCCTCCGGACGCTGGCCGACGAGCTGTCCGGGCGCCACGGTGTCCGGGTGGAGGTGGTGCCCACCGACCTCACCGACGAGGGCTCCCGGACCGACCTGGTCGCCGAGGTGCGCCGGCGTGATCTCGAGGTCAACATCCTGGTCAACAACGCCGGACTCACCACCATGGGTCCGGCGGCGCGGGGGGACGTGGCCGGCGATCTGGCCATGGTGCGCACCGACGTCGAGGCGGTGGTGCACCTGTGCACCGCCCTCCTGCCCGGCATGGTCGAGCGACGGAGCGGTGCCATCCTCAACACGGCGTCGACCGCCGCCTTCCAGCCGCTCCCCGGCCAGGCCGGGTACGGGGCCTCCAAGGCCTTCGTGCTCTCGTACAGCCACGCCGTGCGGGCCGAGCTCCGCGGCAGTGGGGTCACGGTCACCGCGCTCTGCCCGGGTCCGGTGGAGACCGGGTTCGCCGAGACGGCCGGCCTCACCGACGACGAGGCCGCCGAGACGCTCCCGAAGTTCATGTGGGTCCCGGCGGCCGACGTGGCCGCCGCCGCGGTAGCCGGGATGGACGCCGACCGGGCGGTGGTGATCCCCGGCATCGCCAACAAGGTCGGTGCGGGCGCCGGGTGGCTGGCCCCCCGGGCGGTCCTCCTCCCCCTCATGGCCAAGCGCCACCCCGCCCTCCGGCACCACTGAGCCGGGTCGCCGGATGGGGAACCGGCTCAGTGGTGACCGGTCGGAACGCGGGGTGACCGGCAGCGGGGACGCGGTGGTCGGGGAGGTGGCACGCGTGCTGTCGGCGGCCGGGTGCGTGGCGGCGGCGGAGGAGGCCGCGGAACTGGTGGCGGCGGCGGCCGGCGACGCCGGGGGGCTCGGACGGATGGTGGAGCGGCGGGTCACCGGTGAGCCGCTCGCCTGGATCACCGGGACCGCCCGCTTCTGCGGCCTGGAGGTCGGCGTGGCGCCCGGCGTGTACGTGCCCCGGTGGCAGTCCGAGACACTGGCCCGGACCGCGGCCCGCCTGCTGCCGGAGACCGGCGTGGCGGTCGACCTGTGCACCGGGTCGGGCGCCGTCGGTCTGGTCCTGCAGGCCGCCAGACCCGGTGCCCGGGTGGTGGGCACGGAGTCCGACCCGGCGGCGGCGGCGTGCGCCCGCCGGAACGGGCTCGAGGTGGTGGACGGCGATCTCGACGGCCCCCTGCCCGACGAGCTGGCGGGCCGGGTGGACGTGCTGGTCGGCGTGCTCCCCTACGTCCCGACCGGGGCGCTCCACCTCCTGCCCCGGGACGTGACCGCCTTCGAGCCCCGGGGAGCGCTGGACGGCGGGGAGGACGGGTTGGCGGTGGTGGAGCGGGCGGTGCGGGCCGGGGTACGCCTGTTGCGGGCCGGCGGGTGGCTGCTGCTCGAGGTCGGCACCGACCAGGTGCCGGCGGCGGCCGGGCTGCTCGCCGGTGCCGGCTACCGGTCGCTCGGTGCGGTGGAGGACCCCGAGGGCGACCTCCGGGGCGTACGCGGCCGGAGGTGACCCCCCGGGGTCAGCCGGCGTCGCCCAGCACCGCGAGGATCTCGTCCCCGTAGCGCTCGAGGCGGATGGAACCGATACCCGGGCAGTCGGCCAGCTCGGCCAGCGACCGGGGCGACCGCTCGGCGATACCCACCAGCTCGCGGTCGTTGAGGACCACGTAGGCGGGGACGCCCTGGGCGGAGGCGACCGACCGGCGCCAGGTGCGCAGGGCGTCCTCGGCCGGTCCGACGGGCCCGGCGGGCGGACGGGGGCCACCCGCCCGTGCCCCCGCCTTCAGCGGATCGGCCGGCCGGCGGGCGGGGCGGGGCGGGGGCACCACCCGGGAACCGTCCAGTTCGTCCACGAAGATCGAAGGGGCGTCCTCGGCGGCCAGGATCACCGACCGGTGGGCGGTCCGGGTCAGTGCCACGTGGAAGACCCGGCGCTCGCCCTCCTCGTCCTGGCTGAGCCGGTGGGGAAAGCTCCCCTCGGAGGCGCCGTAGACGACGACGTGGCCCCACTCGCGTCCCTTGATCCGGTGGACGGTGGACAGCAGGACCACCGGGCCCGGCGGCGGGGACCCGCCCAGCCGGGTCCGCAGCCACGGCTCGAACGAGCCGACGTCGGGGTGGAGGGCGGCGACCGACTCCAGGGCCAGGAGGTCGTCGGTGTGGGTCGAACGGTCGGCCTCGCGCCGCGAGTGGTCGAGTACGTCCATGGTGCCGCCCAGTCCGATGTCGACCCGCACGGTCCGGAGGGCGTCGGCCGTCGACCGACGGCACGCCGCCGCCAGCCGGTCGAGGTCATCGGCGTAGGCCTCGAGTTTGGGGGCGTCGCGCCCGGTGAGCCGGCCGGCCAGCCGTCGGACGTCGGTCACCGAGGTACCCCGGCCCGAGGTCAGCATCTCGACCACCCGGGGGGCCACGCTGCGGGACGGCCGGCGGATGGTGTCGCGGACGTCGGCCGGGGTGATCCGTTCGGGGTCGAGTCCGATGCGGAGGTAGGCGAGCGCGGTGCGCACCCCGGTCCGCTCGAGGACCGCCGGTCCGAGCGGGGTGGCACACGGCACGCCCGCCTCGGCGCACGCCACCTGCACGGGGAGGAGCGCGGAGTTGACCCGGGCCAGCACCGCGATGTCGTCGGGCGGCACGCCCCCGTCGAGCCACGCCCGGACCACCTCGACGGTGGCGGTGGCCAGCTGGTCGGCGGGCCGCCGGCGCACCTCGAGCGAGCCCGGGTCGGGGGGCCGGGCCGCCCGGATGACCTTGGGCACCCGGCGCCGGTTGTAGGCGAGGAGGTGGACGGCGGCGTCGACCACCTCGGGCGGGCACCGGTAGTTGACCTCCAGGGCGTGCTCGGTCGCCCCCGGGAAGTACCGGGCGTACTCGAGCAGGAACCCCGGGTCCGCCCCCGCGTAGCCGTAGATCACCTGGTCGTCGTCGCCCACCCCGAAGCACTCGTAGCCGGGGGCCGACAGCAGGCGGAGGAGCAGGACGTGGGCGGGCGTGAGGTCCTGGAACTCGTCGACCAGGAGGTGACGGCACCGACCCTGGGCGAGGGACCGGGCGGCGGGGTCGGTGAGCAGGACCTCCAGGGCCCGGTAGATCTGCTCGTCGAAGTCGAGGAGCCCGCCGTCGTGGAGGAGGCGCCGGTAGCGGTCGAAGCCCTCGGCCAGTCCGGCGGCGTCGGGCAGCTCCTCCTCCACCGCCGCCGGGCTCCGCAGGCCGAGGCGGACGGCGGAGAGGGCGTCGATGAACGGCGCCACCGTGTCGGCGTTGGACTGGCGCGGCACCTCGAAGACCTGCTGGACGAGTGCCCGCACGCGCGTCTCGTCGGCGACCGTCCACGGGCCCGGCGGGCCCAGCCGGCTGCAGATCCACAGTCCCAGGCTGTTCAGGGTGCGGATGGTCGCCGTCCCCTCCGCCAGGAAGTCGGCACAGCGCCGGCGCAGCTCCTCGGCCGCCTTGGTGTTGTAGGCCACCACGGTGATCACCCCCGGGTCGACGCCGCGGTCGACCACCAGGTGGCGGAGCCGCTCGGCGAGGACGCGTGTCTTGCCGGACCCCGCCGGGGCGATCACCCGGAGGGGTCCGGCACCGTGCCCGACCGCCGCCCGCTGATCCGAGGCCAGGTCGGCCGCCGGGGGGGCGTGCCCGGCGGGCACCGGCACCCCCCGTTCGGCGTTCCACCGGTGGAGCACCGGGGTGTGCGGCCCGAGGTCGGGCGGGTCCGCCGGTCCACCGTCGACGAAGCAGGGGGTGCCGTCGGCCAACTCGAGGTCGGCGGGCCCGCCCCCGGTCACCCCCCGGCCGGCCAGGAGCCGGGCCGCCTTCCGGCCGTGCCACCACACCGGCGCCCCGGACCGGGCGTCGGCGTTGTTCGCCCAGACCAGGAAGTGGAGGCGCTCGCGGACGAACTCGAAGCCGGGGTCGAGCCCGTGCACCGGGCCGGCGTGGGTCTCCGGGGCCCGGAGCTCGTCGGCGTCGACGCCCAGCTCCACCACCACCGGACGGCGGGCGAGCCAGGCCCGGTGGAGGTCGGCCACCACCGGGGCGGGGTCGGCGAGCTCGGCGGGGCCGACCGTCACCCGGGGGACGTCGGCCCACGGTTCGGGTGCGGGGGCCCCGGGCGCCACCACCACGCCGCGGCCCAGCGCGGTCGGCACGGGAGTCATCCCGCCACCGTACCGACCGGGTGCGACGGCGGGGTCGTCCGGATGGATCGGGTGCCACCGCCCCGGTAGGGTGACCCGGTCGTGAGCGTCCACCCTCTCCCCGTGTCGGAGATCGCGTCCTGGGACGCCACCGCCGACGTCATCGTCGTGGGGCTGGGGGCGGCCGGGGCGCCGGCGGCGTTCGAGGCCGCCCGGGCCGGCGCCGACGTCCTGGTCCTCGAACGGGCCGGGGCCGGCGGTGGGGCGGCGTCGCTGTCGGAGGGCATCGTCTACCTGGGCGGGGGCACCCCGGTCCAGACGGCCTGCGGCTTCGACGACCCGCTGGAGGAGATGCACAAATTCCTGGTGGCGGCGTGCGGTCCGAACCCCGACCTGGCGAAGATCGACGTCTACTGTGAGGCCAGCCTCGCCACGTTCGACTGGCTGGTGGAGCGCGGGGTCGACTTCGCCCCGGTCTTCTACCCGGACACGTCGATGGCGACGCCGGGCGAGGAGGGACTCGTCTACTCCGGGGGCGAGGACGCCTACCCGTTCGACCGCATCGCCAAGCCGGCCCCCCGCGGGCACCAGGCCCGTACCAAGGGGTCCACCGGGTGGCTGCTCATGCGACGTCTGGTCGAGGCGGTGGCGCAGACCCCGGCGACGGTCAGCCCCGACACCCGTGTCGAGCGGCTGGTGGTCGACGACGACCGACGGGTGGTGGGGGTGGTGGGCAGGCGACTGGGCGAGCCGTGCGCCTTCCGGGCCCGGCGAGGCGTCGTCCTGGCCGCCGGCGGCTTCGTGTTCAACGAGGAGATGCTGCAGCAGTACTGCCCGCCCATCGCCCGGGGGACCTTCAAGGTCGGCACCGAGGGTGACGACGGGGCCGGCATCCGGATGGCACAGGCGGCGGGGGCACAGCTGCGGCACATGCACGCCGGCGAGGTGGCCCTGCCCTGGATCCCGCCCCGGACGCTGATCCACGGGATCCTGGTCAACGGCCACGGGCAGCGTTTCATCAACGAGGACGCCTACATGGGCCGGGTCGGACAGGCGGCGCTGAACCACCAGGACGGCACCGTCTACCTGGTGGTGGACGAGGCGTCCTACGAGGTGAACTGGATGGGACTGGCCGCCACCTGGGTCTGCGAGTCCGCCGCCGAGCTGGCGGGGGAGATCGGCCTCCCCCCGGGTTCCCTGGAGGGCACCGTCGACCTCTACAACCGCCACGCCGAGCGGGGCGACGATCCGCTCTTCCACAAGCACGCCACGTGGGTCCGTCCCCTGGTCCCCCCGCTCGGGGCCGTCGACCTCCGGGTCGGCCCGGCACCCTACGCGCCGTTCACCCTCGGAGGGGTGGCCACCACCGTCGACGGCGAGGTCCTCGACCTCGACGGCGACCCCCTGCCCGGGCTCTACGCCGCCGGGCGGACCACCTCCGGGGTCTGCGCCGACGGGTACGCCAGCGGGCTCTCGATCGGGGACAGCATCGTGTTCGGCCGCCGGGCGGGCCGGGCGGCGGCGGGGGCCCCCACCTGACGTCCCGCGCCGACACCGGCCTGGTGTGGTTCCGGCGGGACCTCCGGCTGACCGACAACCCGGCGTGGGCCGAGGCCACCGCCACCCACGCGGCGGTGGTGGCCTGCTACGTGCTCGACGACCGGCTGCTGTCCCCGGCCGGCCCGTTCCGGCGCCGGCAGCTGCTGGCCGATCTGCGGGCGCTCGACGGATCGCTCCGGGCGGCGGGCGGCGCCCTCCTGGTCCGCCGCGGCCCCCCGACCGCGGTGGTGCCGACCGAGGTGGCCCGCGTCGGCGCCCGACGCGTCTACTGGAACGCCGACGTCACCCCCTACGCCACCGCCCGTGACGCCGCGGTGCGGCGGGCCCTCGATCCGGAGGTCCGGGCGCCCTTCGGCCACCTGGTGCTCCCGCCGGGCTCGGTGGTCACCGCCGGGGGCCGGGTGCACCGGGTGTTCGGCGCCTTCTACCGGGCCTGGCGGAACACGCCCTGGGACCCCTGGCCCGAGGCGGGCGGGGCGGCGGTGCTCGACACCGGGGGCGAGCCGCTCCCCCCGGCCGACGGCGATCCGCCCCGTGCCCCGGGCGAGGCCGGGGCCCGCCGCCTGCTCGACCGGTTCCTCGACGGGCCGGTGGAGTCCTACCGGGCGGACCGCGACCGGCTCGACGGGACCGGGGGCTCGGAGCTCTCCGCCGCCCTCCGGTTCGGCACCCTGTCGCCGCGGCAGCTGGCCCGGGAGGTCGGCGACGCCACCGCCGACCGGGAGGCGTTCGTCCGTCAGCTGGCCTGGCGCGACTGGTTCGCCCACCTGCTCTTCGAGCAGCCCGCCCTCGTCGGGTCGAGCCTCCGACCCGAGTACGGTCGGATCGCCTGGCACGACGAACCGGCCGGACTGGCCGCCTGGCGGGAAGGGCGGACCGGGTATCCGGTCGTCGACGCCGGCATGCGGCAGCTGGCGGCCACCGGGACGATGCACAACCGCGTCCGGATGGTCACCGCCTCCTTTCTGGTGAAGGACCTCCTCATCGACTGGCGTCTCGGCGAGCGCCACTTCCGGCGGCTGCTGGTCGACGGGGACGTGCCCCAGAACGTCGGGAACTGGCAGTGGGTGGCCGGCACCGGTCCCGACGCCGCCCCCTTCTTCCGGGTGTTCAACCCGGTCACCCAGAGCCGGACGCACGACCCGGGGGGGCACTACCTCCGTCGTTGGCTCCCCGAGCTGGGCCTCCTGGACGACGACGCCGTGCACGCCCCGTGGCTGGCCGGCCCGCTGGAGCTGGCGATGGCCGGGGTGACCCTCGGGGAGACGTACCCGCTCCCCATCGTCGACCACGCCGAGGCCCGGGTCCGGGCCGTCGAGGCCTACCGGGCCGCCCGGGACTGAACGGCGGGCGCGCCGGGTCGGGCCGGGATCCGCTCTGTTACGGTCGTCCCGACGGGTCGCCCGGTTCCGGGCCGACGCCGTGCGAACGAGGGGGGCGACGATGGAGCAGGGTCGAGACGGAGGGGACGCAACGGTCACCGCCGAGGCGTCCGTCACCGGGGGGACGGGCCGTCGCCTGGCCGTCGCGGTGCTCGGGGCGGCCCTGCTGGTCGGAGTCCTCGCCCTCCCGGCCACGTCGGCGACCACCGCCGGCGCCGCCACGCCCCGGCTGGCCACCGTCGCCCGGGTGGCCGCCGCCACGCCCCGGACCGGCCACGGCTTCGCCGGCACCCACGCCTCCTCGCTCAAGTGCACCTTCAACGGCAGCTCCAACGCCGTGCAGGGGGTGACGCCCGGTGGGGCCATCCTCATCGCCTGCACGGGGTGGACGCCCAGCGAGCTGGTGGTCGCCGCCGAGGTGAGCCCGCTGTTCGCCGGCAACGAGTCGACCAACGAGATCGACCCCAACGCCCAGGAGTTCACCACCACCAGCTCGGGCGACCTCAACGGCATCTTCGTGGTCCCCGACCCCTTCACCGCCCCCGACCCGGCGGCGGTCTGCCCCCCGACCGCCGCCCAGCAGGCCGCCTACGGCGACTGTCTGCTGGTGCTGGCCGGGCAGAGCGACGACGGCGGCACGGTGGGCCTCGTCTACACCTCCTCGCCGGCCCCGGCCCCGGCGCCGGCCGCCGCCGCCCCGACGGCGGTGGGCATCGCCGCCACGCCCGACGGCGGCGGGTACTGGATCGCCTGGTCCAACGGCAACGTGACCGTCCACGGGGACGCCGGCAACTTCGGCAACGCCTCCTCCCTCACCCTGGTGGCACCCATCGCCCACATCGTGCCGACCCCCGACGGCAAGGGATACTGGTTGGTGGCCGCCGACGGCGGGACCTTCGCCTTCGGCGACGCCGGCTTCTTCGGCTCGATGGGGGGACAGCACCTGAACGCCCCGGTGGTGGACATGGCCCCCACCCCGGACGGCAAGGGGTACTGGCTGGTGGCCGGCGACGGTGGCATCTTCTCCTTCGGCGACGCCACCTTCCACGGGTCGACCGGCTCCCTCACCCTGAACAAGCCGGTGGTGGGCATGGCGGCCGACAACGCCACCGGCGGCTACTGGCTGGTGGCCACCGACGGCGGCATCTTCGCCTTCGACGCCCCCTTCTACGGCTCGACCGGCAACCTGCACCTGAACAAGCCGGTCAACGGCATGGCCGCCACCGCCGACAGCCTCGGTTACTGGTTCGTCGCCTCCGACGGCGGCATCTTCAACGGCGGGGACGCGGCCTTCCACGGCTCGACCGGGGCGCTGGCCCTCAACGCCCCGATCGTGGGGATGGCCGCCGACCTGGTCACCGGCGGGTACTGGCTGGTGGGGAGCGACGGCGGCATCTTCGCCTTCGGCGCCCCCTTCTACGGGGCCGGCTGACCCGGGTCGCCGGCGGCCTCCCGCCGGCGTGGCTCGGAGTGGTCCCAGTCGGCCAGCAGCGTCCGCAGGGCGGTGAGCAGGATGAGCGGCTGGTCGAGCATGGCGTGGTGGCCGGCCTCGGGGAGCTCGATGACCGGGGTCACCCGCCCGAGCTCCTCGTACATGAAGCGTCCGATGTCGGCGGTGACCAGGCCGTGCTCGGAGCGGAGCAGGGCGAACCGGCAGCGGACCTGCGACAGGTAGGGGAGGGCGACCCCCCGCAGGCCGCTCCCGAACTGTGCGAAGACCTCGCGGTCGAACTTCCACCGCCAGCCGCCGGGGACCTCCCGGATGGAGCGGTGGGCGACGTGGTCCATCACGAAGTCGAGGTACCGCTCCTGGGACGGGACCGTGCGGAAGTGGCGGACGGCCGTCTCGGCGTCGGGGTAGAGCCGCGGGCGCCCGAACGCCTTGCGGAGCCGGTAGGCGCCGACCTCCGGGTCGGGCTCGGTGACCGGCGAGTCGCAGACGATCGCCCCCGCCACGCGGTCGCCGTGCCGGGCGGCGGTGCCGACGGTGACGAAGCCCCCCATGCTGTGGCCGACCACCACCGGCGGCCCGTCGATCCCCCCGGCACCGGCCACCGCCATCACCTCGTCGGTCCACTGCTCGAGCGAGTACGCCGTCCGGTGGCTGCTGTCCCCGTGGCCGGAGAGGTCGAGGGCCAGCACCCGGAACCGGTCGCTGAAGGTGGCGGCCACATGGGTCCACCAGTGGGCGTGGGCCCCGCCCCCGTGGACGAACACCAGCCCCCGGGCGCCCACCGGCCCGCTGGCCAGGGCGTGGATGGTGGCGCCGTCCACCTCCACCTCGAGGTCGGTGCGGGGCACGGCCAGGGCGTCGCGGAACCAGGCCGGCGCATCGGGCAGCGGGCGGTAGGCGTCCATGTCCCGATCTGAGCACAGCGGTGGACCCCGGCGGGTGGTGGGACCTCCGGCCCTGGCGGAGGGGGTGCGGGTCAGGTAGGACGGGAGGGTCCGGAGAGGGGGCACGGTGGGAGCACCGGCGATACGAACCGAGGACCTGTCCAAGCGGTACGGGACCGTCGACGCCCTGGTCGGTCTCGACCTCGAGGTGGCGGGGGGCGAGGTGGTGGGCTACCTGGGCCCCAACGGGGCCGGCAAGACCACCACCCTCCGACTGCTGCTGGGCCTGGTGCAGCCGACCGCCGGACGGGCCGAGCTCTTCGGCGTCGACGCCCTCCGACGGCCGGTGGAGGCGCACCGGCGCCTGTCCTACGTCCCCGGCGAGGCGACGCTGTGGCCGGCGCTGACCGGCCGGGAGACGCTCCACCTGCTGGCGCGGGTCCAGGGGACCGTCGACGAGGCCTACCGCGACGAGCTCATCGCCCGGTTCGAGCTCGACGCCGACAAGAAGGTGCGCGCCTACTCGAAGGGCAACCGCCAGAAGGTGGTCCTGATCGCCGGCCTGATGTCCCGGCCGGACCTGCTCCTCCTCGACGAGCCCACCAGCGGGCTCGACCCCCTGATGGAGCAGGCCTTCCGCCGGTGCATCCACGAGGCGCGCGACCACGGCCAGACCGTCTTCCTCTCGTCCCACGTGCTGAGCGAGGTCGAGGCGCTCTGCGACCGGGTGGGCATCCTCCGGAACGGCGCCCTGGTCGAGATGGGCACCCTGGCCGAGATGCGCCACCTGAAGGCGCTCTCGGTCGAGGCCGAGTGCGACGGTACCCCGCCCGACCTCACCGGCGTCCCCGGCGTGGTGTCGTCGGAGGTCGCCGGACACGTCCTCCGGTGCCAGGTGACCGGCTCGGTCGAACCGCTCCTGCAGGTGCTGGCCGCCTCGGGGGTCCACCAGCTGCTCAGCCGGGAGCCCTCGCTGGAGGAGCTGTTCCTGGCCCACTACGGCCCCGGTCCGGCGCCGGCCGGGACGACCGGGGCCCCGGCCCGTGACGACTGAGCTCCTCGACCCGCGGCCGGCCCCGCCCGTCCGGCGGCCGGTGCCGGCCGGCCGGTACCCCGGGATGGTCATCGCCGGCCGCACCGCCCGGCGGGCGTGCCGGTCGGGCCTGCTGTGGGGCGTGATCTTCGGGGGGTACGTGGCGTCGTCGGCCCTCGGCTACGCCACCACCTACCCCACGGTCGCCCAGCGCCGGGTGTTGGCTGGTGAGTTCGGGTCGAGCCCGGGGTTCAACGCCCTGTTCGGACCGGCCCACCAGCTCCAGACGGTGGCCGGGTACACGGTCTGGAAGGCGCTCGGAGTCCTCTCCATCGTCGGCGCGGTGTGGGGCCTCCTCACCGCCACCCGCCTCCTCCGCGGCGAGGAGGATGCCGGGCGCTGGGAGCTGCTCGTGGCGGGGCGCACCACCCGGCGCGGGGCGGCCGCCCAGGGCCTGGCCGGCCTCGGGGTCGGTCTGGCCGTCCTGCTCGGGGTCACCGCATCGATCGTGGTGGTGGTCGGCCGGTCACCGAAGGTCCACCAACCGGCGGGGGCCAGTGCCTTCTTGGCGGTGGCCCTGGTGGGCGGGGCCGCCCTCTTCGTGGTGGTCGGTGCCCTCTGCGCCCAGCTCGCCGCCACCCGCCGCCAAGCCGCCACCTACGCGGCCGGCGTGCTCGGGGCGTCGTACGCCCTCCGCCTGGTGGCCGACTCGGGGATCGGACTGGCGTGGCTCCGCTGGATGTCGCCCCTCGGGTGGGTCGAGGAGCTCCAGCCCCTCACCGACCCGCACCCCGTCGCCCTGGTGCCGATCGGCGTCTTCATGATCGTGGGCGCCGCCGCCACGGTGCTCCTCGCCGGCCGCCGGGACCTGGGTGCGAGCACCATCGCCGACCGCGACACCGCCGCGGCGCGCACGGGGCTCCTCGACGGCCCCACCGGTCTGGCGGTGCGGACGGCGCGGCCGGGGATCATCGGCTGGTGGGTGGCGATCGCCGCCTCCGCGCTCCTCATCGGCCTGGTGGCCAAGGGGGCGGGGCGGACGCTGGCCGCCTCGTCCACCGTCGAGCGGGCGTTGGCCCGGCTGGGGGCCCGGGGAACCAGCGCCGACGCCTACCTCGGCTTCGCCCTGCTCATCGTGGCCGTGGTGGTGGCGCTGCTGGCCGTCGGCCAGGTCACCGCCGCCCGGGCCGAGGAGGCCTCCGGCCGGCTCGAGCACCTGGTGGTGCGTCCGGTGTCGCGCTCCCGGTGGCTGGCGGGCCGGCTGGCGGTGGCGGTGGGGGCGGTGCTGGTGGCCGGCGTGCTGGCCGGTGTCGGGGCGTGGGTCGGCGCCGCCAGCCAGGGGGCGTCGGTGTCCGCCCCCGCCCTGGTGGCCGCCGGCCTCAACCTGTGCCCTCCGGCGCTCTGCCTGATGGGCCTCGGCGTCCTCGCCCTGGGTGTCGTGCCCCGGGCGGCCTCCGGGGTGGTCTACGCGCTGGTGGGCTGGTCGTTCCTGGTGGAGGTGGTGGGTGGGGTGGTGGGCTCGAACCGGTGGCTGCTCGACACCTCGGTCTTCCACCAGATGGCCGCCGCCCCGGCCGTGGCCCCCGACGGGGTCAGCGCCGCGGCCCTGGTCGGCGTGGGGGTGGCGGCGGCGCTGGTGGGCGGGGTGGCCTTCGTCCGGAGGGACCTGGTCGGGGAGTGACGCCCCGTCCCGGCACCCGCCGGGTCGCATCCTGGACGACCGACCGTCCGTGACAGACTCGCCGGACGGGCCCTCCGGGCCCCGGTGCACCATCGGCGGGAGGACGCGAGCGATGACGGTGACAGACCAGGGGGGACCGGCGCCCGTCGGACCGACCGCCACGCCGGCGGCCCGGGCCGTCGACCTCGTCAAGGTGTACGGCACGGGCGAGACCACCGTGCGGGCCGTCGACGGGATCTCCGTGGCCTTCGAGCGCGGCCGGTTCACCGCGGTGATGGGCCCCTCGGGCTCGGGCAAGTCGACGCTGATGCACTGCATGGCGGGACTCGACGTCCCCTCCTCGGGCCGGACGTTCGTGGGTGACCTCGAGGTCGGGCTCCTCGACGACCGCGGGCTCACCCGGATGCGTCGGGACCACGTGGGCTTCATCTTCCAGTCGTTCAACCTGGTGCCGACGCTGACCGCCGGTGAGAACATCACCCTGCCGGCCGACCTGGCGGGCCGCCGGGTGGACCAGGGGTGGTTCGACCTGCTGGTCTCCCAGCTGGGCATCGGTGACCGCCTCGGCCACCGGCCCGACGAGCTGTCCGGGGGGCAGCAGCAGCGGGTGGCCTGCGCCCGCGCCCTCGTCGACCGCCCCGACCTGGTGTTCGCCGACGAACCGACCGGCAACCTCGACTCCAACTCGTCGGCCGAGGTGCTGGCCTTCCTCCGTCGGTCGGTGACGGAGTTCGGGCAGTCGATCGTCATGGTCACCCACGACGCCCGGGGCGCCGCCTACGCCGACCGGGTGGTGTTCCTGGCCGACGGGAAGGTGGTCGGCGAGCTCCTCGCCCCCACCGCCGACTCGGTGCTCGAGCAGATGAAGCGCCTCGGCAGCTGAGATGTGGCGGGTCACGGTCAAGGGCCTCCTGGCCCACAAGCTGCGCCTGGCGCTGACCGGCCTGGCCATCGTGCTGGGGGTGACCTTCGTCTCGGGGACCCTGGTCCTCACCGACACCCTCTCCAACACCTTCACCACCCTGTTCGGCCACATCTACCAGAACGTCGACTTCGAGGTCCGTGGCAAGGCGGCGTTCACCGCCGGCGTCGGGGGCGGGGTGGTCCGCAAGCCGGTCCCCGAGTCGCTGCTGGCCTCGGTCCGGTCGGTGCCCGGGGTGACCTACGCCGCGGGATCCGTCAGCGGCTACGCGCAGTTCGTGACCCCCGCCGGCAAGGCGGTCAGCAACGGGGAGGCGCCGACCCTCGGGCTCTCCTACGAGCCGAACCCCCGGCTCTCGGTGCTCCGGCTCTCCGCCGGCTCCGCCCCGACGACGCCGGACCAGGTGGCGATGGACCAGGGCACGGCCGACAAGTACCACTTCAGGGTGGGCGGTCCGGTGCGCGTCCTGCTGGCCGGCTCCCCGCAGACCTTCACGATCTCCGGCATCGTGCAGTTCGGCACCGCCGACAACCTGGCCGGGGCGACCCTGGCCGCCTTCGACCTCCCGACCGCCCAGACGCTCTTCGACAAGGTCGGGCAGTTCGACGCCATCGACGTGGTGACCGCCCCGGGAGCCGACAAGGCCCAGGTCCAGCGGTCCATCGCCCGGGTGCTGCCGCCGGGGGTGGAGGTGGTCACCGGCCAGACCGTGGCCGACGAGGCGTCGGGCTCGATCAACCAGGCGCTCTCCTTCCTCTCCACCGCCCTGCTGGTCTTCGCCTTCATCTCCCTGTTCGTCGGCGGGTTCACCATCTTCAACACCTTCTCCATCACCGTCGGACAACGGACCCGGGAGCTGGCCCTGCTCCGCATCGTGGGCGCCAGCCGGCGGCAGCTCTTCCGCTCCGTCCTGCTGGAGGCCGCCCTCCTCGGCCTGGTGGCGTCGGTGGTCGGCCTGGCCCTGGGGGTGCTCACCTCGGTGGGCCTGGAGGAGCTGCTCAAGGGGTTCGGCATCACCCTCCCGTCGGGGCCGCTGGTGTTCCGGCCGCGGACGGTGGTGGTCGCCCTGGCGGTGGGGCTGGGGGTCACCGTCCTGTCGGCGGCGAGCCCGGCCCGCCGGGCGGTGCGGATCCCACCCATGGCGGCGCTGGCCGCCCAGCGGGCCACCGGGGTCGAGTCGTCGGGGCGGCGGGCGTTGATCGGGGCGGTGATCGCCGTGGTCGGGGCGGCGGTGCTGGCGGTGGGGCTGGCCGCCGGCACCATCGCCCTGGTGGGCGTCGGGGCGGTGGTCGGCTTTCTGGGGATCGCCATGGCGGCCCCGGCCGTGGCCCGGCCGATGTCGAGCGTCATCGGTCGACCGCTGGCCGCCCTCCTCGGCGTGCCGGGCCGACTGGGCCGCGAGAACTCGATGCGCAGCCCGCGCCGGACCGCCCAGACGGCCGCCGCCCTGATGGTGGGTCTCGCCCTGGTCTCCACCATCGCCGTCTTCGGGGCCTCGGTGTCCCGTTCGGCCACCAGCAGCGTCGACCAGGCGATCAACGCCGACTACATCATCTCCACCACCGGCATCAGCGGGGTCTCGAGGGCGGTGGCCCCGGCCCTCACCGGGGTGCCCGGCGTGACCGCGGTGTCGACGGTGTACAGCGGTCAGTTCGAGGTCCGCGGATCGGTGTCGACGCTCACCGCCCTGTCGCCGGTGGACCTGTCCGCCACCGTCATCCTGCGGGTGGACTCGGGGGCCGGGGCCGCGGCGCTGGCCGCCGGTGCGCTGCTGATCGACTCGACCACCGCCACCTCCGACCACCTCCGGGTGGGCGACACCGTCCCGGTGGTCTTCGCCCAGACGGGGCACTCGACCATGCGCATCGGGGGGATCTTCAAGCCCAACGCCCTCCTCGGCAGCTACGTGGTCGGCGACGGGTTCTTCAGCTCCCACTTCGAACGGGCGCGCCCGGTGGCGGTGCTGGTGGCGACCGGGACGGGGTCGGGACCGGCGACCACCGCCGCCCTCCGCCACCGCCTGAGCGACTTCCCCAACCTGCAGGTCCAGACCCGGGCCGCGTTCGAACAGTCGCAGCAGGCCCAGGTCGATCAGCTCCTCGGGCTGATCTACGCGCTGCTGGCCCTGGCCGTCCTCATCGCCCTGATCGGCATCGTCAACACCCTCATGCTCTCGGTCTTCGAGCGGACCCGTGAGATCGGCCTGCTCCGGGCGGTCGGCATGCGGCGCCGGCAGGTCCGGTCGATGATCCGGTCGGAGGCGGTGATCCTCTCCCTGTTCGGGGCGGTCATCGGCGTGGTGGTGGGCACCGGCCTCGGGGTCGCCCTGGCCGCGTCGCTCGCCCAGCAGGGGATCACCGACATCGTGGTGCCGTACGCCAGCCTGGTGGCGTTCCTCGTCCTGTCGGGTCTCCTCGGCCTGGGGGCGGCCACCTGGCCGGCGCGGCGGGCGGCCCGGATGGACGTACTGGCGGCCATCGCCTCCGAGTAGCCGGTGGACCTGCCGGGTCAGCGGGTCCCGGGTTCCTCCAGGCGGCGCCGGAGGGCCTCGAGCCGGCTGTCCCACGAGGCGCCGACCTCCGCCAGCCAGCCGGCCGCCGCATCGAGGCGCTCCGGGACGACCCGGTACCGGACCTCGCGACCGTGACGCTCGCTGCGGAGGAGCCCGGCACCCGACAACGCCGCCAGGTGCTTGACGACCGCCTGCCGCGTGACGGGATAGTCCGGCGCCAGCTCGGTGGCGCTCAGCGGACCGCCCCGGGAGAGCTGGTCGAGCAGCCGCCGACGGGTGGGGTCGGCGAGGGCGGCCCAGACGGAGTCGTCGGGCCGCCCGGGCGCCGGGGTCAGGCGCACGCTCCGGCGCCCACCCGGGCGCTGGCCCACAGGCCGAGGGCCCGCCCGTCCCAGGCGGTCCAGGCCACGGCGTCGTGGGCGGGGGCCGCCGGGTGGTCGGACCCCGTCGGTCGCTCGGTCACCGTCAGGAGCGTGCCGTCACCGTGGGGCTCGAGGTCGTAGGTGACCTCGGACACCTGGCCGGTGTCGTCCTCGGGCCACCACCGGAAGCGGAGCCGCTCACCGGGTCGGACCTCCTCGACGAGGCCCACCCGCCGGGAGCCGTCGTCGCCGGTGAACCGGGCCGGGGCCCCGGGGGTCAGCTCCCACTCGACGGTGGTCCCCATCCAGTCCGCCACCGACTCGGGGTCGGTGAGCTCGGTCCACAGCCGATCGGGTCCACCGGGCAGCTCCACGCGTCGTCGGATCATCGGGCACCTCCATGCTCGGGTGGATCATAGCAACTCGTCGGTTGCACGAAACGCCGCGACGCCGCTATTGTGCAACTGTGAAGTTGCACTAAGAGGAGGTTTCATGAGCTACCTGGTTCCCACCGTCATCGAGCAGTCCCAGCGGGGCGAGCGCGCCTACGACCTCTACTCGCGTCTGCTGAAGGACCGCATCATCGTGCTCGGCGGCGAGGTGAACGACACCCTCGCCAATCTGGTCACCGCCCAACTCCTCCACCTGGAGGCCGAGGACCCGGAGAAGGATGTCTGCATCTACCTCAATTCGCCGGGTGGCTCCGTCTCCGCGGCACTGGGTATCTACGACACCATGCAGGTGATCTCCCCGGACGTCTCCACCGTCTGCCTGGGCATGGCGGCGTCGGCCGCCGCGGTCCTGCTGGCCGGTGGCGCGCCCGGCAAACGGATGGCGCTGCCCAACAGCCGGATGCTGATCCACCAGCCCCATGGCGGGGCCCAGGGCCAGGCGGTCGACATCGAGAACCAGGCGCGGGAGATCGCCTTCCTCCGTGGTCGCCTGGAGGAGATCCTGGCGCTCCACACCGGACAGACCCGGGAGCGGATCGCCCGGGACACCGACCGGGACTACATCCTCGGTGCCGAGGACGCGGTGTCCTACGGATTGATCGACGAGGTGCTCGCCCCGCGTCGGCCGCGGGCGCTGGCGGGGGCAACGGCCTGACCCGGTGCCGTGACCGTGCCGACCGTCGCGGGTCGGGGCGATGACGTGGCGGTCGGCCGCCCGCCCCGGGACGCCGGCGCGGCTCCGGGTGCCGCGACCCTCACCGGGCGACGAGCAGCTCGGGGCCGTCGTTGCGGATGTTCCCCACCGCCCGGTCGACCTCGTGGTGGACGAGGGTGCCCGCCGGTGCGGGGCGGAGCAGTGGCTCGAGCTCGTCGCGGTCGGTGACCGCCGGGTCGAGCCAGTGCTCCCACGAGTCGGACTCCAGGATCACCGGCATCCGGTTGTGGATGCCGTCCATGTCCGGGCCCGCCTCGGTGGTGATGATGGTGGCGGAGTGCAGCCACGAGTCGTCCGGTCGCCGCCACCGCTCGGCGAGGCCGGCGAAGACGATCGACCCGCCGTCGGCACGGGTGAAGGCGTTGGGCGTCTTCACCCGGTCGACCGTGCGCCACTCGTAGAAGGCATCTGCGGGGATGAGGATCCGGCCCCGCTTGAACGCCGAGCGGAAGGCCGGTTTGGTGGCCACCGTCTCGGCCCGGGCGTTGAAGGTCGACTTCAGGGCGTCGGGGTCCTTGGCCCACACCGGCACCAGGCCCCACCGGTAGCTGCCGAGGAGGCGGTGCCCACCCTCGTCCTCCGAGACGCCGAGAATCCTCCGGGTGGGTGCCACGTTCCACGACGGGCGGAACGAGTCGGGGTCGACCGCCAACTCGGCGTCGAACTCCCCGGCGAACCGTCGGGGCTCCGAGTAGAGGGCGAAGCGGCCGCACATGGGCCCACCCTACGGGGCGTTCCACGCACCGTCACCGTCAGACGTCGCGGCGTGTCCGGTGGGGATTCATCCGGGCGACGGGCGGGTGTCGAACGACCGGCGCCGGGGTCGATCGCCGGTCGACCCCCGGGAGCGGGTCCGGGGGTGGAGGTGCAACAGGGGTTTCCGTACAACACCCTGCGTGCGATGGTCCAAACACGGAAAGTGACAAGTTGCCTTTTCCTACACCGTCGATGTCAGTGGTTCCTGCTAACTTCTGCAAGATATTGCAGGACATGTGTTCACGGGGCGCCGGTGGCGCCCCGGCAGTCGAAGCACCGTCCGGCGTCGGGGCAGGCGGGTGATCGAACCCGGTGTCGCGGGGTCGGCACCGGCCGGGGCCCACGTCGGGTCGTCGGTCGGACACGAGACGTGAGATCGGACCGCCAGTATTCGGGTCCGGGGCAGTTCATTCATTGACTCCATAGCGAAGTGATGGACGGAGATTCGAATGTCGTTGACAGGTCCGGTAGGGGCTAGGTCTCGCCGTGGTCGCGCCGGTGGTGCGGTCCGGCACGCAGTGAATGGGCACGGGAAGGGTCGGGCACCGCGGGGTCGCCTGGCCACCATGGTGATGGCGGTGGTGATCGCCATGGCCTCCATCGCCTCGTTCGCAGCGGTGGACGGCATCGCCTCCACCCCGGCCGGCGCCGCCTCGCCGGGACTCGGCGCCGACTTCGACTGTTCGCCCGCCTCGATCTACGGCGTTGTGCAGGCAGGGACCATCTACGGCCTGCAGACGTCGCAGATCGGCACCGCCGCCACGCTGACCACCACCACCGCCTCGGCCACGCTGGCCGGTTCCACCGGCCTCAACGCGCTGGCCATCGCCCCCGGCGGCGCCGACGCCTATGACGTCAACACCGCCAACGGTGCCATCGAGAAGTACGACGCGGTGGCGCAGACGTGGACCAACGTGGGCACCGCCCCCGCAACCCAGTCGATCAAGGGCGCCTTCAACCCGGCAAACGGCCTCTACTACTTCGGGACGTCCGCCAACGTCATCTCCACCTACAACCCCACCTCCAACGCCATCACCGCCAACGTCCTGACCGTCACCGCCGGCGGCTCCGGGGGCAACGGGGACATCACCTTCGACCGGGAGGGGGACCTGTACATCGTCTCCGCGCAGACCCTCTCGTTCATCACGGCCGCCCAGGTGACGGCGGGCGGAGCGCAGACGGCCACCACCGTGACCGCCGCGCTGGCCCAGAACAGCAACGGCATCGCCTTCAACACCGCCGGCAACCTCTACCTGAGCAACGGCACCAGCATCTACCAGGTGAACCCCGACAGCGGTGCGCAGATCGGGGTGACCGGGACCTCCACGGCCACCTTCGTCGACCTGGCCACGTGCACCTACCCCCCGACCCTGACCCTCCAGAAGAGCCTCCCCTCGAGGTACACCTCGACCGACCAGTTCAAGCTGACCATCACCGGTGGCGGCATCACCGCCAACAACACCGCCACCACCACCGGCACGGCCACCGGGGTGCAGGCCGCCCAGGTGGGTCCGCTGCCCGTCCTGGCCAGCACCACCTACACGTTCACCGAGACGGCGGCCAGCGGAAGCCTGGCCAACTACGTCATCACCTATGCGTGTATCGACGTGGCCCACGGCAACGCCCCGATCACCACCACACCGGTCTCCACCGGCGTCTTCACCGTCAACCTCCCGGCGGAAGCAGGTGCCGACGGCCAGGCGACGCAGTGCACCTTCACCAACACCCCCCTGCCCCAGCTGCAGGTACAGAAGGCCCTCGGGGGTGCGCGCTTCAGCGCCGGAGACCAGTTCACCACCCAGATCCGGACCGGCAGCGCCACCGGACCGGTGGTCAACGTCACCACCAACTCCACCACCACCGGCGCCGGCTCGGTGGTCACCGCCGGCACCGGGACCACCGGCGTCTACACCGGGACCGCCGGGACCACCTACTACCTCACCGAGGCGGCGGCGGGCGGCGCCAACCTGGCCAACTACAACACCACCATCACCTGTACGGACGCCAACGGCATCCAGACCGGGCTGCCGAGCGGTGCCGCCTTCAGCGGTTCCTACGCGCTGACCCCGGTGGGCGGCTCGAACATCTCGTGCACCCTCACCAACACCCCGGTGACCGTCGGGCTCACCGTGGTGAAGTCGTCCACCGCCGCCGACATCCAGACGGTCGGTCAGGTCGTCCCCTACTCCTTCCTGGTCCGCAACACCGGTACCGTGACGATGACCGGAATCACCATCAACGACACCCAGACGGCGCCGGCCACCCAGGGCAACCTGTCGGCGATCACCTGCCTGGCGACCACCCTCGCCCCCTCGACCACCACCACCTGTTCCGGCACCTACACGGTCACCGCCGCCGACCTCGCCAATGGCTCGCTGAACGACTCCGCCACCGTGTCGGGCACGCCGCCCTCCAGCGTGGTCTTCACCTCCCCGGCCTCGACGCTCTCCATTCCCGCCGCCTCGCTCACCGTGGTGAAGACGGCCAACCCGACGGTGGTGTCGGCCGCCGGCCAGACGGTCACCTACACGTTCGCCGTGAAGAACACCGGGACCACCCAGCTGACCGGCCTGACCATCAACGACACCCAGCAGCCGCCGGCCTCCCAGGGCAATCTGTCGACGATCACCTGCACGGCAACCACGCTGGCCGCCGGGGCCAGCACCAACTGCACGGCCACCTACACGGTGACCGCCGCCGACATCACCAACAATTCGATCACCGACAGCGCCACCGCCACCGCCACCCCACCGTCCGGCACCCCACTCACCTCGTCGCCCTCGACCGCCACCGTCGACGTGTCGGCGCTGACCGTCACCAAGTCGACGACCACCACCAACTACTCGGCGGTGGGCAACACCATCAGCTACTCGATCACCGCCAAGAACACCGGTTCCGCCACACTGACCAACGTGTCGGTCACCGACCCGAACGCCACCCTCGGGACCTGCACCCCGGCGATCCCCGTCGCCTCGCTCGCCGCCGGTGCCTCGATCACCTGTGCGGCCACCCACACCGTCACCCAGGGCGACCTCAACGCCGGCAGCTACTCGAACACCGCCTCGGCCAGCGGGACGCCGCCCCAGGGGGGCACCACCACCGGCACCTCCAACACGGTCACCGTCCCGGCCGTCCAGACCCCGGGGCTCACCGTGGTGAAGTCGACCACCACCACCAACTACTCGGC
>Ga0181519_10000722_pt1 | contig 29618 bp, 22 predicted proteins | sample PEATcosm2014_Bin_26_FD_121102 | JGI IMG/M metagenome (GOLD analysis project Ga0181519, IMG submission 121102) | Peatland microbial communities from MTU Mesocosm Facility, Houghton, MI, USA - PEATcosm2014_Bin02_10_metaG | ecosystem: Environmental > Terrestrial > Soil > Wetlands > Peat | place...
ACAGTTGCGCGAACTGAAGCTTCGCGGCGGTACGGCGATGTTGCTGCGTGTGAACTAAGAACGCAGCCGTATGGCAGAGCCGCTTACCCTCATGGGCGGCTCTGCCTTTTTCGCGAAGCGCAGATGAAGTTGGAAGAAAATTACTCTTCGCTCAGCCGCTCCGCGCCGCTGTAGATGACGAAGCGGCGGCCGCGCAAAAAGCCCACCAGTGTCATGCCGAACTCGCGCGCCAGGCTGACCGCCAAATCGGATGGCGCGGAGACCGAGGCCACCAGCGGAATGCCCGCGACGAGCGCCTTCTGCGCAATCTCAAAGCCGCAGCGCCCGCTCACCATCAGCACACAATCGCCCAGTGGAACGAAGCCCTGGGCCAGGGCCCAGCCGACAATCTTATCCAGCGCGTTGTGGCGTCCCACGTCTTCACGCAGCACCAGCAGTTCACCCGCGGTGGTGAAGAGACCGGCGGCGTGCAGGCCTCCGGTGCGGCCAAAAACCTTCTGTTCCTCGCGCAGCTTCGCCGGCAGTTGGCAGAGGATCTCGGGAGCGATGCGCAGTGCAGGATTTGGACGTTCGAGGCAGCGCACGCGCACGGCGTCAATACTGCTTTTTCCGCAGACTCCGCAGCTTGACGTGGTGTAGAAGTTACGCCGCGTCAGTTCGGGATCCACCTGCACGCCCTCGGCCAGTTCGACGCGCACGCGGTTCGCGCCATTCTGCCGCTCGTCCGCCTCATGGCAGACGCTGGCCAACTGCTCACGCGCGGTGATGATGCCCTCGGTGTAGAGGAATCCGGCGGCCAGTTCCAGGTCGTGTCCCGGCGTGCGCATGGTCACCGTGAGTGCAGCATCGCCCAGGCGGATTTCGAGCGGCTCCTCGCCGACCAGGTAGTCCTCCTGCGCGCTGCGCTCGCCATCGTTCCACACGGTGACGCCGATGCTGCTGACCATGCGTGGAATCATAAAGTCTCAGGTTGCTCCCAAAAGGGCTCGGAGTCGGGCTCCGCCCCGTGAGCATGAGCATACACCAGCTATCCGCAAACTCCCGCGGCCGGTGTATGCTGGCAGGGCCTTCAAAAATAACCTCTGGAACACGACGCCGACGATGACGACCTCCGCGACGAACCCCGAAATGAGTTCTGCGCCTGAAAAGACGCGACTGCGCTCTCTCGACATCTTCCGCGGAGCGACCGTGGCCTTCATGATCCTGGTCAACACGCCGGGCAACGACCACACCTATGCGCAGCTCTGCCACGCGGATTGGAATGGCTGGACGGCCACCGACATGGTCTTTCCGTCCTTCGTGTTCATCCTCGGCGTCTCGCTGGTCTTCTCCACCGGGGCGCGGCTGGCCCGGGGTGAGAGCCGCGGACACTTGCTGCTGCACGCGCTGCGGCGCGCGGCCATCCTGATTGCGCTTGGCCTGTTCATCAACGCTTATCCGCACTTTGTGCTGCACACGTGGCGCATTCCGGGAGTACTGCAGCGCATCGCAATTTCCTACCTGGTGGCGGAGGTGCTGTACTTGTATCTGCCGCGCTGGACACGCTGGCTGCTGGCGCCATCGCTGCTGGTGGGCTACTGGTGGCTGATGTCCCACGTGCGGGTTCCCGGCGTGGGACTGCCGGGCGTCAGTGTTCCGCTGCTCCATCCTGACCTGAACCTGGCCGCGTGGCTGGACCGACGCCTGATGATGGGCCATCTTTACGAAGGAACGCGCGATCCAGAGGGCGTGCTCAGCACCTTCCCGGCGCTGGTGAATGCACTGTGCGGCGTCTTTGTCGGCGAGTGGATTGTGGCTTTGCGGCAGACTCCCGGGCGTTTGCTGGGCCGGCTGGCCTGCTGCGGCGCGTTGTGCCTTGCGGCTGGAGAGTTGTGGGGATTGAGTTTTCCCATCAACAAAAAGCTGTGGACGAGTTCCTACGTGCTGGTGAGCGTAGGCGTGGCGCTATTGCTGCTCACGCTCTGCTACTGGGCGTTCGACGTGCTCCACTTGCGGGCACGTTGGAGCCGCATCTTTGTCGTCTTCGGCGGCAATGCCATCGCCGCTTACTTCTTCTCAGAGGTCGCGGCCAGCACACTATGGGTTTACGGCGTGGGCCAGGGCGAGGCGCACGTCACACTGCAACAATTGGTCTACGGTGCGCTGTTCCGCTGGATTCGGCCTCTGTCGCTGGCCGGCCTGGCCTACTCACTGGCCTTTGTCGCGCTCTGCTACCTGGTGGTGTGGGTGATGGATCGAAAGGGAATCCATCTGCGCGCCTGAAGAATCTTCGGCGGGGCGGGGAAGCAGCGCCATGGAGATGCAGGAGGCCGTGCGGATGGATGACGGAGTCGCACTGCCCCTGCTCAAAACCCTGGGTCGTGAGGCAGGGATGAGGATGGTCAGGAATTGACCGTGAGCGCCTCTTGAATCTTGGAGAGAATGGCCGAGCGTGAAAAGGGCTTTTGCAGGAAGTGCGTTCCGGGGGCGAGCACCCCGTGATGGCCTATCTCATTCCGAGTGTATCCAGACATATAAACAACCGGAAAGACGTAGCCAAGGTCGGAGAGGTCATCCGCCAACTGCTTTCCGTTTCCATTTCTCAGAATCACGTCGGTCAACAGGAGTTCAATCCGGCCGTGATAATCGGCGACGGCGCGAACCGCCTCCGCAACGCCTTCCGCGACCAACACCTTGTGACCCGCTTCCGTCAGGTACTCATGAATCACGCTGCGCAGGTTTTCCTCGTCCTCAACCAGGAGGATCGTGGCCCTTCGCGATGGTGCAGCCTTGAGCGATGCAGGCAGTCCGGGGGGAGCGTCAATCTGTTGAGTTGCCCTGGGCAGAAAAATCTTAAAACAGGTGCCTGAGCCGGCGTGGCTATCAACCACAATGAAGCCGCCACTCTTCTTCACAATTCCGTAGACCATGGACAGGCCTAATCCCGTGCCCTTGCCCAGGTCTTTGGTCGTGTAGAAGGGTTCAAAGATGTGGGACTGCGTTTCCTCCGTCATGCCGGTGCCGGTATCGCAGATTGACAACATGGCAAATTCTCCGGGCAAGGCCATGGGATTGGCTTGGATGTACTCGTCGTCAATGCTGATGTTGGCCGTCTCCATGATGAGGTGTCCGCCATCGGGCATTGCATCGCGGGCATTGACCACCAGGTTCATGATGACCTGCTCAATCTGGGAGCGATCTGCAATCACAGTCCATGGCTCGCCGCAAATGTGGGACTCGATATGGATGTTCTCACCCACAAGGCGCTCCAGCATGTCGGTCATGCCTGTGAGCATTTGATTCAAGGCTATGCTGGTCGGCTGTATTGGCTGTTTGCGGCTGAAAGCCAGCAGCTGTCCAGTCAGCCGGGCCGCTTTATGCGCCGCCTGGATGACCTTACCCGCACGCTCTGCTTCCTTTTGTCCCACACTCAGACTCAAAATCTCCGTCTGTGCCATGATGACCATGAGCAGGTTATTGAAGTCATGGGCAATGCCCCCGGCAAGCTGTCCCATGGCTTCCAGTTTCTGGGATTGTTGCAGAAGTATCTCAACGGTTTCCCGCTGCTTGCGTTCCTCCTCCGCCTGCTGGACCGCGCGAATGGCCGTGATGCCGGTCTGGAGATTCTCGCCGACCTCCATGATGAGTCTGACCTCATCCTCGCTGAATGCATCATTCTTGGCGGCGTACACACTGAGGGCCATTCCCAGGCTGTCCTGTACGATGAGCGGGACAGTGATATTCGATTCGATGCCATACTTCTGTGCAGCTGCAATCACGGGAGCCATCATCCCTTCAGATGGATAGCTGTTCACCACGGTGCAAAGCCCGTCGCGCAGAGCGATACCAGTCGGTCCCCGTCCGGCGAGTTCATTCTTGTTCCATGAGACGGTGATGTCAGATAAGTAGCCAAGTGCCTTACCTGCACGCGCGGCAATCCTCACGCTATATTCCGGGTCGTGGCTGGCTACTGCAATCCATGCCAGTGGATATCCGCCCATCTCGGCGAAGATGTGAGCCACGCGGCGGAGCAGTTCATTTTCATCTTTCGTCTGGGTTAGAGCCTGGTTGACAGCGCTGAGAACGCGCAGCGCACGGTTCAGCCGCTGCACTTCTCTCTCCGCGCGTTTGTAGTCGGTAATATCGTCTATCACCGCCAGAACGCATAGCTTGCCGTCCAGTTCGATCAGATCGGCAAAATAGCGGCAGGTGATGACGCCACCGCTCTTTATGCGAAACTCCACTTCTTCATCGCGAATTGCGTTGCTCAAGGTAAGGCCCGAGAAAATACGTCCGCGATCCTCAAGATGCGCCCAAAGGCCCAATCCAATCGTGGTCTGCCCGAGCGCTTCCGCGCGCGTATAGCCAAAGGTCTTCTCGAACGCCTCATTCACCTCAAGAAAACCTCCGTCTTCCAGTCGAGTGATGACGACGGTGACGGGGCTGGCATGGAACGCCTTGGAATACTTCTCTTCCGCCAGCTTCCTGGTCGTGATGTCTTCCACGGTGGTAATGAAGTACATTGGGACATCGGTGTCGTTTCGCACCAGCGATACCGTCAAGCTGGCCCAAATTACGCAGCCGTCTTTGCGGATGTACCGTTTCTCGATCGTTTCAGTATGATGGATCCCATCGAGCAGCTTCTGTCTTGCGTCTAAACTTGGGCTGATGTCGCCTGGATGAGTGAGGTTGTGAGACTTAAGCTGCATGAGTTCTTCGCGGGGATAGCCGAGAATGTCACACAGCTTGTCGTTGACGCGCAGCCACTCTCCGTTGAGTGCGACCTGGGCGATGCCGACGGCGGCCTGCTCAAAGGTGATGCGGTTGTTTTCTTCGCTCTCCCGCAGTGCGGTCTCGGCCTTTTTTCGTGTCGAAATATCCAGGAACGAACCTTCGGAATACAGGGCATTCCCGTCTTCGTCGCGCACCAGCCGGCTGTTCATGGACAACCACAGCAAAGAACCATTCTTGCGCCGGAAGCGGCATTCAAAATCACGCACGGAGCCATGTTCTCTTAGAAGCTGAAGAAACCTCTCCCGCTCTCCGGAATCCTGCCAGATAGCTTGAGCCAATGGCAGGGCCACTTGCGGAGAACCGGGCTTCGATTCGTATCCCAACATTCGTAGCGCAGCGGGATTGGCGATCCGTATCACGCCGTCAGTCGTGGCCTGATAAATTCCCTCGGTGGCATTGTCGAAGATGTCGCGATACTGCTTCTCAGCAGTGGCTCTCGCTGCTTCTGCAATTTTCCGTTCCGTGATGTCCTTGCCAAAAACTGAGATGCCTGTAGTGATGCCGTTCTTGGTCACCGGGCTGAAGGATAGTTCTAACGTCCGGCTATCCAGCAATAGAAGTTCGATTCTGTAGGAGCCCTCAGCCAGCGCACGTTGAAAGAACGTATCCCAAAGCGCTGCCCGGGCTGGGGGGACCAGCTCATGTATCGGCATCCCGGGCGTTGGCTTCACTGCATAGGCGCTCTCAGAGTACTTCTGAAAAGCAGTGTTGAAGACGATCAGGTCGAAGTTGAGGTCTACAGAGAATATGAGGTCTTCGGTACTCCCCATCACGGCCAGGATGGTGCTTTGCAGCGCTGTAATATCCGTGACGTCTTCAATCATCAAAAGCGCCAGCGGTTCGGCGGAACCAGGCAATAAGCTGACCGTTAGCAGAATCTCCACATCGGCCCGCTGGAGACCATCGGTACGCTGGAGGATCACCTTTTTGCGAAGGATCGTTTGACCTTCAAAGCAGGCCTTCACGGAGTTGCGAATCTCGCAATCGGAACAGAGTGGGCCTCGGCCGCAGCCTTCTGGAACATCCCCGGCGTGCAGGCAATGCAGCACCTCGCCGCCACGGCGCTGATACACGGATTCCTTATCCAGAAGAAACGTCTGCCGTGCGGCGGAGTTGAGATCGCGTATCCGTACGTCGCTGTCAACGATGAAGATTGGAAGAGGAATGGCACCCAGCTGCAGCTGGTAGGGAGTGCTGTCCGGAGGCGGAGTTTTCGGTACTACAGGGCTCATCTTATGCACATCCGGTATCGGTACTCATCATACGCACGCAGGATGACACATGCGGCGCCGACGCGGCAACCAGCATATGATTCCGCTCGGCGAACACGGCGGGTCAATAGACTGGCACAAGCCTTAAGGTGGTGAATCATGGTCATTGAATTCAAGCCAGGCGCCTGGCCTCAGTACACGATCGAACGGATTACGAGATAGATTGCCACCCAGCAGGGCGCTGCCACGGCGGCCGCAATCAGTAGTCCCCTCATCGCTCCCATCGCCCCGGGCCGAAGTGGATCCTCTACCGTGGAAACAAGGTCAATCGAAAGTGGTCCCCGCGCATCTTCCAGCGCAATGGCATGCGGCGTGATGAAACTGACATGCTGCATTTCTGTCCTTTCCGCTACTGCTGCGCAATCTCCGTGGCTGTCGCGCATCAGTGGGTCTAAAGCAACAGATCCCCTGGCCCCCTACAACTGCTGCACCGGCGTCGAACTCCATCCGGTCGTACGATCACTCAAGAACCCGGTTGCATCTTCCGTTTGACGGTCTACACGCACTGCAATCGCTACGGTCTAAACGAAATGTCGAGTCCAAGCTCCAGAGATGAAAATGAACTTCTCAACTTGATAAAGCACTTCAATGACCAAAGTTTCCTGCACACGCGCACCGTCGCTAACTGACTTTTATTCTGCTAGTTACGTTTCAAACCAGAGTTTGCCAATGGGTATGAGCGCGCATCCCGTCCAAGAAAAAGCGCAATTGTCCAGTTTCGAGACAAAAAACAAACACCCCCGGCCACGCAGAAGGGAACTCAGCGGGGAGGTTGTTTTCGGGGTTGTGGCCGGTGTGCGGATGGATTGGCGCTTACGCCAGATGGGGAAACAGTTCGCGTAGGGATTACGTCAGAAGTCAGGGGAGAAAGCCAGAGCCAGTTGTGCGATTACTTCTGCCGGATTCATCACACGCTCAGGCGCGCCGCGACGGCAGTTGTCGGGTTGAGATCACGGGGAATCGCGCCCGAGCCGCGATCCATTCATCTCGCCATAGCGCGCAGCGCTGAAGCCGTTTACGAGTAACGGGCGTTCGCGAACTCGATGCCGTACTCGGTCAAGCCTGAAGCGAAGAATCGCGTCCAGACGACCCTTCCGTCCCGAAAGATGTTTTGCGTGCCCTCGGTGTAGTACGTGGCAACCGAAACCGGAGCTTCTGGACGGAACTGCGTGAACGTTCTGACGCACAACCCATTGCGGCTGACGTTAGGCATCTCGCCGATGACAGTGCTGGCGCCTTCCGCATTAATTCCAGCTTTTACGTCCCTGCAGGGAACCCGGTTGCAGCGCCGCCTCTCAACGATGGTAGCCCGGCGATCAATGGGGAATCTCTCCGGGCCGGTGGCAATGCCTTCCGTCTGCCCGGAATAGCTCGGCGTAGAAAATTCCAACTTCGCGCCACACATAGGACAGTACGGATGGGTTATGGAATATCCGACCGTGCGCGAACATGCAGCGCACCGGACTGAATCCCGTGACAATCCGCCTTCTTCCAGGCCTGATGGCTTGCCGAACTCATCGTCTCTTCTGGTCATGGGCGAACTCCTGCAAGATCACATCAAAAACTGAGAGCGGCGACCCCAGGCCGACATGATAGCCGGGATTGTCTGTTCCTGGGCACCCTATCTGAGGCGCGCTGTTTACTTGTTAACCCCCACTCGCCGAGGAGCGCCGGGTCATCAAGATTGAGGGCAAACGGAGCCAACGTCAAGGTACAGCAGGATGTAGATGCGCCACGCCACCATTTGGATGATGCTTCGCTTCAAGGCTGCACCCAAGCTGTCATCGAGCAGAAGAGAGCAGCAACCGCGGTGCCTGGGGGCCGTTTTGCGGCGGAAGCTTCACGCCAGGCGCATAACGAAGAAAGCCGCCCGGAGCGGGGCGGCTTGATGTGTACGGATTGTGTATTCGTCTACTACACCTGAAACCCGTAAACCGTTGAATCGATTGGTTGCGGGGGCAAGATTTGAACTTGCGACCTTTGGGTTATGAGCCCAACGAGCTACCGGACTGCTCCACCCCGCAACATCATAGTAACAACCTCGGGCAGTAAGGTCAACCGGTGGCTGGCAAGGCCCTGCCAAATCGCAATTTGCCGCCAAAAATGGTCTTTTGGCAGGCTGCCGCGCGGCTGTGACGCCGGCTAGAGTGTTCCTGGGGGCGTGTTTTTCAACTTTGGTGAAATGAATTTTACCGAATGGAATAGGTGTCAAATATTTTTGTAATTTCCGCGCCATTTCACGATATGGTTTCCCCAATCAATAAATTGGCTGCGCGGGAGATGGTCTTCGGGTCATTTTGCTGCGCGGTCGTCTGTCCGGCGTTGGGCAAGCGCCAGTGTTTCTCACAATCGCAGTTGAACCGCAGAGTTATACGCGCGCGGCGGCCGTACTTGGTTTGGCCGCAGGCCTCTCCCGGCGGAGCCGCGTACCGCTCTGCACTGGCACAATGACGTTCTGGCGAAAGTACCTGGGAATGCCCAGATCAGGAGAGACGATGACCACGCCGAGGATTGCGGTAGTGCATGAGGTGCGTGCCAGGCGCGAGCACCTGCGCGAGTTGCTGAACAACCATGGGGAGGTAAGCCTGTTCGCATCCGGCGACGAATTGCTTGCCAGCTCCTCGTTTAGAGAGTTCGACTGCGTCTTTGCCGAGTCCGAGGCGGCGCGCAGGATTCTTCTGCATCTGGCGGAGGCGCGCATTGCCACTCCCGTTGTCAGCCTGGCCACCCAGCCCGAGGTTGGGCTGGCTGTTGAGGCCATCCGGCAGGGTGCAGTGGATTACCTTACCAGCCAGTCGAGCGACGACCTTCTGCTTCGCGCTCTGGATGCCGCGCTTCGCCAGCGGCGCACCGGTGTGCCGGAGCGCTTCTTTTCTTCGGCGCTGGAGCATCCGGAGCTGCCGCTGGAGGCCATGCTGGATGGCTTGGAGCGCGAGCTGATCAACCGCGCGCTGCTGCGCTCGCGTGGAGTGGTGGGCGGGCGCTATGGCGCTGCCGCGCTGCTGGGTGTGACCCGCACCGGGCTGCTATACAAGATGAAGCGTCTCCACATCCACCGCCTGGATGGGGTGGATGCGGGTGTGGCGGGAGGCGATGTGGAGTCCGCGGTTGAGGATGTCGGCGAGCGTTCAGCCGGCGGCTACGGAGACGCCAGCTCAAGTACAACCTAGCTCCAATACAACAGGGTGACGTGGTAGGCGATAAAGGCCGCCACGTAAGCCACGGTCGTCATATAGAGGAATTGCAGAATCGGCCAGCGCCAGCTGTTCGTCTCCCGGCGCACCACGGCCATGGTGGACATGCACTGCATGGCGAAGGCGAAGAAGACCAGAAGGGCAATGGCTCCGGCCGGTGAAAGATCGCTGTGCAGCGCCTGCTGCATGTCCATGGCGTGCGACTCCGGATCCACTCCGTGCAGCGTGCCCATGGTGGCGATGATGACCTCGCGGGCGGCGAAGCTGCTCAACAATCCCACGCCGATCTTCCAGTTAAATCCCAGAGGCTTGATGGCGGGCTCGATGAAGTGCCCCACCTTGGCGATGGCGCTATCGGCAATCGCCGGCGGCTGGCCGTTGTGCATGGGCAGGTAGGTGAGTCCCCACAGCACCAGGCTGACGCCGAGGATGACCGTTCCGGCGCGGAAGAGGAATGCCTTGCAGCGGTCCATCAGGCGCAGGGCCAGGCCCTTCCACTGCGGCCAGCGGTAGGGCGGCAGCTCCATGATGAAGCCATGCTCGCGGCTGCGCAGTACGCTGCTCTTGAGCGCCTTGGCCGTCAGCACCGCCATCAGGAATCCCAGCACATACAGGCTGAGCATGGCCACCGCACGGGAGCCGATGAAGGGCCCGATCACGGGCCGGTTCGGGATGAAGGCGGCGATGATCATGGTGTAAACGGGCAGCCTCGCCGAGCAGGTCATGAAGGGAGCAATCAGGATGGTGGCGATGCGGTCGCGCTTGTTCTCAATGGTGCGCGTGGCCATGATGGCCGGCACGGCGCAGCCGTATGCGCTGAGCAGGGGAATGAAGCTCTTGCCGTTGAGTCCAACCTTGGCCATCACCTTGTCGCTGATGACGGCGGCGCGGGCGAGATATCCGGAGTCTTCGAGAATTCCGATGACGAGGAAGAGGAGCAGAATCTGCGGCAGAAAGACCAGCACCGAGCCCGCGCCCTTCCAGGCTCCGTTGACGATCAGCGAATTCCACAGGCCGGGCGGGATGGCGGCCGCGAGCAGCACGGCAACGCGATCCAGAAAGTGCTGGAGAAGATCGCTGGCTGGCTGGCCGACGCTGAAGATGGTCTGAAAGACTCCGACGATGACGACGGTGAAGATGACGCCGCCCCAGAGCGGGTGGAGAAAGATGCTGTCCAGTCGGCGCGTCCACTCAGGCGTGGCTCCGCGGCGATAGGCGGCGTTCGAGCCCACGCGCACGGCCCACTCGCGGCAGTGGCGGGGATCGCCAAAGATGGGCAACTCGATCGGCTCCGGAGCCTGCGGCGCGGCAATCAGGAAATTCGCCACCGCATGCAGACCTTCGCCGGTGACGGCGCTGGTCAGCGCGACGGGTGTGCCGAGCTGGCGCGCCAGTTGCAGTACATCCACCGTGCCGCCCTGCTTGTGCAGCTCGTCGGCCATGTTGAGCAGCACCAGCGTGGGCAAGCCTAAAGCGATGACGCGCCCGGCCAGGATGAGATGACGATTCAGGTTGTTGGAATCGAGGACGAGGATGATGGCGTCGGGCAGTTCCGCGCCGGGCATGCGGCCGTTGAGCACATCCACGGTGACGCGCTCATCCTCCGACTTGGGATTGAGGCTGTAAACGCCGGGCAGGTCAATCAGGTTGACCTCGTCGCCACTCTCTAAACGATAGCTGCCGGTATGGTGCTCCACGGTGACGCCGGGGAAGTTGCCGACCTTCTGGCGCAATCCCGTCAGGCGATTGAAGAGCGTGGTTTTACCGGCATTCGGCGGACCGACGACGGCAACCGTGCGATAGACGGCGCGGCCATCCTTATGGGAAGACGAGGATGCGGGCCCGGAGAGCGTGACAGACGGGTTCAAACTTAATCGGCTCCAGCTTCAGCGCCCAGGGGGCTTACGGCAATCAGGCGGGAGAGATCGCGGCGCAGAGCGACCTCGGTGCCATCCACGCGATACACCCGCGGATTGCCGCCGGGGCCACTGCGGGCCACCAGAACCTCAAGGCCGGGAACGAAGCCGAGGTTCATCAGGTGCTCGGCGACCGAAGGCTCAAGCTCAAAGCCGTCGAGGATGCCGCTTTCGCCGACGTTGAGGTCGGAGAGGTGCTGCCGGGTTTTGCGGGGGCTCTTCGTCATGAAGTTGAAAACCATTTTCAATACCAAAATTATTCTACCCCTATTTCACCGGGAACAACAGACGCCCATATCACAGTCCACTGTGATATTTAACCATATCCGCCTAACCGGATGATTGCAAAGCCATTAGGCGGATTACCATCGTGCCGTGCGTGGTCCTGCGTGGGCTTCCGATTGGGCTCCGCAGGCCGGGCATAGCCGCCAGCAATGAAAACCATCGGATTGTGGACGGTTTCCTTGAGGGGGAGGCCCATGGGTGGTAGAACGGTTCGAGTGGCGTAAACCGCAGGGAGGCCCATTTGGCACGGTACCGGGAGAGCTTTGAGCAGGCAGTGGAGGCGGCGGCCGAGGGCGCAACCGTGCTGGTGGGCAACACCCGCGCCGCGCGCGGAGTGCTGCACCAGGCGCAGCGGCGCCTGAGCACCGCGCACAAGGCTTGGGAGACTCCGACGGTGTTGCCGCTGGGTGCCTTTGCGGAAAAGCAGCTTACGGGTGCAGCGCAGGCGGCGGGACGATTCAAGGCGTGTGTGCTGAGCGACGCGCAGGAGCTCCACTTGTGGCGGGAGATCATTGCCGCATCGCCCGCTGTCGCAGGCATCCTGCTGCCGGAGTCGGCGGCCGTGCTGGCGCAGGTGGCGTTGCGAACGGCCGAGCAGTATGGCCTCGATCTGCGCTCGGGGGCAATGAGCGCTTCGGCCGAGACGCGTGCGTTTTCGGGCTGGGCGGCGGAGTTCCGTGGCCGCCTGCGAGCAGAGGGCTGGTGCAGCCAATCTGAGCTGGTGCGCTTGATGACGCCGCTGGTGAAGGCGCACGGAGCGGAACTCTCGCTGCCGTCGAGCATCTTTCTTTTTCATGTAGCGTTGGCTCCATCGGAGCGCGAACTGATGGATGCTCTGCGCGAGGCAGGCGTGCGCGTGGAGGTGGCCGAGGCCTTCGAAGACGCAGAGAGCGAAGAGCTCAACGCCACGCGCCACGCCTTTGCCGGTGAAAGCGAGGAGTTGAGCGCGGCGGCCTTGTGGGCGCGGCAGCAGGTCGAGGGTGATCCCGGTGCAAGGGTAGGCGTTGTTCTTTTTGACCTGGAGCGGCGGCGCGAGCAGGTGGAGTCGGTTTTTCGCAGCGTTCTGCATCCCGAGCAGTTACTGGGCGAGCGCGGTGAGCAGGCGTTTGAAATTGCCAGCGCCCCGTCGCTCTCGTTGTATCCGGCGGTGCTGGCGGCACTGCGTTGGCTGCGGCTGCTGGCCGGCCCGTTGGAGTTCCACGAGTTTGCCGAGCTGCTGCGTTCTCCGTACCTGGTGCAGGAGGTAGGTGCGGCTGCGGCCTTTGTCGCGCGCGTCAGGCGCCGCGCGTTGCGCCAGGTCACGTACGCAGAACTTGCGGATTGGCTGCGCCAGTTCAATGGGCCTGAGCGTTTGCGGCAGGCGACGGGCGAGATGCCCAGCCACGAGGCATTTGATTCCCAGCAGAGTCCGGTTTACTGGGCAAGCATTGCGCGTGAGTTGTTGCAGCGCGTGGGCTGGCCGGCGGCGACCTTGGACAGCGAGGCCTACCAGAGCACAGAAGCCTGGCGCGAGGCATTGAGCGAGGCCGCGGCTCTGGAGCGCGTAAGCTGGCGCGGCGACTTTGCGGCCTTTGTCTCCCTGCTTGGGCAGATGGCCGGGGCGCGTGGCTTCAAGGCGGAGTCGCGTGGCGCGCCGGTGCAGATCATGGATGCCCGTGAGGCCGAGGGTTCGGTGTTTGACGTCCTCTGGGTGGGCGCCGCGACGGATGAGCTGTGGCCGGCGGCGCAGAAGCCTTCTCCGCTGCTGCCGCTGGAACTGCTGGAAAAGGCTGGCTACCCGCTGGTCGGCTCAGCGGCGGAAGCGTTGGCGATACGGAGGACAACCTTGCGCCTGTTGCAATCTGCGCCGCAAGTGGAGCTAAGCCTGGCTCTGCGTACGGACGACGAGCGCACGCAAAGGTGGAGTCCCGCGTTTGCCGCCGTGCCCTTGGCGGAGGCAGAGATGGCGCAGCCCGAGGCGGTTTCGCTCACGGTGGCGCCGGCGAGGATAGAGGCTCTTGCGGATGAGCAGGCCCCCGCGCGCGGCACAGGCGAAGCGATGGATGGCGGCACATGGCTGATTAAGGATCAGTCGGAGTGTCCCTTCCGCGCCTTTGCCATCCGCCGCCTGGGCGCCGCAGAGGTGCAGGGCCCCAATGAACCGATGCAGGCCACCGAGCGCGGCCAGGTGGTGGAGCTGGCGCTGGAGCTGGTGTGGCGCACGCTGGGCAACAGCGCGGCGCTTGCGGGTGCGGAGTTGGACGGCCTGGTCAAGGAGTGTGTGGCCGAGGCGATGCGGCAGAAGCTTGCTCCGCGCCACGATGTGTGGAGCGAACGCTACCGCCAGATTGAGGCCGAGCGCAACGAGCGCGTGTTGTTGGAGTGGCTGCGGCTGGAGTCCACGCGCCCGGCGTTCACGGTGCTGGAGCATCAGCATGAGGTGCATATGACCCTGGCGGGACTCGCACTGCGTGGCTGGGTGGATCGCATTGACCAGGTCGGCGAAGAGCAGGTGGTGATTGATTACAAGACCGGCCGCGAGACCGAGCCGAGGCGCTGGGAGACTCCCCGCCCGCAGCTTCCGCAACTGCCGCTGTATGCGCTGGCTTTGCGTGAAGAAGGACGCGACGTTGCGGGCATTGCGTTTGCCGTGGTGCGTCCCGGCGAGGCGGAGTTCAAAAACTATCTGCGCGACGGCAAACTGCTGGGGGGCAAGAATCCCGGCGGCAAGGCCTTTGAAGGCCTTGGTTTTGACGAGTACATGCCGCGCTGGAAGTCTGAGATGGAGCGGCTGGCCACGCAATTTGTGACGGGCGATGCGGCGGTGAATCCCAAGGTGCCGCCGGGGAAGAATGGCTCGCCCTGCGAACACTGCCACCTGGGCGGATTGTGCCGGGTGGAAGACAACATCGCGATGGATGATGATGACGAAACAGCGGAGGCCTCCGATGAGTAACAAGGCGCCGCAGAATCCGCAGCAGACGGAGATGAATAACGCCGTGGCCGATGCCGAGCTTCGCCAGAGTGTGCTGGCGCCTCAGGAGTCATGGATGTTGCAGGCTCCGGCGGGCAGCGGCAAAACCGAGCTGCTGATGCAGCGCTTCCTGGCCTGCCTCGCGCAGGTGGAGCAGCCCGAGGCGGTACTTGCCATCACGTTTACGCGCAAGGCCGCGGCGGAGATGCGCGACCGCATCCTTGCCGCCCTGGAGCGCGTCCGGCAGCCGTTGACCGGAGAACTGAAAGAACACGAGCGTCAGACGCTGGAACAGGCGCGGGCGGCGCTCGCCAACGGTGAGCGGAAGGGCTGGCATCTGCTGGAGCATCCGTCGCGGCTGCAGGTGCGCACGCTCGATTCCTTCTGCGAGGCGGTCGCGCAGCGGGCTCCCTTCAAGGGGCAGTTGGGCGGCGCGGCTGAGGTGAGTGAGGACGCGCGTCCGCTGTATGAGGCGGCGGCGCAGCAAACTCTCGAGGAATTGGGCGGGAACAATCTCCCGCGTCGGCTGGCCGTAGAGCGGTTGCTGAAGCATGTGGACAACAGTGCGCTGACGGCTCGAACGCTGCTGGCGACGATGCTGGAACGGCGAGAGCAGTGGCTGGAGTTTCTGGGGCGCTCGGATGCCTTCAACACCGCGCAGCAGACGGAACTGCGTGCGCGCTTGGAAGGCTCCCTGGCGCGTGCTGTGGGCGAGGAGTTGGCGCAGGTAGATGCGGCGGCGCGGCGGCGACTGAATCCCGAGCAGCGCGAAGAACTGATGACCTTGGTGCGGTATGCGGCGTCCATGCGCGGAACGGCCGTGGAGCCTGAGGCCGTGGTGGTGGGTGACCTTGCAGCCGGTGTTGTGGAGATGCCGCGGCGCACTGGCACAGCGGGCGGTGCCTGGCCTGCTCCGGATGCGGCCGAGCTGAAGGTGTGGCGAAGCATTGCCGCGCTGCTGCTGACCAGCGATGGCAAGGGTTGGCGCAAAAGGGTGGACAAGCGCCAGGGCTTTCCAGTGGATGATGGCGAGCAGCGTGCGTGGAAGCAGCGTTACATGGAAGTGCTGGCTGCGGTGAGTACGAACGAGGACGGCACTGGCGAGAGAAGCGATGCGTTGTGCTCCGCGCTCGGGCGCGTGCGTTCTTTGCCGGAGGCGCAATACACCGAGGATCAGTGGGAGTTCATGCTGGCCGCTCTGCAACTGCTGCCCCTGGCGGCGGCGCACCTGAAGCTGGTGTTTGCCCGCGAGGGCCGCATGGACTTTGCCGAGTACGCACAGCGAGCGCTCGATGCGATTGGCGCGGACGGCGAGCCCACGGAGCTGGCTCTACAACTCGGCTACCGCATCCGCCACGTGCTGGTGGATGAGTTCCAGGACACGAACGAGACACAGATTGAATTGCTGAAGCGGCTGCTGAAGACCTGGGAGGCGGACGAGGCCTGCTCGACTTTCTACGTGGGCGACCCGATGCAATCCATCTACGCATTTCGCCGCGCCGACGTCAGCATCTTTCAGCGTTTGAAAAACGAGAAGCAACTGGGTGAGCGCACGCATCGCTTCGAGCAACTGCGGCAGAACTTCCGCTCGCAGTCTCGGCTGGTGGAGTGGTTCAACCAGACCTTCCCGCACATTTTGGACAACGAGAGTTCGCTGACCAACGCCGTCGCCTATCCGGACGAAGGTGCGGTGGCATCGCGCGAGGCCGCAGAGGGTGAGGCCGTGACCATCCGCGGCTTCGCCAACGGCGAGCAGCAGTCCGAGGCACAGTGGCTAGCCGAACGCGTGTGTGACGAGGTCGCGCGGCTGGAGGCCGAAGAGAATAAGGCGCGGGCCGAAGGCAAAGTGGTGAAAGAGAGATCTGCACTGGTGGCCGTGCTGGTGCGGGCGCGCTCTCATTTGCCGCAGTTGGCGGAGGCCCTGCGTGAGGCTGGTGTGCGCTTCCGCGCCGTGAAGACCGACCGGCTCATCCGGCGCTGGCTGGTGCGCGACTTGGAGAGCTTGCGGCGCGCATTGTGTGACCCTGCAGACCGCACGGCTTGGCTCAGCGTGCTGCGTGCTCCGTGGTGCGGCTTGCAGTTGGGCGACCTGTGGCTGTTGTGCCGCGGAGTGGGCGACAGTGCGCGGCAGCAGCGCGAGAAGAACGTGCGCGAGTTGCTCAGCGAGCGTGAGAACGAGCTGAGTGCCGCCGGGCGAGAGCGGCTGCGTCGTGTGCTGCCCGTGCTGGATGCGGCGCTGGCGGAGTTTGGCAAGGTGGCATTGCGAGAGGTGGTGGAGCGCTGCTGGCTGCGGCTGGGTGGCGCGGCCTGCGTGGCGTTAGATGCCAGCAATAGCGAGGAAGCGGAGCGCCTGCGCCGCCAGGCCGCGCGCGACGCCCAGTCCTACTTTGCGCTGCTGGATGCCGAGGGCCTGGCCGGCGGCGTGGCCGACGAGGAGAGCTTTGCTCTCAAGTTGGACGAGTTGTACTCTCCGGCGGATACCGACCCTGCGATTCGCGTCGAGGTCATGCCCATCCACCAGGCCAAGGGGTTGGAGTGGGACGTGGTCTTTCTACCCGCCTTGGAGCGGCGTCCGCGGCAGGACGCGAAGAGCCTGTTGTATTGGCGTCAGCGCCGGGGCGGCACGGACGAACTGTTACTGGGGCCGATGGAGGCCGCCGGTACGGCAAAGAAGGATGAGGCATCGCTCGAAAAGTATCTGCGTCGGCTGGCCAATGACGGCAGCCAGGAGGAGTTGAAGCGCCTCTTCTACGTGGCGGCCACTCGCGCGCGCCAGCGGTTGTACCTTTCAGCCGTAATGCCGAAGAACAATCCCAGCGCGGGTTCCATGCTGCGCCTGCTGTGGGATGTGCCGGGGATGAGCGCGGCCTTTGCGCCACCGGAGGACGCGACGGCCAATTCCGCCACAGAGATCGTAGCGGCGGTGATTGCAGCAGAGAGCAGTGTAAAGCGCGCGCCCATGCTGCTGCGCCGGTTGCCGCAGGAGTATCTGGCGCCTGCGCTCCCCGCTCCGCTGGAGTGGACCCACCCACCGCGCGATGCAGCCGCTTTGACGCATACCTTTGCGTGGGCCAGCGATCTGCGCCGCCAGGTCGGCGTGGTGGCGCACGCATACCTCCAGCGCATGGCCAACGATGGGATGGAAAACTGGGACGCAGCGCGTGTGCTCGGCCTGCGGGCGGAGATCGTTCGTGCGCTTGACGCCGAGGGTGCGCTCGGCGAGGAGTTGGAGCGCGGCGCGGATGAGGTCGTGGAGGCCCTGCGCTATGCAATCACCAGCGAGCGCGGACGCTGGATTCTCACTTCGCATGAAGAACACCGCTGCGAACTGGACCTGAGCGCCGAGGTGGATGGCAGCATCGAGCGCATTCGGCTGGACAGAACCTTCGTCGAAGACGGCACGCGCTGGGTGGTGGACTACAAGATCACCGGGCGCGAGGGCGGCGACCAGGAGAGCTTCCTGCGCCTGCAGGAGGAGAAGTACCGTCCTGACATGCAGCGCTACCAGCGCGTGCTGCGCCAGTGGGATGAGCGTCCGCTGCGTTGCGCGTTGTTCTTTCCGCTGCTGGGAGCCTTCCGCGAGGTTCTGCTCGGCGGCGATTGAGATTCATCGGAGTGAAACCTTGTCCGCGCTGCCGGGTTTACACTAAGTGGATTGATGGCTATGCGTGGGCTTCGCCGGAAAATCTGTCTCCTGATGGCCGTACTGCTCGGCGGCGCCATGGTGTGGCCGGCGCGGGCCGTGTCGCAGGCGCCCGCGGTGCGACCGAACAACAATCCGATGGCGGCGCGCGGCTTCGACGAGCTCTACAACATGGAGTACGCGGCGGCACTGCGCGACTTTGGCCGCCTGCACGCCGAGCATCCCACCGACCCCTTTCCTGAAAACTACCTGCTGGCCGCCGAAATATTTCAGGAGCTGAATCGCATTGGAGCTCTCGACACCGAGGTCTACTCCGGCGACAGCTTCCTGGACACCAAGCCGGTTCGCCCGCTCGATCCTGCGGCGCAGCGGCGTATTCACGGTCTGATTGACGACATAGTGCGGCAGTGCAACCAACGGTTGGAGCGTAACCCTCGTGACGTGGATGCCTTGTACGCGCGCGGAGTGGCGCTGGGCTTCTGCTCCACCTATATGGGCATGGCGGAGAAGCACTGGCTACAGGCGGTGCGCGCGGCCCTGGCGGCGCGGCGAGATCACGAAAAGGTTCTGGAGATTGATCCGCATTACGTGGATGCCAAGATGACCGTGGGCATCCACAACTACATCATCGGCTCACTGAACTGGGCGGGGCGCGCCGCGGTGGCCTTGGTGGGCGTGACGGGCAACAAGCAGAAGGGGCTCGACTATCTGCGCGAGGTCAGCCGCTCGGGCAGCACCTCCGCCAACGACGCGGCCATGGCCCTAAGCCTCTTTCTGCGGCGCGAGCAGTTGTATCCCGAGGCATTGACGCTGGTCGGCGGCATCAGCCGCCAGTATCCGCGCAACTTCCTGCTGAGTGTGGAGTACGCGCACCTGTTGAACGCCGCCGGTCATGGGCGTGAGGCGATTGCGCAGTATCGCGTGGTGCTGCAAAACGGACGAGAAGGGAAGTACACGTTCTTTCATCTGGAGACCGCGGCCTGGGGCCTGGGCGTAAGTTTGCGCGGGCAACATGAGTTCGCCCAGGCGGCGGAGGCTTTCGACCAGGTGGCAACGGTCAAGAATGCCGACCCTGCGCTGCTTGCGCGTGCGCTGGTGGCCAGCGGCGAGATGTATGACACCCTGGGCAAGCGCGACCTGGCCGTCGCGCGCTATCGCCAGGCGTTGGCCGTCAGCGATGAGGGCGACGCAGCCGATGCGGCGCGGCATCACCTGCGGCGGCCGTGGCATTTCTCTGAAGCGCGCGGCACGGTGTAGGCTAGTAGCTGGAGCCCTGTAAGAACGCATGTATCTGCCCGCCGAAGCCGCCCGCATCCACACCTTCCTCAGTTCGCTGACCGAATTTTCGTTCGTGGCGTTCAGCTCGATCTTTTTCCTCGTGGATCCCTTTGCCGCCACCCCGCCATTTTTGGCCATGACGGCCCACGCCACGCCCGATGCGCGGCGCAAGATGGCCAAGCGTGCGGCGATTACCTGCTTCATCGTGCTCAGTTTGTTCGCCGCCTCCGGCTCGTTCATCTTCAAACTCTTCGGCATTACCCTGCCGGCCTTTGAGATTGCCGGCGGACTGATCCTCCTGCTCATCGGTCTGGAGATGTTGCAGGCGCGGCGCAGCACGCAGGGAGACAACAGCGAAACCGAAGAGGGCTCGCAGAAGGAAGACATCAGCATCACGCCGCTCGGCATCCCCCTGCTGGCCGGTCCCGGCGCCATCAGCACGGTCATGGTGCTGATGGGCGCTTCGCGAAGCTGGCAACACGCCATTCCGGTGTTTGCCGCCATCGCCGTAACGGCCTTCATCAGCTTTCACATCCTGGCCTCGGCAGACAAAGTTCGCCGCCGCATGGGAGACACCGGCATCCGCATCATGATGCGCATCATGGGACTGATGCTGACGGCCATCGCCGTGCAGTTCGTCATCAACGGACTGGCGCTACTGAACGTCATCAACCCGCCGCAGTAACGGGCGGCGTCGGCGTAAATTCAATTTGCTCAGCACCTATTGCACAAGAAAAAGGGGCACGGCCGAAGCCGCGCCCTTTTTCTTGTTCTGCGCCGACGTTAGAAGCGGACGGCGAAGTCCTTGTTCTGCTCCAGGTGAATGCCCTCGACGAAGCGAATCTTGCGCGAGGCCATCTTCATCACGATGGACGAGGTGCGGACGCCTTCGCCAAAGAAGCGGACGCCCTGCAGCAGCGAGCCTTCGGTGACGCCGGTGGCGGCGAAGATGATGTTCTTGCCCGGGGCCAGTTCTTCGGCCGTGTAGGTCTTCTTCACGTCGCTGATGCCGTACTGCGTCATGCGTTCGCGCTGCTCTTCGGTGTAGCCGGTCAGGCGGCCCACCATGTATCCATTCAGGCAGCGCATGGCGGCCGCGGTGATGACGCCTTCCGGCGCGCCACCGGTGCCCATGACGGCGTGTACGCCGGTGCCGTTGACGGCTGCGGCGATTCCCGGCGCCAGGTCACCGTCGCCGATCAGCTTGATGCGGGCTCCGGCGCGGCGAATATCGTTGATCAGGGTCTCATGGCGCGGGCGGTCCAGCACGATGATGACCAGGTCCTCGACGTCGCGGCGCAGAGCCTTGGCAATCATCTTCAGGTTCACGGCCGTCGGAGCGTCCAGGTCCACAGCGCCCTTGCAGGCCGGACCAACGACGATCTTCTCCATATAGCAATCGGGAGCGTGCAGCAGGCCGCCATGCTCGCTGGCCGCCAGCACGCAGATGGAGCCGGGGGCGCCTGTGGCGCACAGGTTCGTGCCCTCCAGCGGATCAACGGCAATGTCCACCTCGGGATAGATGACGCCCTCAACGGGGGCGCGGCCAACCTTCTCGCCGATGTACAGCATCGGGGCCTCGTCGCGTTCGCCTTCGCCAATGACGATGGTGCCGCGCATCGGAACCGTGTCCATCACGCGGCGCATGGTCTCCGTGGCCACGTGATCGGCCTTCTTGCGGTCACCGGTGCCCATCTCCCGTGCGCTGGCGATGGCCGCTGCTTCCACCACGCGCAGCAGTTCCAGCGCGAGGTCGCTTTCAAGGTTCGTCAGGATGTTGTCTTCCAGATGAACCGGCTTATTCTGAGTTTGAGTCGCCATGATTGCTCCTGAGTCCTGCGGCCTTGGCTTCTGTTTCTTTCCTGCATTTGGCCTTGTGCCGTGTGCTTTCAAAGTACCTTCCCCCGGGTTATGCCCCATCCGCTCCATTGGCGGGGGCTATGTTGCTATGTTTGCTAGAAAGCGTCAATACCCGTGACGGCCGCGCCGATGATAAGCGTGTGCACGTCGTGGGTTCCTTCATACGTCTTGACCGACTCCAGGTTCGCCATGTGGCGGAATACCGGATACTCGTCGGCGATGCCGTTGGCGCCAAGAATGTCCCGAGCCAGGCGCGCACACTCCAGGGCCATCCATACATTGTTGCGCTTTGCCATGGAAATATGGAAGTGCTGAACGCGGCCTTCGTCCTTCAGACGGCCGACCTGGAGGGCCAGCAACTGCGCCTTGGTGATCTCGGTGATCATCCAGGCCAGCTTCTGCTGCACCAGTTGATGGCTGGCGATGGGCTGGTCTCGGAACTGCTTGCGGAACTGTGAGTATTGCAAAGCGCAGTCGTAACAGGCCATGGCCGCGCCGATGACGCCCCAGGCAATGCCGTAGCGCGCCTGGTTCAGACACATCAGCGCGCTCTTCAGCCCCTCGGTGCCGGGCAGCAGGTTTTCCCTGGGAATCTTCACATCCTGCAGCGAAAGGGAACTGGTCACGCTGGCCCGCAGAGACCACTTTCCGTGGACGTCCGCGGCCTTGAAGCCGGGACGGTCGGTTTCCACCAGGAAGCCGCGCACCTTGCCGCCATGCTCGTCGCTCCTGGCCCAGACCACGGCCACGTCGGCGATGGAGCCGGAGGTAATCCACATCTTCTCGCCGTTCAGAACGTAGCCATCCGGTGTGGAGGCGGCGCGGGTGCGCATCGCTCCGGGATTCGAGCCGGCATCGGGCTCGGTGAGTCCAAAGCAGCCGAGTTTCTCGCCCTTGGTCATTGCCGGCAGCCAGCGATCCCGCTGCGCATCGCTGCCAAAGGCGTAAATGGGATACATCACGAGGCTGCTCTGTACGCTGGCAAAGCTGCGCAGGCCGCTGTCTCCGCGCTCCAACTCCTGCATGATCAGGCCGTATTCGATGCTGTTCATGCCCGCGCAGCCGTAACCCTCAATGGTCGGTCCGAAGAAGCCAAGCTCGCCCATGGGAGCGACAATCTGACGCGGGAAACGGCCCTCGCGGTTGCACTCCTCGATGATGGGGATGAGGTTGTCTTCCACAAACTGGCGGGCGGTAGAGCGCACCATGCGCTCGTCTTCGGTCAGCAGGGAGTCGAACTCCATGAAGTCAACGCCGCGGAATTTTAGGGCCATAGGAATACGCCGAAACGCAGCCGGGTCCTTTGGAGCGGACCCAGGGAGAACGTTTGAAAGTATCAAAGGCGGATTCCGGCGGTCAATGATTTGTGACCGCCGCAACGGTTATTTCGCGCAGGGCTCTGCATTCTCCAGCTCAAAAGCCGGATAGGCCAAGCCAGAGCTCCGAGGGGCTCGGTCGGGCTACCAGCCGTTGCGCTTGCGTAGCCCGGTGATGTGCGCCACGTGGTGCGCGCCGTGCCAACCGTACATGGCGAGCGTCAAATCCAGCGTAAGGGTGCCACGCTCGGGGTGAATCATGGTGCGCGCCCAGTCCGCGGGCTGCAGCGTGCGCAGCAGCACGACCCAGCGCGAATGCAGGCTCTCCACCAGGGCCAGGCTGACATCCACCGGGGTCAGGCGGCTGTCGGCCAGCTCCGCCCATGCGGCTTCGTTGTAGGGCTTGATGGTGGGTGCGTCTTCGGTGAGCGCCAGCTTGTAGCGGATGTAGGCGTTCATGTGACTGTCGGCGATGTGGTGCACCAACTGCCGGACGGTCCAGCCGCCCTCGCGATACGGGGTCTCCAGTTGCTTGCCGTTCAGGCCGTTCAGGGCATGGCGCAGCTGCTCGGGCAGGTTGGCCAGCTCGTCAATGAACTTCTTGCGCTCGTCGGTTGTCAGCGGCCCACGGTCGCGGTCAAACTTGCCAATGGGATAACGCAGTTCTTCTAACGCCAGTTCTGCCATCGCTCTTGTCCTCCGCAGGATGCCTGAGCAGGATACAACGTGTTGATATACAATCATAGAGCTACCCTTGCGGGAGGGCCGCCGCCAGCGCGCGGAGATGGCCGCCCGGAGAGGGGTTCCGGTGCAAGCGTAAGCTTCCTGGGTGGTTTCCGGGCAGAAGCCCGCGCCAATGTGCGCGGTGTTCCCATGCCCTGCCAGAGCAATTTCGCCGAGCCTCGCGCCGGCCCCGAACAAGGAGTTCTACCCCATGGCAAAGATTGCAAAGACAGCCGACCGCAAAAAGGTAATGGACACCAGCAAGAGCACGGATTGCCCCAAGTGCGGCAAGCCGACCCGCATCGTAAAGCGCGTCAAGGATCGTGAGCGGAATGTGCCGGGCGGCGTGTTTATCTCCTGCTCTGCCTGTGAGTTCTACGAGAAGCTTTAAGTAACACTGAAGCCTCAGAGATTAGAAATGCGCCCCGCGATTGGGGCGCATTTTGCTTTTGCCATGAGCGTTTAATCTCCGCGCTACTTGGGCGGCGGCGTTGGCGCGCCCGGCGCCGGAGGGACCACGGGCGGCACAATGCTGCGGCTGATGCCGGTGATAAGCCGCGCACCGCGCTGGAAGTGCAGGTAGGCCCAGAACCACTCCCAAAGCACCTGCGCGCGGCTGCGAAAGCCGATGAGAAACATGAGGTGGACGAAGAGCCAGGCCAGCCAGGCCGGCATCCCACTCAACTTCAGCCCGCGCATCTGGGCCACGGCCGAGCTGCGTCCGATGGTGGCCATGCTGCCCTTGTCGCGGTAGTGGAACTCTCCGCGCGGCTGCCCCTTGCGGTCGGCTTCAATGGCGTCGGCGGCGAATTCACCCATCTGGATGGCGGCCGGGGCGACGCCTGGCACGGGCCGTCCGTTGGGTTGCATCACGCTGGCAAGATCGCCAAGCACAAAGACCTCCGGATGGCCGGGGATGGAGAGATCGGGCTCGACCTTGACGCGGCCGGCGCGATCCGTGGGCACGTTCAGCAACTTGCCCATCGGCGAGGCGGCAACGCCGGCGGCCCAGATGACGACCGAGGCGGGCACAACTTTGTCCTCTCCAATGCGGACGTGGGTGGCATCAACGCTGGTCACGGGTGAGCCGGTCAGCACTTCGACGCCGGTCTTCTGCAACTGGCGCACCGCGCTGGCGGAAAGTGCCTCATCGAAGGCTGGCAGGATTCGCGGCCCAGCCTCGACCAGTAGGACACGGGTGCTACGCGGGTCAATGGCACGAAAGTCCGATGCCAAAACCTGCTGCGCGATCTCTGCCAGGGCGCCCGCCAGTTCAACTCCCGTCGGTCCTCCCCCAATCACCACAAAGTTGATAGGCTCAGGGCGATGGGTGAGCTGGGCGTGCCGCTCGGCGATCTCAAAGGCCAGCAGCATACGACGGCGGATTTCGATGGCATCTTCCACCGCCTTGAGGCCAGGCGCAAAGCGAGCCCACTCGGGATGTCCAAAGTAGTCGTGCGTGGCGCCGGAGGCCACCAGTAGGTAGTCGTACTCAAGCTCGCCCTCGTCGTCGAGCTTCATGCACTTATGTTCCAGATCGAAGCCGGTGGCGCGGCCCAGCAGCACGCTGACGTTGGCGTCCTCGCGGAAGATGTGCCGGATGGGGTAGGCAATCTCTCCGGGGGAGAGCGCGGCGGTGGCCACCTGGTAGAGCAGGGGCTGGAAGGTGTGGTGGTTGCGGCGATCCACCAGCGTGACCGGGTAGCCGGACTTGGCCAGCCTGCGCGTGGCATACAGGCCGGCAAAACCGGCACCAAGGACGAGAACGCGCGGCAATTTGTTCAAAGAATTCATGATCTATTTGCCCACTACATGTGGGGAATATCCAGAATACAGGAAGTCCTGTAGGCGTTGGCCGGCGAGGAACGAACGCGCGGTGTTATCTGAAATGGGGCAACGAACATCCGTAACTGTATTGCGAAGGGAATTGGTGGAACGGTAACGATTACCTATGGTAGCCTTACGACAGCGATATCCCGACCTGTTTGCTCAGAACGGTTGGGTAATGTTCAGGTGGAATTCCCCAATTTGTTGTCAGGGCCACAGCCAAAACGGACCAGGAGTGTTGACTCCGGGAAGAGTTGGCAAGGCGTAGCTTTTTGGGTGAAGTTTGGTCAGCCGGTGGCAGGCTGACGTGGCGTGGGGCCAACTGGAACGCGTGTTGCGCGCAATTATCCTGGCCTGATGGCCTTTCGTTGGTGCTTCTCAGAAGTCCCGTTTCGCGAGGGGCGGGTGCAATTGAGGGAACAGCGATGCATCGTATTTCCGCGGGATCAGATTCGTTAAAGTGGACCTTCCGGCAGGGTTCTTCTCCGGTGTCGGAGCGACGCTGGAGTCTCGGGTTGGAGATGGCCGCCAAGCGCGCGTTTGACGTGGTCTTCTCCCTGCTGGCACTGGTCTTCATCATTCCGGCCCTGGCTCTCATCGCCATACTCATCAAATTGGATTCTCCGGGACCCGTCCTGTACATCAGCGATCGCATTGGCAAGGACGGCAAGCGCTTCCGCTTCCTCAAATTCCGCACCATGGTGGAAGACGCCGACGTGCTGCGCAGCAAGCTTCTGCACCTGAATGAGCGGGACAGCCATCATCTTTTCAAGATCAGCAATGACCCCAGGGTTACGCGGTTGGGACGTCTGCTGCGCCGGTACAGTCTGGATGAGCTACCCCAGTTCTTTAGCGTACTGACCGGGCAGATGAGCGTGGTCGGTCCGCGGCCATGCCTGGCCAGCGAATACGCCCGCTACACCAAGGAGCAGCGCCGGCGCGTGGAGGCCGTTCCGGGCATCACCGGGCTGTGGCAGGTGGAGGCGCGCAACGACCCCTCGCCTGAGACCTACTTCGCCTGCGACCTGCACTACGTGCAGTACTGGAGCCTGTGGATGGATACGAAGATCCTTCTGAAGACGGTCTTCGTGGTTTTCCAGGGCACGGGCAGCTAAAGCTCTCTCCGACTAAGTCAAAGACAAAGAGCCAAGTAGATTCAAGTGCAGGGGCGAAAACTCGTCTGGGCACAGCTCTGCGCCGGAATGATGTTGCGCGGAGTTTGAGAGCGCGCGGACGCTGGGCCGTCTGCCATACCCCCTCCCCCCTCTATATTTCCCGGTAAATATTTGAGAAAGAACGAGATAGATGTTGCGGAAGTGTCGGATGTTTCAGAGGTTGAAGAGCAAAACCTACTGATGCCGAATCCGCGATCCCCATTGGGGCAGGCCCCTATTTCAAGAATAGCAATTTGGAGGGGGCAGACCCTCAGCGGAGCGCAGTTTCTATTTTGCGTGGAATCAGTGGGTTGAGCGGAATGTGCGAAAAACAGGGGTTGACAGGTTTCTGCGGCGAGCGATTCTTCGGGCGAATTCGGGCGGGTTTTGGTTGTTGTGAGGCGGGTTGCGGGCGCTGTCAGGGCAAGTTTTGGGTGTGTTTTTGAGGGATTTTGGCGTGCGCGCGGCGCTCAACAGTCCACAGTTCGTTATGGGATGCGTGGCTCAGGTTAACCAGTTTAGAAACAAGAGCAAGGTCAACTACCCCACCCTAACCAACTGAGGGTTAGGATGGGGCACCCTCAGGGTTTTTTCCGTTGTGGAGATTTGGCTGGGCCACCCGCCACCCTCATGGTTGACTCTGTTGTGGAGATTTGGCTGGGCCACCCGCTACTTACATGTGACTATTACTGAGGAGACGATGGGTTATGAGCGGCGATAAACGTACGGCTTCCATCTTTGCTACTGTCATGCTTTTAGTGACGTTTGCATTGATTGAACTCGGCATTCACCAGCAGCTCCGTAGGGTAGCCGAGGCTAAGTCGCATGGCACAGCTCTAGTAGAGATAGATCGTAATTATGTGCCGTCACTGCGAGAACTAGCGTACGCAGTAAACTTGCCAGGCACGATCCCTTCCCTCGTAGTCGCAAGGGGCATCGTTAATATTGAAAACCAACTTGGGTGGAACTGGCCTCACGCATCAACAACGAAGTTGCGGACATACTCGCCATACCTTGTTTTTTTTGATATGCGCGACTTGTGCGTGGTGCTCGGTGCATGGTTCTGGTGGTATGGAGCTACGATGTTTTTCCTACCGCGATTATCTGGAAAGACCCACAGAGCGATTGGTAGTTTAGTTCGCATAGTGTTGGCTTTGGCATTGTGCGCTATTTTCATCGGAGGGCTTCGTTTTACGGAAATACGACCAATAACCGGCGTTTTTATCGCCATTTGGGCTATTACAGGGGGGAGCTTTCTTTATCGGCGGGAGATTTTCACGTACGGGGTGAGAAAAACAGGAAAGGCTCACCAGACAAACTTGTGAAAACAAAATGCGGTAATGGCGGGTGGCCCATCCTAACAGTTTGTTTCCTCCTCGGCGGGTGGCCCATCCTAACATTATGTTTCATCCGTGCTCCTGAGGGTGCCCCGTTCTAACCCTCTGTTGGTTAGGGCGGGGTCTTTGATTCTGACTTTGGGCACCTCTCCCATTCGCTCCCGCCGTTGTGCCGTCCATCGGGATTCGATTTCTACTATGCATTCCTCTCCGGTGGCGAGGTGACGATAGCTGCTCCCTGGCCAATCTTCCGGGCTTGATACCAGTCCACGTTTAACAGGGTTCTGATGCATGTAGTGCAGCTTTTCGATTCGCTTGCTTTCCGTAAAGACATTGAAATCGTAGTAGCGAGCCTGCCAGAAAGTTTGTCCATCTCCGCTACCGATGCGCCTTGAGACCGCCTGCTTGATGGATTGCAGTGCCGCTGACAGGGTTTTCCTTTCAGGCTCACTCAACAGAATATGCACATGTTCCGGCATGACGACATAGCCGCAGACATAAAAAGAATACTTGCACCGCATCCGCTCCAACGCCCGCTCGAAAAGAATGCGTGAGGATGCTTCCGCCAGGAGCGGTTGTCTCCGGTAACAACTGAAGGTGACAAAGTGAAGCTGGCCGGTATGTTGAAAACGGCTTAGCCCACGAGGCATGAAAGCAGAGTAGATGGTTTTGAGGTTTGAAGAAAAGAAAATTTGGTTCCGCGTGAATTTAAGGACCAAAATCAAAGTCAACTACCCCACCCTAACCAAAGGAAGGTTAGGATGGGGCACCCTCAGGGTTATTGCTGACATGAAATGTATGGATGGAATGGGCATCCCAAGAGGCCGTGGAGTACCTGACGCTGGACTTTTGGTAGGGCTTACTTTTCGCGGGCGACGACGAACTTTGGCAGCCAGAGGAGGGCGCGCTTGAAGTCGTTGTCAGGGAAGCCTTCTAACTGCTCGATGGCCAGCTCGGCGTAGTGCGTGGCCTGCTGGTTGGCGTGGGCGATGGAGCCGTAGCGGGCGAGGATGGCCAGGATGTCCTGATGGGTGACGCCGTTGAAGGCGCGCTGCTCAAGGACGATTTGAATCTTGGCGCGCTCTTCTGGAGTGCAATGCTCCAGGGCGTGAATGACGGCCAAGGTGGCCTTGCCCTCGCGGAGATCGCTGGCGACGGGCTTGCCGAGCACCTGCTCGCTGGCGGTGAGATCGAGAACGTCGTCTGTGATTTGGAAGGCCATGCCGACGGCGCGCCCGTACTCGCGCAGGCGGAGCTGCTGATCTTCCGGCACCTTGGCCAGCACCGCGCCCAGTTGCATGCAGACGGCGAAGAGGCAGGCCGTCTTGCGGTAGATGAGGTCGAGGTGAGAGTCGCGCTCGATGAGCGTGCCGAGCTTCTCCATCTGGAGCAGCTCGCCTTCCACCATCTGCTTGGTGAGGTCAATCAACAGGTCGAGGACGAGGAGATTGCGCTCTTCCAGCGAGATCTGGAAAGCCTGCATGTACAGCCAGTCGCCGGCGAGCACGCACTTGGGATTGCCCCAGATGGTATTGGGCGAAGGACGTCCGCGGCGCACGTCGGCCTCGTCAATAATGTCGTCGTGCACGAGCGTGGCGGTGTGGATGATTTCCACGACGGCGCCCAGGCGCACGGCACCGTTGCCGGTGTATCCGAAGAGCTTGGCCGCCAGCAGCAGCAGCGCGGGACGCAGACGCTTGCCGCCACCCTGGCGCAGGTACTCGCCGATCTCCGTAATGGCTTCGACCTGGCTGCGCGTGTAGCCGCCGAACTCCTGCTCGATCAAGGCGAGGTCATCGCGGAGCAGGTCGAAGATTTCTTTTCCGGTAGCGGCGGCCAGGCTGTTCAAGTCGGTTGAACCCTTAGTGGATTAATTGTTGCGGTAATTGGTGAACTGGAGATCGAGGCCGAAGTCGTGCTTGCGCAGCAGGGCGATGACCTCCTGCAGCGAGTCGCGATCCTTGCCGGTGACGCGAACGATATCCGCGTTGATGCTGGCCTGCACCTTGAGCTTGGAATCCTTGATGAGCTTGACGATTTCTTTCGCCTACTCAATGGGGATGCCCTGCTGCATTTTGACCTTCTGGC
>Ga0181519_10000726_pt1 | contig 29561 bp, 29 predicted proteins | sample PEATcosm2014_Bin_26_FD_121102 | JGI IMG/M metagenome (GOLD analysis project Ga0181519, IMG submission 121102) | Peatland microbial communities from MTU Mesocosm Facility, Houghton, MI, USA - PEATcosm2014_Bin02_10_metaG | ecosystem: Environmental > Terrestrial > Soil > Wetlands > Peat | place...
CGTCGTACATCGACTGGAAGAGGATGAAGAACTCGGAGATGTCGGCCAGGAATTGCGTGCCGAGGATCCGGTCGGCCACCTGGTAGAAGGGCCGCGTCGCCACGTTCACCAGACGCGACCGGTAGGGCACGATGAGCCACCGGAGGAGCCTGGACGAGAAGAAGTCGGCGAGCCGCTGCGGGGCGTCCAGGAAGTCGAGGGCGTTGCGGGTCGGGGGCGTGTCCACCACGATCAGGTCGTAGTCGCCCTCCGAGTGGATCTCGTAGAGGCGCTCCATGGCGATGTAGTCGTGGCTGGCCACGAACCGACCGGAGATGTTCTCGTAGAGCGGGTTGGCGAGGATCTCGTCCCGGGTCTGCTCGTCGGGGGCGTGGCGGGCGATGAGGGCGTCCCACGACTTCTTCGTGTCCAGCATGGCCGCCCACAGCTCGCCACGGGGCTTGAGGCCGGCCGCCCGGAAGGCGCTGTCGGGGACCCGGCGCTCGTCATTGCCGATCCCCTCGAGCCCCAGGGCGTTGGCCAGCCGTTTGGCCGGGTCCACCGTGAGGACCAGCACCTTGCCCCCGTGGCTCAGGGCGGCCATCACCCCGGCCGCGGCCGCGGTGGTCGTCTTGCCCACCCCGCCCGGCCCGCAGGCGATGACGATCTCCTTGGCCGAGAGCAGGCTGTCCAGGGTGCCCGAGGTGGCCACGGCGGAGCGGGCGTTCCCCGCCCCCCGTCCGGCGCCCGCCCTGGTGCCCTTGGGAGTGGCGGCGCTCATCAGTAGCCCAGTTCCTCGCCGAGGGAGGCGGCGACCTGCCGGGTGGTGCGCAGCCCGTGGAGCCGCGTGAAGAGGTACGGGAGGTAGAGGAGGGGGACGGTGGCGTCGATCCCCTCCCGGAGCCGCTCGAGGTGGACCGAGCGGGTCCGGCGCATGGTCACCGCCAGGCGGGCCGCCTCGAGGACCGGACGGGGGTCACCTCCGACCAGCTCGCCCAGCTCCTCGGTGGGACCGGCGGTCGTCAGGGCGTCGAAGACCGCCTCCTCCTGGCGGCCGAAGAGCTCCGGCAACACCCGGTTCACCACCACGCCGGCGAAGCGGACGGTGGTCTCCTCCCGGATCCGCACGGCCAGCTCGATGGTCTCGTTGACCGGCATCTCCTCGGGGGTGCAGACGGCGACGACGCCGGTGGTGTCGGGATCCGAGAGGATGGTCAGCATCCAGTCGGTCTGCGACCGGATGAGCCCGACCTTCACCAGGTCGTTGATGCCCTGGGGGGCCGCCAGCTGGCCGATGATGTGGCCGGAGGCCGGGGCGTCGACCACCACCAGGTCGTAGTTGGCCTCCCGGACCTCGTAGCAGAGCTTCCCCACGGTGAGGATCTCCCGCACCCCGGGAGCGGCGGTGGCCACGAAGTCGAAGGCCTTGGCCAGCGGGCCGATCCGCCCCACCACCGGGATGCGCAGCTGGAGCTTGAGGTACTCGCGCAGCGACGCCTCGGTGTCCATGGTCATGGCGAAGAGGTTGGGGAGGACCTCGCGCTCGGCGAAGGAGGTGGGCTTCGTCTCGTAGAAGCCGGCGACGTCGCCCTTGGCGTCCACCTCGCAGAGGAGGACCTTCCTGCCCTGCTGGGCGGCGAAGAGGGCGAGGGCCGAGGCGACCGTCGTCTTGCCGGTACCGCCCTTCCCGGTGACGAAGACCAGCTTCAGGTCGAGGAGGGCGGTCACCGGGGCGTCCCCGGCCGCCGGGGGGACGCCACGGTGCTCGGGAGCGGGGCCGGTGGCGTCAGGACAGCCCGAAGCCGACCCGTCGCTCGGGCGTGGGCCCGTCCACCTCGACGTAGGCGATCTTCCCCGCCGGGACCCCGACCTGGCGGCCCTTCCGGTCGGTCAGCCAGAGGGTGGCACCCTCCTTGGCCAGCGCAGCCTCGATGTCGGCCAGGACCTTGGCGCGGTCAGCGTCGTCCGGCAGCTCGACGTCGAGCTCCTTGACCGACTGCACGATCCCGATTCGCACGTCCACCTGGCACGCTCCTCTCAAGCCGGGCCGGCGGCTCCGCCGGCACCCCAACGACGATACAAGCTGGGGAGGGGGCGTCGTCCCCGACGGCACACCCATGGTGCACACTGGCCCCATGGACGGGCTGAGCGAGCGCGGGAGGCGGTGGGCATCCACCATGGCCGGCCACGACGTCACCGGTGTGGTGACGGCCCACGCCGACAGCACCGCCGGGATCGGACCGCCGGGCGACCACGGCCCCGCCGACCCGGCCCCCACCGGTGCCCCCGTCGGGTGCGACCGGGCCGACCGCGAGGGCCGCGAGGCGGCCGAGCTGGCCGGGGGCGCCACCCTGGCCGTCGGGGGCGGCGACCGCGCCCGCGGCGAGAAGCCCGACCGGTGGCGGACCTGCTTCGAGCGCGACCGCGACCGGATCCTCCACGCCACCGCCTTCCGCCGCTTGGCCGGCAAGACCCAGGTGTTCGTCTTCCCCGACGACCACCAGCGGACCCGCCTCACCCACGCCCTCGAGGTCGCCCAGGTGGCCTGCGGCATCGCCCGGGCCTGCCGGCTCAACGTGGCCCTCACCGAGGCCATCGCCCTCGGTCACGACTGCGGCCACGGACCGGGGGGCCACGCCAGCGAGGACGCCCTCTCGCCGTACGTGGAGGGGGGCTACGACCACGCCACCTGGGGGGCCGACGTGTCGCTGGCCCGGCTCAACCTCTGCCGCGAGACGCTCGACGGGATCCGGAACCACTCGTGGTCGCGCCCGGCCCCGTCGACCCCCGAGGGGGAGGTGGTGAGCTGGGCCGACCGGATCGCCTACGTCTGCCACGACTTCGAGGACGCGGTGACGAGCGGCGTGGTCACCCCGGCGGTGCTGCCGGCCCTCGTGCGCGAGCGGTGCGGCGAGCGGCGGAGCCAGCAGCTGGGCACCTTCATCGACGCCATGGTCGCCACCGTGCTGTCCACCGGTCGCATCGGCATGGACCCCGGGCACGCCGAGGCGCTGGCCGCCTTCCGGGCCTGCAACTACGAACAGCTCTACCTGCGGCCCAGCTCGGTGGCCCAGGGCCGGGCGGTGATCGAGGTCCTCCGGGCGCTGGTCGAGCACTACGGCGACCGGCCGGACCAGATGGACGACGGTGACCCGGGGCGGGAGGTCCCCGTGGGCGGCAGCCCCGAGGCGTTCCGCGCGGCGGTGGCCTACGTAGGGGGGATGACGGACCGCTACGCCTTCGACCGGGCGGTCGAGGTGCTCGGCTGGAGCCCCGAGAAGCTCCCGGTGGGCATCGGGGTGTCGCCGGGCGGCTGAGCCGGTCGACGCCCGGCAACGGGTGCTTCGCATCGGTGGCATCGACATGCCTGCAAGACGACTCGTGCCCACAGGAGCCGAGCGCGCCTCAGCTGATGGTGAGCTCCTTTCGGTAGACCCGGGCCGGGCCCATCGCCGCCACCGTGGTGGCCAGGGCGTCGAACGCCGCCGCCGCCTCGCCGTCGGGCTCGGCCACCACCACCGGGATCCCCTCGTCGCCGCCCTCCCGGAGGGCCGGCACCAGGGGCAGCTGGGCCAGCAGCGGCACGCCGAGCTCCCCGGCCAGCTGGGCGCCACCTCCGGCACCGAACAGCTCGTACCGGGTGCCGTCGTCGCCGGTGAACCAGCTCATGTTCTCGATCACCCCGCGCACCGCCAGCTTGAGCTTCCGGGCCGCGTAGGCCGAGCGCTGGGCCACCCGCTGGGCGGCCGGCTGGGGGGTGGTGACCACGAAGACCTCCGTCTTCGTGAGGTACTGCCCGAGCGAGAGGGTGACGTCCCCGGTGCCGGGGGGCATGTCGATGAGCAGGAAGTCGGGCTCGCCCCAGTAGGCGTCGACGAGGAACTGCTCGAGCGCCTTGTGGAGCATCGGGCCCCGCCAGATGACGGGCGTGTCGTCCGACACGAAGAAGCCCATGGACAGGCAACGCACCCCGTTGGCGGTCGGCGGGACGACCAGGTCGCCGATGATCAGCGGCTCCTCCCGCACCCCCAGCATGTTGGGGACGGAGAAGCCGTAGACGTCGGCGTCGAGGATACCGACGTCGTGGCCCTGCCGGGCGAGGGCGACGGCCAGGTTGACGGTGACCGACGACTTGCCGACCCCGCCCTTGCCCGACGAGATGCCGAGCACCCGGGTCTTCGACCGGGGCAGCATGAACCGGTTCGGACGGCCCTCCTCGTGGCCGAGCGCACCGCCGTGGCCGTGGCCGCCGTGGCCGTGCCCGTGCCCGTCATCGGCGCCCGGGGTGTCACCGTCGACCGGCTCCCCTCGCAGCAGCATCCGCAGGCGGGCCCGGGTCTCCTCGCCCATCACCCCCGGCTCGACGGTGACCTCGTCGACCCCGCCGAGGACGCCGACGGCGGCCCGGACCCGGCCGACCAGCTCGTCGACCTGCGGGTAGTGGCCGACGGGAAGGGCCAGCTCGACGCTGACCCGCTTGCGCCGGACGCCGACCGGACCGACCATCCCGAGCTCCCCCAGCGGACGGCGGAGCTCGGGGTCGACCACCTCGGCGACGGCCGCCCTGACCTGGGACTCGTCGATGGACATGCGGGGACTCCTCGGGGAATTGCGGCTTCCCCGTAGACTAGGGGACGTGCACACCCCGCCGGACAGCCCTGTCACCGCGGATCTCCCGGTCACCCGTCACCGGGCCGGCGCCACGGCGCCGGCGGTGACGACGCCGCTCGGACCCTTCGCGGTGACCGGTCCGTCGGACCCCGGCGACGCCGCCGAGTCGGACGGCCACTTCTCGGCGGCCATGACCGCGGTGGCCTCGGCCTTCGGGGACCCCACCCGACGGGAGATCTACCTCTTCGTGCGCTCCAACCCCGGGGCCACCGCTTCCGAGGTGGCCGCCCGCTTCTCGCTCCACCCCAACGTCGCCCGTCACCACCTCGAGCGCCTGGCCACCGGCGGCTACGTCGAGGTGACCATGGAGCGCCCCTCCGGCCGGGCCGTCGGACGTCCGTCGAAGCGGTTCCGGGCGGTGGCCAACGACCCCACCCTCGACTTCCTCACCCGCCGGAACGACCTCCTGGTCCTGCTCCTCCGGGAGGCCCTCCAGCTGCTGGGGCCGGTCGCCGCCGAGGCGATGGCCGAGCGGGTCGGCGAGGAGTACGGGCGGTCCCTGGCCGGGCAGATGTCGCCCGGGGAGGGCGCCCGGTCGCGCCGGACCGCCATGCACGCCATCGCCGACACGCTGACCGCCCACGGCTTCGCCGCCCACGCCGAGGACGAGGACGGCTCCACCTCGGTGGTGGCCGACAACTGCCCGTTCGGCAGCGCCGCCTCCCAGTACCCGGTGCTCTGCGCGGTGGACCGGGGCATGATCAGCGGCCTGCTGGCCGGCCTCTGCGGCGAGGACGCCGACCACGGTGTGCCGGTGGTGCTGTCGTCGCGGGCCCGGGGCGACGACCAGTGCGTCGCCTCCGTCTGAGCCCGGCGACGACGGCGTAGGGGCGGGAGCCGTGCCCCGCCACTACCTCGACCACGCCTCCACCTCCCCCCTCCGTCCCGAGGCCCGTGACGCCATGGAGGCGTGGTCGGCCACCGGGGTCACCGCCGATCCCGGGCGGGTCCACACCGAGGGGCGAGCCGCCCGGGCGGCACTGGAGGACGCCCGCGACCGGGTGGCGGCCCTGCTGGGCGTCCGGCCCCGCCAGGTGGTCTTCACCTCCGGGGGCACCGAGGCGGTCGACAGCGCGGTGTGGGGGGCCACCCGGACGGCCGACGGTCCGGTGGTGTGCGCGGCGGTCGAGCACTCATCCGCACGCGAGGCGTCGGCCCGCTCGGCGCCGGTGGTCGAGCCGGTGGTGGACGGACACGGCACCCTCCATCCGACGGCGCTGGAGGAGGCCATCGGGCGGTGCCGGACCGAGCACGGCACGGCGCCGGCCCTGGTCCACTGCCAGTGGGCCAACCACGAGGTGGGCACCGTCCAGCCGGTGGCTGCCCTGGTGGCGGTGTGCCGGGAGGCCGGGGTCCTCGTCCACGTGGACGCGGCGGCCGCCGCCGGCCACCTCCCCACCGACCTCGGGGCCCTCGACGCCGACCTGGTCTCGGTCTCCTCCCACAAGCTGGGCGGCCCGCCGGGGATCGGGGCGCTGGTCGTGCGCCGCGGACTGCGGATCGAGCCGTTCGTGGTCGGCGGTGAGCAGGAGCGGGCCCGGCGGGGGGGCATGGAGAACCTCCCGGCGGCCGTCGGCTTCGGAGGGGCGGCCGAGGCGCTCACCGTCCCCGGCCGCCTCGACGGGGAGGCGGCCGCCGCCAGGAGGCGGTCCGTGGCGCTGTCGGCGGCGGCGGTGGCCGTGGACGGGGTGGCCGTCTTCGGGGACCCCGCCGCCCGGCTCCCCCACATCGTCTGCCTGGGGATCGACGGGGTGGAGGCCGAACCGGTGCTGCTGGGGCTCGACCAGGCCGGGATCGCCGCCCACTCGGGCTCGTCGTGCTCGTCGGAGTCGCTCGAGCCCTCCCCGGTCCTCGAAGCCATGGGGGTGGACGCCGAGCGCTCCCTCCGCCTGTCGGTGGGGTGGACCACCACCGACACCGACGTCGAGGCGTTCGGACGGGCCTTCCCCAGGGTGATCGACGCGCTGCGCTCGCTGCGGTAGGGCGGGGGAGGCGGGATCGCCCGGGCGGGGTCAGGGGGCGGGATCAGGAGGTGGGCGGCACCTGGGACGGCACCGGCACCCCCGCCTTCGCGTACGCCTGACGGAGCACCGCGGCCGCCTGCTGGACCAGGTCCACCGGCGGGTCGTCGGCGAGGAAGGCCCGGTACTGGGTGACGGCGCCCGCGGCGTTGCCGTCCGCCTGGAGCAGGAGCGTGCCCAGGTAGAGCCGGCCGGCGTAGTCGTCGGGGGCGAGGTGCACCGCCCGGGTGAGCTTCGAGCGGGCGTCGGCCATCAGGGCGGCGTTCCCCGACCGGACCCCCGTCTCATACTCGAGCCAGCCCAGCTGGGCGAGCGCCACCTCGTTCCCCGGCTGGCCGTTCAGGACCTGCTGGTAGAGCTGCGCCGCCTCGCCGGACTGGCCCTCGTTCTCGAGGGTGGCCGCCTGGGCGAGCGTCTGCTGGACCTGCGCCTGCTGGCTGAGGTCGATGTTGCCGGACACGGTCTGGCCGGGGAGCCGCTCGGTGGCGAAGGCGGCGACCACCAGCACCAGGGCGACGGACAGGGTGGCGATCCCACCTCCGAGCAGCAGGCGCTGCCGGCGGCTGCGGCGGGGCCGGGGTGACAGGGTGGCCGGGGTGACCCGACCGGCCGGATCGTCGCCACCGTTCGCCGCCCCCGGGGCCCCGCCGGTCGGCCCTCCGACGGCGACCGCCACCCGGCGCCGCTCCAGGGTGGCCAGCCGGGCGGTGTCTCGGCTCCGCAGCACCCGGTAGTCGTCGTCGGAGAGGTCGCCGGCCTCGAACTCGGCCTCGGTGTCGGACAGGGAGCGCTCGAGGAAGCGGCGCCGGTCCTCGAGCTCGTCCGGGTCCGCCCCCGCATCGGCCTCCGCCTCGAGGAGGGCGGCCTCCGCCGGTCCCACCGCCGCCGTCCGCCGCCGGCGGGCGAAGACCACGGCCAGAGCGGCGACCGCCACCGTCCCGGCGGCCAGCGGCACCACCCACACCACCAGCGACAGCCCGCTGGCCGGGGGGTCGAGGACGACGGAGCTGCCGTAGCGGGCGGCGAGGTACGACCGGATCTGCTGGTCGGTGCGACCCTCGGCGATCTGCTGACGCACCACGGCCCGGACGATCACCGCCGTCTCGGCGCTGGAGTCCGCCACCGACAGGTCCTCGCAGCTCGGGCACCTGATGCCCGACTCGATGGCCTCGGCCCGCTGGGCGGCGGTGGGGGGCGAGCGGTCGAAGGCGCCGCTGCCGGCGGCCAGCGCCACCACCAGCACCACCCCGAGCACGATCCACAGCGGGAACCGTCGCCGGGTCACGGGTGGCTGGCCTCGGCCTCGGCGATCAGCGCGTCGAGCTCGGCGGCGGTCACCGGCGACACGATGTGGGCCACCACCCGTCCGTCGGGTGCGATGAGGAAGGTGGTGGGCTGGCCGGTGACGCCGTAGTCGAGGGCGATGTGACCGCCCGGGTCGGTGAGGGTCGGCCACGTGGCGCCGAGGGTGTCCTGCTGGTACTCGGTGGCCGCCGCCACGGTGTCGTCGAAGACCACGCTCACCACCGAGGCGTCGCCGGCCGCCTGGTGGGCGAAGTCGAAGGTGACCAGCTCCGGCCCCTCCGTCCGGCACGGCACGCACCAGCTGGCGAAGAAGTTGAGCACGATGTACTTCCCGGGCGCCGCCGGCAGGGTGAAGTCGGTGCCGTCGATGGTCGGGCCCGACACGGGCGGGGCTTGCTTGCCGACCAGGGTGCTCTGCACCTGGGCCAGGGTCGCCGACGGACTGTCCGCCAGCACCGCGGTGAGCCCGGCGGCGATCACCAGCACGGCGAGGGCGACCCACCGGGCGGTGTGGCGGCCTCGGGGCCGGGCGGGCGGGTCGGCAGGCTGCGCCGCGGCCGCCGACGACGACGAGGCGGCCGGCGGCAGGGCGCCGGTCGGGTCCACGCCGGCGGCGGATGCGGCGGAATCGTCCTCCCCGGAGGAGGCCGCCTCCGTGGGGGCGGGTCGAACGTCCGTACCGGGGGTCGACCCGGGGTCGGCGCTCATCGGCGGTCGTCGGCGCCGACGGTCGCCGGGACCGGACGGTCCCCGCCTCCCCCGTCGCCGGTCGTACCGCCCGTCGGGTCGTCCGCCGTCCGGTCCCCCGGCGTCCCCGCCCCGTCACCGGCGGGGGCGCCCGGCGCGCCGGCGCTCCCCGGCGGGTCGGTGACCGTCGTGGTGGGGGCGGCCACGTCGACCACCGGACGGGACACCGGGTCCGTCGGGCGCCGACGGCGTCCGGGGACGGCCGACAGCACCGAGCCCACCGCCACCAGGGCCCCCCCGACCCACAGCCAGACCACCAGCGGCTGGACCACCACCCCGAAGGTCCACCGGTCGCCGGTGGCGGGGGTGGAGTCGATGGTCAGGTAGACGTCGTGGAGCCAGGTGGAGTCGATGGCCGGCGTGCCCACGTCCTGGGACCCGGCCCCGAAGGAACTGATGGCCGGGGTGTAGCTGCCGCGGCCGTCCACCCGGAGCACCGCCAGCAGCTGCGACTCGGACGGCGACGTCACCGTGCGCGTCGTGACGAACTCGACGGTGTGTCCCTCGAAGGTGGCGGACTGCCCCGGCGAGAGCTGCACCTCCGTCCGGTGGCCGAAGGCGCTGGCGGCGGTGATCCCGACCGCCAGCACCACCACGCCGACGTGGACGATCATGCCACCGTTGGCCCGGCCCACCAGCCCGTGCCACCCGGCGATCCACGCTCGCGACGGCACCACGCCGGCGGCCCGCGCCCCCCGCCACGCGCCGCGCACCGCCAGCACCAGCGCCCGGGCGGCCGAGGCGGCGGCGAAGGCCCCGAGGCCGAAGGCCAGCAGGGGCTCGATCCCGTGGATGCCGCCCAGCACGCAGGCCACCACCACCGCCACCGCCACGGTGGCGGGCACGGCCAGCCGGCCCCGCATCACCGCCACGGTGGTCTTGCGCCACGGCAACGCCGGCGCCACCCCCATCAGGAAGAGGAGGGCCAGGCCGATGGGGAGGACCAGCCGGTTGAAGTAGGGGGCGCCGACGGTGAGCTGCTCGCCGTTGTTGAGGGCCTCGTAGAGGAGGGGGAAGACGGTGCCGAGCAGCACCACCACGGCGAAGGCCACGAACAGCAGGTTGTTGGCCAGGAAGGCCCCCTCCCGGCTGACGGCGGCGTCGATGCCCCCCACCGCCCGGAGCCGGTCGCCGCGCCAGGCGATGAGGCCCACCCCGGTGGCCAGCACCAGCCCGAACATGCCGAGCAGCAGCGGTCCGATGGTCGAGTCGCTGAAGGCGTGTACCGACTGGATGACCCCGGAACGGGTCAGGAAGGTGCCGAGGATGGTCAGGCTGAACGTGGCGATGACCAGGGCCAGGTTCCAGACCCGCAACAGGCCCCGGCGCTCCTGGACCATCACCGAGTGGAGGTAGGCGGTGCCGACCAACCACGGCATGAACGAGGCGTTCTCCACCGGGTCCCACGCCCAGAAGCCGCCCCACCCGAGCACCTGGTACGACCAGAGCGCCCCGAGGAGGATGCCGACGGTCAGGCACGTCCAGGCGAACAGCGTCCACCCCCGGGTCTCGCGCACCCAGGCGTCGTCCAGGCGGCCGGTGACGAGGGAGGCGATGGCGAAGGCGAAGGGGATGGTGAAGCCCACGAAGCCGAGGTAGAGGAGCGGCGGGTGGATGGCCTGGAGCGGGTTGTCCTGGAGGAGCGAGTTGGGTCCGGCACCGTCGCGCGGGACGGCCCCGACCACGTGCTGGAACGGGTCGGCGACGTGGAGCATCAGGAAGAAGAAGAACGCCGCCACCACGTAGACCACCAGGGTGGCCCAGGCCACCAGCGGCTCGGTCGCCCTCCGCCGGAACCGCCACACCATGACCGTGGCGTACCCCCCGAGGACCAGGCCCCACAGCAGGATGGAGCCGGCCAGGGCCGACCACAGGCCGGTCACCGAGTAGAGGAACGGCGTCTCCCGGCTGTTGTTGGCGGACACGAAGGCGAGCGAGAAGTCGTGGGTCACGAGGGCGTGCTCCATGGCGGCGGCCGCCACCAGCCCGCCGAGGAGGATCACCGGCGCGTAGACCTGCCCGCTGCGGACCGTCGACGCCCGGCCCCGCGCCAGGCCGGTGGCCAGCACCACGATGCCGACCACGGCGGCGGCGAAGCCGAGGACCACCCCGGTGTGGCCGAGGGCGGCGTTCACCGTTTGGACCCGTCGGGGGCGGTCACCCGGCCGGGGTTGTTGGCGATGTACGTGGCCGAGTGCTTCACCAGGATCTGGTCGGAGGCGAAGTAGGTGCCGTTGAAATGGCCGACGGCGATGACCGGGATGTCGGCCTGGAAGAGCTGGGGCGGGCTGCCGGCATTGACCACCCGGAGGGTGTCACCCCCGGCGCTGAGGGTGAAGTCGACCCCGAGCGGGGTGTGCTCGACCGTGCCCGGCACCACCAGGCCCTCCAGGTTGAAGGTCCGGTCGCCGAGGGTGTCCCGCTGATGGACCGCCTGGTCGACCGTCAGGTAGTAGTCGAGGGCGCTGCCCAGGCCCTTGACCACCAGGAACGCGAAGGCGCCGACCAGCACGAGCCCGACCACCACGTAGCGGACGCGGTGGCGCCGGCGTTCGGGGAGCGCCGACGGCGCCACCGGCGGCGTGGGCGCCTCGGCCGGGGGGGCGGTGGTCATTCCGCCGCGGGGTCGGTGGCGGTGCCGGCCGGGACGGCGCCGGCCGGGACGGCGACGGCCTGCGACGCCTCGACCCGCGCCACCATCCGGGTCCACCGCCGGCGTCGCCACGCCAGCTGCACGCCGTAGAGGAAGAGGAGTCCGAGCACGATGGAGTAGCCGGCGGTCACGTAGCTCACCGCGGCACCTCCGTCCCGCCCTGACCCACCACCGGCCCCGCCGACGCGCCTTCGGCCTGCCGTTCGAGGATGGCCGCCTCCAGCTCGCCGGTCCCCAGGTAGTCCTCGAGCGCCCCGATCCGGTAGCGCACCAGGAGCATCCAGACGAAGACGAGGGTGAGGGCGACGAAGCCGAGCAGCAGGGTCCAGGCCATCGACCCGTGGATGGTGGGCGACAGGTTGGCGTTCAGCACCGTGGCGCCCTGGTGGAGGGTCTTCCACCACACCACCGAGAAGTGCACCAGCGGGATGTCGACCGCCGCGAACAGGGCGAGGAAGGCGCACCGCTTGGCCCGCACCTCGGGCTCGGCCGGGACCCGGCGGAGGGCCAGGTACCCGAGGTAGAGCACGAGGAGCACCGCGGTGAGGGTCAGTCGGGCGTCCCACGCCCACCACACCCCCCAGGTGGGCCGGCCCCAGATGGAACCGGAGATGAGGGTGCACACGTTGAACACCACACCGACCTCCACCGAGGCGGCCGCCAGGCGGTCCCAGAAGAGCGAGCGGGTCCGCGGCCACAGGTAGAGGAGGCTGGCCACCGTGGCCAGCCCGAAGGCCAGGTAGAGCGCCACCCAGGCCACGCCGGGGTGGATGTAGACGAGGCGGACCAGGTCGCCCTGGACCTTGTCGGGTGGGGTGACCCACAGCCCCAGCCAGACGGTGCCGGCGACCCCGGCCGCCGCGGCGATGCCGACGATCCGGGTGGTCCACACCATGGCGGCCGACTGCACCAGCGGGGCGGGCAGGCCCGCCGGTCCGGCGGCCGGTCGGATCGGGGTCCGGCCCGGGGTCGGCGGGGCGGACTCGGGCGTGGTGGTGGTCATGCCGACTCCTGGATGGGTCCGTACACGACCACGCCGAGGGCCAGGTACACGGCGTCGAACGCGAGGAGGAGGTGGAGCCAGGGGGTGGCGTCGGAGGCGGTACCCCCCGACAGCCCGGCCTGCCAGATGCGGGTGCCGGCCAGCAGCACCGGCGTCACCACCGGCAGCAGCAGGAAGGGGAGGATCGTCTCACGGACCCGCAGCCCGGCGGAGAGGGCCCCGTAGAGCACGCCGGCGGCGGCCAGGCCGAGGGTACCGAGCACACAGGAGACCACCAGTAGCCACCAGGTCTCGATCCGGGCCCCGTAGAGGAGGACCACGCCGACCGCCAGCACCGCCTCCAGCACCACGAGCTGGGTGCCGACCGAGAGCGCCTTCCCGAGGAACTGGCCGGCCGGGTCGAGCCCCGAGAGCCGGAGGCCGTCGCGGGCCCCGTCGCCGGACTCCACCGAGACGCTGCGCTGGACGGCCAGCACCGTGCAGAAGAGCACGGCCACCCAGAAGAGCCCGGGGGCGCCGTGGGCCATCGGGGCCCGGGCCGGACCCAGCGCGAAGGCGAACAGGGCGAGGGCCACCACCCCGAAGGGGACGACCTGGGACAGCGCCACCCGGGACCGGGCCTCGATCCGGAGATCCTTGCCGGCCACCAGCAGGGTGTCACGCCACATGGGCCACCCCGTCGTCCGGCACCGGGACGGCCGGCTCCGCCGCCACCGGGCGGGCCGGGCGGACCGTCCGCTCGGCGGTGACGCGACCGCCGGCCACGGTGACCGACCGGTCGGCCAGGGCCTCGAGCAGCTCGGGCTCGTGGGAGGCCACCACCACGGTGGCACCCCCGGCGGCGGCGTCGGCGATCAGGTCGTTCAGCAGGAGCCGGGCCGAGGCGTCGAGGCCGGCGTGGGGCTCGTCGAGCAGCCAGAGCTCGGGGGCCCGGGCCACCAGCACCGCCAACGCCACCCGCCGGCGCTGTCCGGCGGAGAGCTTCACGGCCGGGGTGCGGGCCAGGCGGCCGACCAGGCCGAGCCGTTCACAGGCCGCGTCGATACGGGCGGTGTCCCCCCCGGCGGCCCGTACCGCGAAGCGGACGTTCTCGCGGACGGTGAGGTCGTCGTAGAGGTGGGAGGCGTGGGCCAGCAGGCCGACGCGACGCCGCACGGTGGTGCGGTAGCGGGCGGGGTCGAGGCCGAGGACGGTCAGGCTGCCCGAGGCCACCGGCACCAGGCCGGCCGCCACCCGCAGCAGGCTCGTCTTGCCCGCCCCGTTCGGACCTTCGACCAGCACCGTCTGGCCGGTGCCGACCTCGAGGTCGACGCCGGCGAGCAGGGGGAATCGTCCCGACAGCGCAACGACGTTCCGGAACGACAGGGCGGGGGAGGGGGGGGCTGAGGGGGCCATGGCCGGTAGCCCATGCTACGGGGGGCCGGAGGTTCCGGCCAGGCGGGGCCGGGGTGGGGGGAGCGGCCGGCGGGCCTCCCAGCCCGCCGGAGGTCCTCAGCTGCTCGAAAGGCGGCTCAGGTGCAGGTCGCGGAGCCAGTTGGCGATGTGGGCGGAGAGGACGTCGACGTTCCCGGTCAGGAGCAGCAGCCCGAAGGCGATCAGCACCGCCCCGCCCACCAGGTCGATGGTGCGCAGGCGGCCCCGGACCCGCCCCGCCAGGTCGGTCATGCGCCCGAAGGCCAGGCCGAAGAGGAGGAACGGCACCCCCAGGCCCAGCGAGTACGCCAGCAACAGGGCGATGCCCCCGGTGGTGGTCCCCCCGGTGCCGGCGGCCAGCGCCAGCACGCTGCCCAGGACAGGTCCGATGCACGGGGTCCAGGCGAAGGCGAAGGCCACCCCCATCACCGGCGGGGCCCAGGACCCGAGGGCCGAGGGGCGCACGGCGAACCGCCGCTCACCCCAGACCACCGCCGGCAGGCGCACCCCGGCGGCCATGGCCACCAGCAGCGCCCCGAAGGCCACGATCAGCAGCCCCGAGACGATCTCGAGCTCCCGCTTGTGGGTGGTCAGGGCGTGACCGACGACGGAGGCCGAGGCCCCCAACATGGTGAAGACCACCGTGAAGCCGGCGATGAACAGCAGGATCCCGCGGAGCAGCCGGGCCCGCTCGGTCCGGCGCTCCTCGGCGGTGAGGGTGAGCGTGAGGGTGTCGCCGGACGTGACGGCCCCCGCACCGGGGTCGCCGGAGGCGCCGGCCTCCGCGCCGGAGACCCTGCGGGGCCCGGGCTCCTCCCGGCGGCCCGGGGGGCGGAGCGCCTCGAGCTCGGCGGCCGACAGACCGGAGACCATCGAGACGTACCCCGGTACCAGGGGCAGCACGCACGGCGAGATGAACGAGAGCATCCCGGCGCCGAACGCCACCAGCAGCCCGAGCGGGTCGGCGTGGAGGGTGAGGGCCGGAATCATGCCCCACCAGTGAACACGGACGGGGCCGGGCGGGCCATTCCCGACGGGCCGGGCGGGACCGGGGTGGCCGTCAGGCGGTCTGGCGGGCGACCAGGGCCAGGTCGGCCTCGACCATCATCTGGACGAGCCCGGAGAAGTCCACGTCCCGCCGCCAGCCCAGCGTCTTCTCGGCCTTGGCGGGGTCACCGACGAGCAGGTCGACCTCGGCCGGCCGGAGGAACCGCTCGTCGATCTCCACATACCGCTCCCAGTCGAGGTCGGCGGCGGCGAACGACAGCTCCACCAGCTCCTTGACCGAGTGGGTCTCCCCGGTGGCCACCACGTAGTCGTCGGGCTGGTCCTGCTGGAGCATGAGCCACATGGCCCGCACGTAGTCGGCGGCGAAACCCCAGTCGCGCTGGGCGTCGAGGTTGCCGAGGGCCAGCTTCGAGTCGAGGCCGGCCTTGATCCGGGCCACCCCGTGGGTCACCTTGCGGGTCACGAACTCGAGCCCCCGGCGCGGCGACTCGTGGTTGAAGAGGATCCCCGAGGAGGCGTGGAGGTCGTAGCTCTCCCGGTAGTTGACGGTGATCCAGTGGCCGTAGACCTTGGCCACCCCGTAGGGGCTCCGGGGGTAGAAGGGGGTCTCCTCCCGCTGGGGGACCTCGAGGACCTTCCCGAACATCTCCGACGAGCTGGCCTGGTAGAAGCGGATCTCCGGGTCGACGGTCCGGATGGCGTCGAGCACCCGGGTCACCCCGAGTGCGGTGGTCTCGCCGGTCAGCATCGGCTGGCTCCACGACGTCTGGACGAAGGACTGGGCGGCCAGGTTGTAGACCTCGGACGGGCGGTGGTCGCGGAGGATGTTGAACATGGAGACCTCGTCGATGAGGTCGCCGGCCACCAGGGTGATGCGGTCCTGGATGTGGGCGATCCGCTCGAAGTTCACCGTGCTCGACCGACGCACCATCCCGAAGACCTCGTAGCCCTGCTCGAGCAGGAACTCGGCCAGGTAGGAACCGTCCTGACCGGTGACGCCGGTGATGAGTGCTCGCTTCGCCATGCTCTGGTGTGCTCCTCGGGGTTCAGGGGTCCTGGGTGACGTCGGCGACCTGCCACGCCGGCGGTCGCTTCTCGATGAAGGCGGCGATGCCCTCCGCCGCCTCGGCCGTCTGGCTGGTGACCGTCAGCATCGAGTGGAGGTAGGGCAGGGCCTCGGTGGCGGCCGAATCCCACACAGCGTAGAACGATTCCCGACCCAGCCTCATCGTCCCCGGCGGCTTGGAGGCCAGGGTGGCGGCCAGGTCGGCCACCGCGGCGTCGAGCTCCCCGTGGGGCACCACCCGGGTGACGAACCCGATCCGGTCCGCCTCCTCGGCCCCCACCACCCTCGAGGTCAGCATCAGCTCGAGCGCCTTTTTGGGGGGCATGGAACGCAGCATGGGCACGGTGACCATGTAGGGCCACAGCCCGACGTTCAGCTCGGGGGCGCCGAACCGGGCACGCTCGGAGGCGACCACCAGGTCGCAGGCGAGGGCGAGACCGAAGCCGCCGGCCATCGCCCAGCCCTGGATGCGGGCGATGGTGGGCTTGCCCAGGTGCCAGAGCTCCTCGAAGAGCTCGGCCAGCCAGCCGCGGGCGGCGTGGTGGTCGGCGAAGGCGTCGGTGCCACCGCCGGCGTGGCCGGGGGCCATCCCCGACAGGTCGGCCCCGGCGCAGAAGGCCTCGTCGCCGGCGCCGGCCAGCACCACCACCCGGACGGTCGGGTCGGTCCGGGCCTCGGCCAGGTGGCGGCGGAGACCGGCGATGACCTCCCAGGTCATGGCGTTCCGGCGCTCCGGCCGGTTGATGGTGAGGGTGAGGACCGGCCCCACCCGCTCCGCCAGGAGCTCCGGCGCCGGCGCACCCTCGGGCTGGCGGGTCGGCTCGTCGGTCACCGCACGACGGTAGCCGCTGCGGGGGGTCGAGTCGCGGTCCGGCGGGGCCCGGCGCCGCGGCCGCGCACTACCGTGGCGCCATTCCCACCGCCGCCCTGCTCTCGTTCCGCCTCGGAGGCTCGGACGGCGTCGCCGTGGAGGCCGCCAAGTGGGCCGGCGCCCTCGCCCGGCTGGGGTTCGAGGTGGTCACCGTGGCCGGGGAGGGCCCGGTCGACCACCTCCTGCCGGGCCTGGCCATCGGGGCGCCGGAGCCGCCGGAGGAGGCCGAGGTGGCGGCCGCCCTCGAGGCCGTCGACCTGGTGGTGGTCGAGAACCTGTGCTCGCTGCCGCTCAACCCGGCCGCCGCGGCGGTGGTGGCCCGGGTGCTGGCCGGCCGGCCGGCCGTCCTCCACCACCACGACCTCCCCTGGCAGCGGCCTCGGTTCGCCGACCACGGCCCGCCCCCCGACGACCTCCGCTGGCGGCACGTCACCATCAACGAGGTGAGCCGCCGGGAGCTGGCCGTCCGGGGGATCAACGCCACCACCGTCTACAACTCGTTCGCCACCGACCGGCCGGCCGGGGTCGGCCCCGGGGAGCGGGCGGCCGTGCGCGCCTCGCTGGGTCTCGGGCCCGGCGACCGGCTGGTGCTGCAGCCCACCCGCGCGCTCCCCCGGAAGAACGTCGACGCCGGCCTGGCCGCCGCCGCCGGCCTGGGGGCGACCTTCTGGCTGTTGGGGCCGGCCGAGGACGGCTACGGGCCCGAGCTCGAGCGGCTGGTGGCCGGGGCACGGTGCCCGGTGGTGCAGGGATGGCCGGGCCCGGCGCCGCCCGGGGGGGTGGACGCCGCCTACGCCGCCTCCGACGTGGTGGCCCTGCCGTCCACCTGGGAGGGGTTCGGCAACCCGTCGGTCGAGTCGGCCGTCCACCGGCGGCCCCTGCTGATCGGTCCCTACCCGGTCGCCGCCGAGCTGGCCGCCTTCGGGTTCCGGTGGTTCGGCCTCGGGGAGGTGGACGCCCTCGGGGCGTGGCTCGACGCCCCCGACCCGACGCTGCTCGACCACAACCTGGCGGTGGCCGACGCCCACTTCGCCGTCCGCGACCTCCCCGACCGCCTGGCCCGGGTGCTCCCGGACCGCTGACCTCCACCGGGGCCGATTCGGGCCACGGCTACCATTGCCGGATGAGCGACGCACTGCGGGCCGACCGGGACCGGGACACCGCCTCCCGGGGGGCCGGGGCGGGCACCCGGAGGCTCTCCGCCGTCGAGCGTCGCAGCCAGCTCTTCGACGTGGCCCTCGCCCTCTTCGCCGAGCGCGGGTACGCAGCCACCACCATGGACGACATCGCCGAGGCGGCCGGGGTGACCAAGCCCCTCGTCTACCAGCACTTCGAGTCCAAGCGGGCCCTCTACCTGGAGATCATGGACGTCTTCAGCCTCCAGCTGGTCGACCGCATCGTGACCGCCACCGCACAGGCCCGGGGCCCGCGGGAGCAGGTGGAGGTGGGGATGGCCGCCTACTTCGAGATGATGGTCGGCAACGAGGCCGCCTTCCGGCTCCTCTACGGCCGCGAGGCCCCGGACGACCCGGAACTGGGCGAGGCCCTGCGGCGGGTCGAGGACACCATCGCCCAGGCCATCGACCCGCTGATCGACGCCGGGCTCGATCCCGAGCACCGGCTGCTCCTGGCCTACGGCGTGGTGGGCATGGCCGAGGGGGCCACCCGCCACTGGATCGAGGGCCGGGCCGACCGGCCGCCGACGGCCGGCGACGACGGCCGGGAGACCAGTGCCGAGGAGGCGAGCTACCTGGCCACCCGGGTGGCCGCCCTGGCCTGGGCCGGGCTGCGGCAGGTCCACCGGGTCTGACGACCGGCCGGGCGCCCGGGGTCGGTCAGGCGCCGCCACGGTCGGGGTGCGACCATGGGAGCCGTGGCCGGCTCCTCGCAGACGCCCCTCGCCGAAAAGCTCGGCGTCGGCATCGGCACCGAGGTGGTGGTGCTCGACCGGCCCGACGACGTGGACCTCGACCTCCCCGGGGGGGCCGTCACCCGGGGACAGCTCCGCGGGAGCGCCGATGTGGTCGTCGTCTTCGAGACCCGGCTCGCGCACCTCGAGGGGAGGTTTGAGCGGCTGGCCGCCGCGATCTTCCCGGCGGGCGGGCTGTGGGTCGCCTGGCCCAAGCGGTCGTCGGGGGTGCCGACCGACATCACGGACGACCGGGTCCGCCAGCTGGCGATCCCCCGCGGCCTGGTCGACAACAAGGTCTGCGCCGTCGACGGCACCTGGACCGCGCTCCGCGTGGTCTGGCGTCGAGAGCACCGGACCTGAGGCGCGAGGGGTCGGGCCAACCGTCACGGCATCCCGTCGGTGAAGCAGCGGCCGGTCGTCCGATCGTCCGGGGGTCCGGGGCGGTCGTCCGGGGGTCCGGAGCGGGAGGACAGGGCGGTCGGCCGGGGCGGTCGGCGGCGGCGGAGCCCGGGCGGAGGGAGACGCCGGTCACGTGCAGGTCGTCCCGCGGTCGACGGACCACCGTCCCTCGCCCGGCCGGACCACGTGGAGGGTGGTGAGCCCCCAGACCACGGTCGCACCCGTGGCGTCCGCTCCCTCCTCGTGCCAGCCCGTCCGTGGCAGGGGGAACCGCAGGAAGGCATCGGCGAACCACCGGGCGGCGAGCACCGGCGATGCCGCTCCGGTGACGCCTCCCGGGCGGGGGCCGGAGCATCGCCGCGGCAGCGGCGAGACCGGCACACCGGCGAACCCGCACGGTGCGCATCGTTGCACGGCGCCGTCGCACCCGGCCGCAACCGCTCCCGTGCCGGGGCCGGTTGACGGTGGGAAATGACAGTGGTGTAGTGACCGGAGCGGGAGGGACGGGGCCAACGGGGCCGGCGCGGGGAGCCTGCGGGACGGGGGGCCGGTGGAGTTCGACAACGCGGACAAGGTGCTCGTCCGGAACCTCCTCGACCACGCGCACGACTACCCGTGGGTGATGACCGACATCGGTCTCCTCGGCCTCCGGCTGGACGACCGGCGGGAGTTCCGGCTGCACGTCTGGGCCCCCGAGCGGCGCGTCGGACCCGCGGTGGTCCACGACCACCCGTACGACTTCGTCTCGAGGATCGTCGTGGGGGAGCTGACCAACGTCCGCTACGTGGAGGATCCGTCCGGTGACCCGTACGTCCGGGACCGGTACGTCCCGCCGGACGAGGGGAACCGGACGACGGACGCGGTCCGGCTCGCCGGCACCGCCCGCACCTACCGGGAGGGCGACACCTACGGGCAATCGGCCCACGAGCTGCACGACAGCCGCCAGGCCCCGGGGACGGTCACCCTCCTGCGCTGCGCGTTCCGGGACGTGGGGCGCCTCACGGTCTGCCGCCCCGGGGACACCCCCTGGGTGTCCGGCATCTCGCGGACGGCGACCGCCGATGAGGTGAAGGAGATCACCGCCGCGGCCCTCGAACGGTTCTGACCGTCCGCCCCGGACAACTCCCGTGGACCTTCCGTCGGGGCGGTCCGTCGGCGCGCTCCGTCGGGGCGGTCCGTCGGGGCGGTCGATCACCGGACCGGGTGGATCCGCACCCGACGTGCCGTGCAGGTCAGGCCCGGACCGACCCCTCCACCAGTGGGGCATGGGTGGGCTGGGCCACCCCGCCCGCCTGCTCGGCGGTGATGGCGAAGGCCTGCGCCTCGGCTCCGGAGTCGAAGGTGAACGTCGACACCGTCGGGTCGGAACCGAGCACCCCGAGCGACACCAGCTGGCCGCCCACCGATCCCCAGAGCTGGTAGGTCTCCTGATCGGGCAGCCGCGCCAGGCCCTGCGGGAGCACGAAGCCGGTGCCCGAGGGGCCGAGGACGAGGGTGACCACCGCCTGCTGCTGATCCGAGGTCGGCGTGGACGTCAGCTGGATCCGCTGGGTGCTGGGATCCTCGAGGGCGGCCTGGGCGGCCTGGCTCACGGTCTGGTGCGAGGCACCGAGCGCACTGACCTGGTGGTCGAGGTGGTGGACCTGCACGCCGAGGGCCACGGCGGCCAGCGCCGCGGCGGCGGCCACCACGCTCACCACCACCGTGGCCAGGCGACCGGCCCGACGACCCCGGTCGAGGGGGATGATCTCGGCGCCGGCCGGGGGACTGCCCGGGGCGCCGCCCACCGACGGCATCCCATCGTCACCGTCGCCGCCGGACGGGGCGTCCAGCCGTGCCGCCAGCCGGTCCCACGACGGGACGGCCGGGGTGTCCAGCCGCTCGGCGATCCGGTCCCAGAGCTCGTCGGGGGCGTCGCCCCCGGAGTTGGCCAGCAGCCCCGCCACCTCGTGATGGCGGGCCACCTCGGCCGAGCAGCGGACGCACCCCTGCAGGTGCCGCTCGACCATCGCCGCCTCGTCGGGATCGAGGGCGTCGAGGGCGTAGGCACCGAGCAGCTCCTCGATCTCGGCCTCCGTCGGCTCCACCGGGGTATCCGTCACCGCTCCACCCCCGCCGGCTCCACGCCCCGCTCGACCAGGTTGACCCGGAGGCGACCGAGGCCGACCCGGATCCGGCTCTTCACGGTCCCCTCCGGGGCTCCAAGCATCTCTGCGACCTCCCGGTACGTTTTGCCGCCGAAGTAGGCCAATTCTATGGGCTGGCGGAGCTCGGACGGCAGGTCCGTCAGGGCCTCCTTCACCTGCTCGGCCACCGCCAGGTCCCACACCTGGTGCTCGAGGTCGTAGCCGGCGGTGGCCGTCTCGCGGGTGGTGCGGTCCTCGCGCCGCCTCCGGGAGGTCTCCGAGCGGATGAGGTCGACCGACTTCCCGTGGGCCCGGGCCAGCAGGAAGGAACGGAGGGTGCCCCGCTGGGCGTCGAACTTCTCCGGGTGCTGCCAGAGGGCGAGGAAGACCTCCTGGGTGACCTCTTCGGCCGCCGGATCGGAGCGGATGATCCGTCGGGCGAGCGCGTGCACCGCACCGCCGTGCCGCCGGTAGGCCTCGGCCAGCGCCGGCTGGTGCCAGCGGGCGATGGCCACCACCAGGTTGGCGTCGCTCGCCAGCTCCACGTCGATCATCTCGACGGTACTTCGGAGCCGACCGGAGGCCCGGATGAGATCGTCCGGGCCGCCGGGCGCGGTCCCATCGTCATCGTCCTCCGAACCGGCCGAGGGCGAACCGGTTGCCGGAACACCCGTGCCCTGCTCTCCCGAAGGCCCGCCCGTGGTCACCACTGGAGAACCTACCCACCCGGACGGGATCGACACCCGCCAATGCCCGGAGACCCACCCCGAAGGCACCCGATCCGCATCGGCGGCGGAACCTCGGCGGGAATTTCCGGATTGTGTCATCCGGCCGACCGCCCGGCCCCGAATGCCGTCCGATGACCGACCACACCTCCACCACCGGACTCCACCCCGCACCACCGGCCGACCACCGTCGGCGCCCGCTCCGGTCGGGCCACCGCCTCGCCGCCGTGGCCGTCCTCGCCGTGGCGCTCGGCCTGGCCGCCTGCTCGTCGGGGAGCGCCCAGCCCACGTCGACCTCGTCGGGCGCCACCTCCTCCACCGGCACCTCGACCCCGTCGGGCGGTGGGACGGCGACCATCACCATCCACAATTTCGCCTTCTCGCCGTCGAGCGTGACCGTGGCCCCGGGCGCCACCGTCACGGTGTCCAACAAGGACGGCGTGGCCCACACCATCACCGCCCAGGGCGGCGCCTTCAACACCGGTGACGTCGGGCCGGACCAGTCCACGACCTTCACGGCTCCCGACAAGGCCGGGAGCTACCCGTACTACTGCAGCATCCACCAGTACATGACCGGGACCCTCACCGTCTCATGAGCGCCCGGTGGACGGCAGCCGACCGCCCACCGACCCGGGCCCACCGACCAGACCTCATCAACCACAACACCCCCAACCAAGGAGGCAGCACATGCGTGGACGGCTGAAGGAACGTCGCCGATCGGGACCCGAGGAGGGTGCCGTGGACATCGACCCGGAGGTGATGGGCTCCCTCCTCGAGGAGTCCCAGGACCTCCACCGGGACGCCATGGCCGTCACCGGCGGGTCGCTCGACGAGATGGTCGAGACCGGCCGGGACGCCCGATCGCGGGGCGAGCTCGACCCGGACGAGGCCCGCGCGGTGGCCGCCCGGCGGTCACGGCTCATGACCGGTGCCGCCTTCGGCGGGGGCCTGCTGGCCGCCGCCGGGATCGGGGCCGCCCTGCAGGGGCTGTTCGCCTCCGACGCCTTCGCCTCCTCGGCCACCGACGTGCAGATCCTCCAGACCGCCTCGTCGATCGAGGTCCTGGCCGTGAGCACCTACCAGACCGCCCTCACCCTCCCGTTCATCGGCGGGGCGTCGGCCAACCCGGTGGTGAAGGCCTTCGCCACCACCACCATGCAGCAGCACAGCCAGCACCTGGCCGCCTTCAACAGCGCCGTCACCACGTTGGGGGGGAAGGCCCAGACCAATCCCGACCCCGCCCTCCAGAAGGTGGTGGCCACCGCGGTGCCGGGGCTGACCGGCCCCGGACCGGTGGTGGCCCTCGCCCTGGAGCTCGAGCAGGGCGCCGCGGAGACCTACGTCGCCGACGTGGCCGCCCTCTCCGACGCCAACGCCAAGAAGGTCACGGCCTCGATCATGGGCGTCGAGGCCCAGCACGCCTCGGTCCTGCTGGCCGTGCAGGCCCTGCTCAACGCCAATGCCCCCCAACTGATCACCCTCGCCCCGGGCAATGTGGCCAACCTGCCGGCGGCGGCCGGTTCGGTGGCCTTCCCGCAGGCGTTCTTCCCGACCGACCAGGCCCGCCCGGCCACCGAAGGAGCACTGTCATGAGGAGACGTACGAACGACCGGGAGGTCATGGCCATCTCGGAGCGCGAGCTCACGGTGATGACCAGTGACCTCGACCAGCTGCACCATGACGTCGGGATGCCCGCCATGCACCGGGCCATCGACGAGTGGAACGAGAAGACCCGCAGCTCCCGCCGGGGCTTCCTGATCGGGGCCGGGGCCCTGGCCGGCGGTGCCCTGCTGGCCGCCTGCTCCTCGGGCTCGTCGAGCTCCACCACCACGACGACGGCGTCCGCATCCAACATGGCGTCCAGCTCGCAGAGCACCGGCCTGACCGGGGACCTGGCGGTGGCCGGCCTGGCCGCCAGCCTCGAGAACCTGGCCGTCGCCGCCTACGGTGACGTGCTCACGGCCGCCGGGCAGAACAAGCTCGGCACCGTGCCCCCGGCGGTCGCCACCTTCGTCACCACGGTGAAGGGGCAGCACGCCCAGCACGCCCAGGCCTGGAACTCGGCCATCGTGGCCGCCGGCCACAAGGCGGTCACCGAGCCGGACCCGGTGCTGACGCCGGTCATCACCGCGGACTTCGCCAAGGTCACCGACGTCACCGGGGCGGCCCAGCTGGCCCTGATGCTGGAGAACGTGGCGGCCCAGACCTACCAGACGGCCGTCTCGGCGGTGCAGGCCGACTCGTCGATCAAGGTGGCGGCGAGCATCCAGCCCGTGGAGATGCAGCACGCCGCGGTCCTCTACTTCGTCACCGGCCAGTACCCGGTGCCGAACGCCTTCAACCCGACCGCCGACGCCCGGCCGCTCACCGACTTCACGGGCTGAGCCGGCCCGAGGACACCACGGGGCGAACCCCCGCATCGCCTCGTGGGACGGGCGACGGCCGGCTCCTCGGAGCCGGCCGTCGCCGCGCTCACGCCGGGGTGCTCCCGACCAGGGAGGTGTAGACCACCACGTTGGAGAGGTAGTGGCCCGTCCCGGAGTCGAACGCTCCACCGCAGGTCACCAGCTGCAGCTCGCTCGACCCGTGGTTCCCGTAGACCTCGAGGTCCGGGAAGCCCGTCTTCAGGTACTGCACGGTCGACGTCACTACGAAACGGGCGGTGGAACCGTCGGCCAGCACCACGGTCACCGGGTCTCCCGGCACCAGGTCGGCCAGTCGGAAGAACACGGCCGGTCCCTGGGTGGAGTCGACATGGCCGAGGATGACCGCCGAGCCGAGCTGGCCGGGGGTCGGTCCGAGGTCGAACCACCCGGGTCGGGCGACGTCGGTCGGCACCTGCACGGTGCCGTCGGCGTTCAGGCCCAGTGTGGACAGCCCGACCGACACACCGATGGCCGGAATGGCCAGCGTCACCGGGAGCGACCGGACGGACGACGTCACCGTCGGGATGGTGGTGGGGGTGAGCAGCGGGCGGGGACCCCAGGGCGCGGTGGAGACCGCCGAGGCCGGCGGGCCGGGCAGGCCCCGGTGGTCCACCGCCACCACCCCGCCGACCAGGAGGGCGGCGCCGGCCACGACCAGGAGCCCCGCCGTCCAGCACCCTGACCGGATGCCCGTCGTCACGAACCGCACGCCGGTGGCGCCGTCAGTCCGCCTCGATCGGAAGGGGGCGGACCCGGCGGCGGGCGGCGCGGGTCCACGCCGCTCCGGCCGCCACCAGGGCGACCACCCCGATGCCGATGAGGAGCGGGCCGTCCGAGCCGGCCGCCCCACCCGACCCGGTCTGGGGCGCCCCGGTCGGGATCACCCCGGACGCGGTGACCGCGGACGTGAGGGCCCCGGTATAGGTGAACGTCGGTGCCCCGGACGCCGAGGAGGTGCGGCCCCCCGCCGTCACCGTGATCCCCGCCGCACCCGCGGTGCCGGGTGGCGTCGTCGCCGTACAGGTGGTGGTGGTCGGGCAGGTCACCCCGGTGGCCGTGCCCCCGCCGACGGTGACGGTGGTCCCGCCCGGGACGAAGCCCGTCCCGGTGACGGTGACGGTGGTCCCCCCGGAGGTCGGACCGCTGGTGGGGGAGACGCCGGTGACCGTGGGCGGTGTCGACGTCGTGGAGCCCGGGGGGGTCGTCGCCGGGGTGGTGACCGGCGTGGTCGAGGTCGGTGCGGTGGCGACGGTGGCCGGGGTGGAGGTCGGCGGCGTGGCCGAACAGGTGGGCACGGTGACCAGGTTGTCGTCCAAGGTGACCGCGCCGGTCTGCGCCAGCACCCGTCCGGCGACCGAGGCGCCCGTCCCGAGGGTGATCGAGGCGCTGGCCATCACGGTCCCCACGAAGGTCGACGAGCTGTAGATCGTCGCACTCGATCCGGCCTCCCAGAAGACGTTGCACGCCTGGGCGCCGTTGATCAGGGCCACCGTGCTCCCGACGTTGGACGTCAGCGTGGAACCGGCCTGGAAGACGAAGACCGAGCCGGCATTCCCCTGGCCGTTCAACGTCACCGTGCCGGTCAGGCCCATCGACGAGGGAGCCGTGTAGACGCCGGCGACCAGCGTGGTCCCCCCGAGATCGGCGGAGATCGTCTGGGTGCTGGGGAGTCCGGCGGCGGTGACGAACGCCGTGCCGAGGTCGGTCTTGGCCTGGATGGCCACCGAGTCGTCCGCATGCAACGACCCGCCGGACACCAGGGCGGGCGGGAACCCGGTGATCGCACTCCCGGTGCTGACCCCGACATCCCCGGTGATGACGGACGGGCCGGTGTTGGTCACCGTGGTTCCCGCCAGCACCGCGAACGGCGCCGCGGTGCCGAGGCCCACGGTGGCCTGGGCGGCGACGGCGTCGGGGACGCCGGACGCCAGGATGAGGACGCCCGCCAGGCCGAGCCCGGCGGAGCGTGCGAGCCAACGGCGCCACGCGGTGCTTCCCTGCTGATGGATCCCCCTGGACATGACGACCTTCCCCCGTTCAACCCACCACGCCCAGCTCGACGGCTGACCGCTCTCGACCTGCCCGAACGCCGGCCGGTGGGTGGCCGCCGAATCAGCTGCTCTTCGGATGCCGGGCCCAGATCAATGAGTCGAAGACAAAGGAAGCTGCGAACCGCAGATATGGATCGCTTTCTGAAGCGTATTCCTACGTGCTTCCACATACAATGGACCCTTCGGCCCTAATTGTCCCGGGTCATTATTCCCTAGGGATGGACACTCGCCCCTCACGTGAATGTTCACACCGACCATGACTGCGTCGTCGTATGGATCTCCCGTCCCTGCCGGTTCCGACCCTGGAATTCCGCTATCTGACGGCGCACGTCCATCGAGGACATCCCTGACAATAGGTGTTGCACGGGTGAGTCACGGTAGCTGCATTCCCATCATTTACGCCTGTCAGATCAGCTCGACATCCGTCATAGAGCAGCATTGCCTTCGGAGGTGTACGGTCGAATAACAATCCACACACAAGCGCCTCCGCTTCCAAGAACAAGATCGGTGGTCCCATGGGACCTGACCCGCAGCTCGTCCGTAGATCGCTGAAGCACCGGGGCCTCCGCGGAGGCACCCCACCGATCGGGGGACGTCGGGACCGGACCGCCGGGCGCCCGCCGGCGTCGCCGGCGCGGTCCACCGGAGGCCGGAACGTCCGGGCCCGGTCGAGGCGGCGGCCGGTGCTGGTGGCTTCGGCCGGACTGCTCCTCCTCGCCGGTGTGCTGGTCCCGAACCTCCCGGCGGCCGCCACCTCGCCGACCCTCGTCCCCCCGGTGCCGCTGGGGGCCGCCGCCGCCTTCACGGTGCTCGGCACCGCGGTCACCAGCACCGGATCGACCGTGGTGGGTGGCGACCTCGGCGTGAGCCCGGGCACCGCCCTCGTCGGATTCCCCCCGGGCGTCGTCAGCGGCACCGAGGACCTCGGCGACCCGCCCGCCGCCGCCGCCGCCGCCGCCCTGACGGCGGCCACCCTCGATGCGGCCGGACGCACGACCACGGGCACCGCCATCAGCGGGGATCAGGCCGGCGTCACGCTCGATCCCGGGGTGTACGCCGGGCCGGCGGCGATCTCGCTGAGCGGGACGATGACGCTCGACGGCCAGGGGAACCCCAACTCGGTCTTCATCTTCCAGATCAACGCGGCCCTGGCCACCGCGGCGTTGAGCTCCATCACACTGACCGATGGCGCCCAGGCGTCGAACGTCTTCTGGGACGTCGTCGGAGCGGTGTCGATCGGGGCCGGAGCGTCCTTCTCGGGCACGATCCTGGGGACCGCGGCGGTCACCGTGGGGGCGGCGGCATCCCTGGACGGGCGAGCGCTGTCGGCTGCGGCGGTGACCCTCTCCGGCAATGTCGTCACCATGCCCCCCGGACCGCCCGTCGCCACCATCGTGTCGCCGCTGACGGGCAGCATCGTTCTCGTCGGCCAGGTGGTGCCGACCGCATTCACCTGCGCCGACCCGACCGGGCCGGGGATCGCCAGCTGCACCGACCCGTCCGACTCGGTCTCACCGGGGACGCTCCCCACCACGGTGGTCGGTCCGACCACCTACACCGTCACGGCGACGAGCACCGACGACCAGACCGGAACCGCCAGCATCGGCTACACGGTCGTGGACCCGGACACGGTGACCTTCGTGTCCGCCCCCTCGAGTGCGACCACCGTCACCACGACGGACGCCGTCATGGCCCACGGCTCCGTCGGCGATGCCGGCATCGTCAGCTACGCATCGACCACGCCGTCGGTCTGCTCGGTCGGGGCGGTCAGCGGTGCCTTGTACTTCGCCTCCTTCGGTGCGTGCGTCATCGAGGCCGCCCAGGCCCCCGACCCCGCCGACGGTTTCGCGGCGGGGACCGCGCGCACCCCGATCGCGGTCACCATCCCGGACGCCCTGGTCTACTCCTCGCCACCGACACCGACAACGGCCGTGGTGACCACGGTGATCGACGTGGTGTCGGCCACCGGGACCGCCGGTGACGCCGGGTCGGTCAGCTACCTCTCGAGCACACCGTCCATCTGCGGGGTGAGCCCGGCCAGCGGCGCACTGGCATTGGTGGCGGTCGGGACCTGCACCATCGGGGCCACCCAGGCGGCCGACGCCGCCGACGGGTACCTCGCCACCACCGTGGCGACGAACATCACCGTCGACGCCCAGAGTGCCGTCGCCTTCGACTCGGCCCCGACCACGGCGGCGACCACCGCCACCCACGATGCGGTGCTGGCCTCCGGGGCCTCCACCGACCGCGGCGCGGTCACCTACGGCACGATCACGCCGGCGGTCTGCGAGGTGAACGCCCTCACCGGCGTCCTGACCTTCGGCACCACCGGCGACTGCGTCATCGAGGCCACCCAGGCGGCCGATCCCACCGACGGTTACGTGTCGGGGAGCGCGGAGGTGGGGATCACCGTCACCGGTCCCGACCCCCTGGCGTTCGCAGCCCCACCGGTCAGCGCCCTGACGACGACCACGAACGACTCGGTGGTGGCCACCGGGGCCGGCGGCGACCACGGCGCCGTCACCTACAGCTCGGTGTCGCCCCCGGTGTGCACGGTCGATGTCGCCAGCGGGGCGGTCGCCTTCCACGCTCCCGGGAGCTGTGTCGTGGAGGCGACCCAGGCGGCTGACGACTTCGACGGCTTCTCCGCCCAGTCGGTCGAGACGAGCATCGCGGTCACGGCGCCGGTCGTCGTCGTCACCGTCACGGTCACGTTCGACGGAAACGGGTCGACCGGGGGTTCGACACCCCCGGAATCCGGGGACGGGCCCACCGCACTGACGACGAACGGGTTCGTCCGCACCGGCTCCGCCTTCACCGGATGGACGACCGCCGCCGACGGGAGCGGTGCCGCCTGGGCGAACGGGGCCGTCTACGACTTCGCGACGGACGTCACCCTCTACGCCCAGTGGTCGAGCTCACCACCGGCCCCGATCACCGCCACCCACGACGGCCGGGGCTACTGGCTGGTGGCCAGCGACGGCGGCGTCTTCTCCTACGGGGACGCCTCGTTCTACGGGTCGGCCGGGTCGCTCGCCCTCGACCGGCCGATCGTCGGCATGGCGTCGACCCCCGACGGCCGGGGCTACTGGCTGGTGGCCAGTGACGGCGGCATCTTCTCCTACGGGGACGCCTCGTTCGACGGGTCGGCCGGATCCCTCGCCCTCGACCGGCCGATCGTCGGC
>Ga0181519_10000732_pt1 | contig 29327 bp, 26 predicted proteins | sample PEATcosm2014_Bin_26_FD_121102 | JGI IMG/M metagenome (GOLD analysis project Ga0181519, IMG submission 121102) | Peatland microbial communities from MTU Mesocosm Facility, Houghton, MI, USA - PEATcosm2014_Bin02_10_metaG | ecosystem: Environmental > Terrestrial > Soil > Wetlands > Peat | place...
GCCGGCGGCGTCGTCATCCGCCCCCCAATTGCAGACCGGCCCATGCGACAGCCGCGCGAGGCCGGTTTCGGCCACCGCCTCGGCGGTCGCGACGTTGTCGGGCATCGGCAGACCTTTCTCGGCAAGCAGTGCGCGGAACGCCGGCGTGTCGGTCCGCCCCAGGACGAGATTGAGGACGTCGACGCCATGCGGGCGCAATTCGGCCCACAGCGCTTCGCCGAGGCACAGTGTAAATGCCTTGCTCGCCGAATAAGCGGCCATGAAGCTAGCGCCGCTGTAGCAACTGCCCGAGTTGACGAGCAGCAGCCCGCCCCGGCCGCGGGCGCGCATCGGCCCGGCGAAATGGTGGCAGCAGCGCATGGTAGTGATGACGTTGCGCTGCACCAGTTCCATCCATGTCGCGATGTCGCGATCGAGAAATCGGGCGCCATTCGGATCGGCGCCGGCATTGCTCACGAACAACCCGACTTCCCGCGCGCCGACGGCGGCGGCGATCCGCTCGAACGCATCGGGCGCCGCCAGATCGACGGTTTCCACTACGCAGTCAAGCCCGGTTTCGGCCCGGATCTCGGCCTGGAGGCTCAGCAAGGGCGCTTCGCGACGTGCGAGCAGCAGCGAGGGTAGGCCATTTGCCGCGATCCGGCGCGCAAACGCACGCCCCGTGCCTTCGGATGCGCCGAGGATGATCGCCCAAGGCCCGTAACGGTTTACGAAATCCATGATTCCCCTGATTTTTTCTATTGTTCCCACAATGTTCTGTACGCATCGATCCAAACGGAGGCGGCAGCCGAAGGCTGGAAAATTGATGCAAAAACAAAAAGCTAGTGCACGAGCTACTGAATCCAACGAATGCGTCGGTGCACTAGCGGCCCCGGCGCGCTATGGCGCCGGTTCCATGTCGATCGGAACGCCGCTGAACAGCGCCATCCCGCCCAGCGGATCGACCTCGTCGGTGCCGGTCAGAAAATTGACATTGGCGTGTTCGTGCCCATGCGGAATTGAGGCAACGCCTTTGCGCATGCCGGGATCCACCTTCGCAGTAAGCGTGATCTCGCCGTTCTTGTTGTGCACGCGCACGCTTTGCCCGTCCGCAATCCGATGGGCCGCCGCGGTATCCGGATGCAGGATGATGTCGGCCGGCGAACCAAGGAAACTGAGCTGGGCATTGAACTTGCGCCGCTGGCGCCGTGACGAGTAGCACAGCGGCTTCGGCTGACCCAAGGCGGCTTCGTCGGCGCGGCGCATTTCGTGCCATTGTCCGAGCAGCTCCGGCGGTACGAGCCTCCACCCGCCGATTCGCTCGAAATGCTTGTCGACCCAGGCGGCGGGGAATTCGAGTGGGAATTCGACATACTGCTTGGCCCGAAGCTCCTCGAAGCTGCAGCGCGCATAGGGCATCAGCGCCGCAAGCATGAACTCGTCGGCACCCTGTTCTCGATCGTCGTCCGGCACATGGGAAGGGACCGGCAGCCCCGCCCGTTTCATGAATTGCGAGATCGCCCACCAGGCGGAGCGTCGCTCGCCGATCGGCTTCACCAGGGGCGGCGTGTATTGCAGCGACACGTTCCACGCCAGCGTATCCCACCTCGTAAATTCCGAGCGCTCGACCGCACCCTTGGTGGGCAGAACATGCGTGCTCAGCGCCGTCGTCTCGTTCTCGACGATCTCGGTTGCCACATGCAGGTCGAGCGTCGACAGCGCAGCCCGGAGCGCGTTCGTATCGGGGAAGGAGCGCATCAGGCTGCCGCCGAAATTAAAGAGGGCGCGGATATTGCCGGCTTCGATTTCCTTCGGCAGAACCGCGCAGGGCCATTCGCCGAGCAGACCCTTCACGTCGGGCCGGGTCTTCGACCCGGGCGTGAAGGCGCTCTCGGGCACCGGCAGTTCGAATTTCTCGAACTGATTGACGCAACCGGGATGGAACCAGGCGCCGCCCTTCCGATTCATGGCGCCGGTCAGGATCATGATGAGCCAGGCAAACCACTGAGTCATGTTGCAGCCGGCCGACATGGTGATGCCCGTGCCGGTTTCGACGACCACGCGACCCTTCCGGCGAACCGCGGCAAGCAGGTCATCGAGTTCCTGCTCGGTCACCCCGGCGATGTCTGCGGCCTTGGCCCGGTCGTACCCCTCAAGTGCCGCCCGCAATTCATCCAGACCGTTGATCGGCTGCTGCGGATCGAATGGACCGCCTTCGAGGATTTCGCGCGTCAGCCAGGCAAGGATGGCGTAGTCCTTGCCCGGATAGGCGGCGATATGGCGCGTCGAGAATTTCGCCGTCTCGGTGAACACCGGGTCGATCGTCCAGACCTCGCCGCGCCGGGCGGCCGCCCTGATCCAGACCGCCGGATTGAACATGCCGGTATTGTGCGCGTGGCTGACCATCGGATTGGTGCCGACATAGATCAGCATCTCGACATTGTCATAGTCGGTCTTGGGGTTGAGGCCGAAAAAACCGCCGATCGCACCCGCCGCCATGACCTTGGAGGTGCCGTCATTGGTGATCGGCGAAAACTTGGGCGGTCCGCCGAGGGCGCGGTGGAAGGCCTCTTCCATCGCATAGCCCGCGGAATCGAGACCGAGGCCGCTGCCGAAATACATGCCGATCGAGTGGCTGCCATACGCATCGATGGTCGTTCGAAGCTTCGCCGCTATGTCGTCGAGCGCTTCATCCCAGCTGACCGGCACCAGCGCCCCATCCTTGCGCATCATCGGGTGGGTGATCGCGCCGGGCAGGTGGTGCACCTGTCCGGTTGCGCGGCCTTTCGGGCATGTGTAGCCGCGCGTCAGAGGATGGTCACGGTCGCCGCGGACCTTGACGATCTGATCGCCGGCGACATCCACGAGAAGACCGCAATGGACCATGCAGATCCGGCAATAGGTGCGCTTGGTTTCGACAGGCTGGGTCGTCACGCTGCCATCCTCCCCATCATTCATCGGCTCTTGGGCTTGGTATCGGGCGGTAGGGATAGAGCAGCGGCGCCGGCAATCGGTCTGCCGGACGCTGCGCTATCCCTTCGTCTCTCCGTCCCTTCCAAGCCTCGGCCGGCGCCTTCATTCGGATCGGTGAATTAGCCGAGTTTGCGCGGTGCGCCGATGCCCATGTATTTCGCCAAGTTGCGATGCAGGTTGACGATGCTGCGCTCGGCATAGGGATTGGGCAGAGTGCCGCGGAAGCCTCCCGATTTCATGCCCTGCTGCACGGCGGCCATGTTGGAGAAATCCTGCGGCAGCACGCTGAGCCATGCCGGGTCGTCCTCCGGCGTGAAGATCCACTCGGTCTTCGGCTCCTTGCCATTCGGGTACAGCTCGTAGGTGACCGCCTCGAAGATGCACTTGTTGGGATCGTAGCCGAACGGCCGGGCGCTGTAGCACAAGGCGTTGTTGAGCGCGTGACCGATCTGGAAATTGGGGAAGATCTGCCAGGCGGTACCGCTCTTGCCGACATGCTGCGGATCGATTGTCGGCCAGACCGCGCCGCGCTCGGCGTCATCACGCCTCGCCGAATCAAGCCAATGCTTGAGCACTTTGTCCGGCGGCGTGCCTTCCGGCAACTCGTCGACCAAACGAACCGCCGCATCCACCAGCGTCTGCGTCGTGTTAGTCTTCACATGCTCCCAGGTATAGAGCTGCATCTCCGCCGTCGAGATGCGCGGGTCGCCTTTGCCAAGCCGCAGCTTCGCCTGATTTTCGTCCATGTCCTTGGGCGCGTCATAGCCGATGTTGCTATGCTTCCCCTGTGCCCGGGCCCAGCCCCGGAAGTCGCCGAACTTGATGAACTCCGGGTGGGTCCCCGGGACATGGTAGGTTTCGGCGAAGGCCTCCATGGCGACCTTCCAATTGCAGTCGAAGACGAGCCACTTCCGCCATCTATAACGCATATTCTCCAACTGAAACGGGTCGAGAATGCTGGCGGCAGGCTCGAGATAGTCGCGCAAGGACTCGCAGTCGGGGTTCAGGTTGATCCAGATCCAGCCGCCCCAGGTGTCGACCTTGACCTCGCCCAGATGCGTGCGCTCGTCTGTCAGCGCGCCCTGCCAATCCTGCTTCTCGGCAATATGCGTGCATTTGCCCTCGAGATTATACCGCCAGGCATGGAAGCCGCAGACGAACTGCTTCGTCGTGCCATAGGCGTTTCGGGCGCCTTTCGGAGTGTCCACCAACGGGCGGCCGCGATGCGAGCACACATTGTAATAGGCGCTGATCTTGTCGGGCGCCGAGCGCACGATGATGATCGAGTCGTCGAGGATGCCGTAGGTGAGAAAATCGCCGACTTCCGGGATTTCTTCGACCCGGCCGACCTGCTGCCACACCTTTCGCCACAGCTTGTCACGCTCCGCCCGGACATATGCCTCGGAGACATAGGCGTCCGCCGGGTAAGTCAGCGGTTCTGACATCTCTTCAATGGTGAGGTCGACAGATTTGTTCATGACATCCTCCTTCCCGCAATTGCCGGATTATCGCGCAGCCAAGCCCGGCCGGTGTACCGATGTATTCATCCGTTTTGTCGGGCGCTGCGCTGGATCTTGTTCGTTCATCAATTTTCCAAGCCTGGGCGGTCACCTTCGATTGAAGCGGTGCGCGCGCGTTCGAATTGACCGTCCTTCCCGCCCCGGTGGCGCCCCGGAATTCGTCGATATTTCCGCCACACCAACCGGCTCGAGGAAGGAGCGATCATCGATCGCCACTATGCACCTTCACCCACGCGGTAATAAACAACATCGTTGATTATGCCGCTTGGACGATGCGGCATGAGCGGCCGCAAAGCAAGGTGGCAGCCGATGCGAATGCCCGCTGCCCTTCAGCACGCGGCGAGGATACGATCGGTGTCGGCGCCGAACCGGGCCGCCGGCCGCATCACGTCGCGCATGTCGTAGAGCGGCGCCGGATCGGCTTCGGCGCGCGCCTGCCAGTCCCGCAGCACAGGCGGCTCCGCCGTCTCCGCCGCAATAGCGTGCGCCAAGGTCTCCGAGAGCGAGATCTCGACCAGCCGCGCACCCCCGCAGCGCCAGGCGGCCCAGGCGCCGAGCGCGGCATGCAGGCCGGCAAGCGGATCGGCGATCGCGTCCCCGGCAAAGATCGCTTCGCCCCAGCCGCGTTCCATGACGCTGGCCAGGCCGGCGGCGATTGCGGCATCGTCGCCGAACGCGATCCGGCCGGCAGCTTCGACCCCGCCATGACCGGTCAGCGCCACCCACACCGCTCCGCGTGCTATTTCCGTTTCGCGCGCAATGCCGAGCTGGCGCAGCGCGCGCGGGCGCGACGCTTCGATCACGATATCCGCGCGCGCCACCAGGCGCCGCAAAGCGGCGCGCCCGGCGGGATCGTCGAAGTCGAGCGCGACGCTCTCCTTGCCGCCATTCAGCAGATCGTAGAACCGCCGGTTTCCCAAGCGCGCGCCGTCCGGCCGGCCGAGCGCCTCGACCTTCACCACCCGGGCACCCAGCATGCCGAGCAGAGACCCCGCCAGCGGCCCGGCCCAGAGCGAGGACAGATCGAGCACCAGCGGCCGCGACTCGGCGTTTCGGGCGAGCGGCGGCAGCGCCGGGAACAGCCGTTCCGCAGGCGCCGGCGGGCGATCAAGCGCGATCGCCATGCCGAGTTCAATACCGCGCGCGACCATACCGCAGGCCGGCTTCCGGGCAACGAGCCGCTCGACGGCAGCCCAGTCGGGCGCCCCGCCGCAATCGAGCAGAGCCGGAAGGAGCGTCCAATCGTCCTCGCGCGCCAGGCTGAGGGCGAGGCGGCCATCGGCGGCCTGGAGCAGACGGCAGGAACCATTGGCTGAAATTCTGCCGCCGCGCCGGAGGCCAAGGAGGCGAGCGCGCTCGCCGAGCAGCAGCGCACCGTTCAAGGGTAGACGGTCGGGCCTGTCGGTCAACGCCTTGAGCGCGAGCAAAGCGCCGTCCGCCGCCGAGGCAAGTGCGGCCGGGCAGACCAGCCCGGCGTCATCGGGCCTGCCCGTCACGCTCATCAGCCCGGCACGCCGCCAGGACAGCGCCGGATCGTCAGCCGCACCATCCGGCGCCGCGGCGATGCCGAGCTGTCGCAGCACGCCGATCGCATAGGCTTCAGCGCAGGCGCCTCGACTGGTCATGCTCTCCCCGCTCCCGAACCCCGGCCCCCAAGCGGGCATATCGCCGGTCATCCGCCATGCTACGCTGGCAACGCCGCATCGTCCGGCCACGGACGCAAGCGACCCGACATTATGGGAGGACGTGATGACGGCTCCACCCCTGACCGGCCGAGAATTGGCCGAACTTGCCGCCGGCCGTCCGCCACTCGAGTTGTTCGGGCCGGAGAGTCAGCATCCGCTGCTCGCGATCGAATTGGCCGGCGCCGATCCGCAGCTCGGGGGCTGGCTGCAATCCCTGCCCTGCCCGGTGATCGGACTCGGGACCGGTCCGCTCGCCGCGGCCTGCGACCTCGTCCTCACGGACGAATCGGCGCTGCCGACCATCGCGACCAATATCGCGCAAGCGCCGATGACGTCCATGGTCCTCGTCCAGTTGCTGCGCCTGAGCGAGCGCCTGTCGGAGGCAGAGGCCTTGGTCGCCGAGAGCTTCGCCTTCGGCGTCGTGCAGACCGGGCCGGAGTTCCGGCGCTGGCGATGCGCCCAGGCGCCTTTGCCGCAGGCACCGGCGGTGCCGGAACCGCCGCTGCTCATCGAGCGGCGCGGCGACGTGCTTTGCCTGATCATGAACCGGCCGGCGGAGCGCAATGCGATCGGCGTCGAGATGCGCGACGCGCTCGCCGATGCCTTCGACCTGGCCCTGATCGATCGCGAGATCGTCCGCGTCGAGTTGTCCGGGCGCGGCCGCTGCTTCTCGGTCGGCGGTCATGTCGGGGAATTCGGCCTGGCCGCCGATCCGGCCACCGCCCATTGGATCCGGGTGCTGCGGCTGCCCGCGCGGCGCCTGCCGGCGCTGCGCAAGCGCCTCACGGTCGAGGTCCAGGGGGCGGCGATCGGCGCCGGCGTCGAGATCGCGGCCTTCGCCGGGCGCGTCGTCGCCCGCCCCGATGCCTGGTTCCAACTGCCTGAGCTGCAATACGGGCTGATTCCCGGTGCCGGCGGTACCGTCAGCGTGCCGCGTCGGATCGGGCGCCAGCGCACGGCCTACCTCGCCTTGTCGATGAAGCGGCTGCCGGCTTCGACCGCGCTCGCCTGGGGGCTGGTCGACGCCATCGAGGCATAGGCAAGCTCGCCGCCGATCCAGGTCGCCCGCACCACGACCGACGCGAGCGAGCGCCGCGCCGCGTGCCATGGCCGATCGATGAGGCACAGATCGGCGATTGCGCCGATCTCGACCTTCCGCGCGCCCCCGCCCGGCGCGTCTGCGGTGCCGGTGAACAGAGCGAGCGCCGCCTCCGGCTCGATGCCGCCATCGCCGAATCCGGCCGGACGGTCGATTGCGGCGGCCATGGAACGCCATGGGTCGAGACCGCCGAACGGTGCGTCGCTGCCGGCCGCGATCGCAATGCCGGCCGCCTTGAGTCCGCCGAGCCGATAGAGAAACGGACGATCCTCGGCCGCGACATCAACTCGATATTCCGGCCCACGCTCGACCAGGAAATGCGGCTGGGAGACGACGGTCAAACCCAGCGCCGCAATCCATTCTGCCGCATCCGGATCGATGACGGCGCCGTGTTCGATGCGATCGCCGGGATCGGGGCCGGCCGCAGCGATTGCAGCCAGGATGAGAACGAGTTCCGCCCGCGTCACGCAATGCGCCGCGACCGGCCGCCCTTTCTCGTGCGCACGGGCGATCTCGCGGGTGAGTTCGTCCAGATCGGGCAGCGCATGATCGTGGTAGTGAAGCTTGACCGGCCCGCGTCGCGCGCGGCCGAGCGGGCCGGCCTCATCCAATTCGGGCCCGCCCATGACAAGGAGTCGTTGCGCCAGGCCGGCGCGGGCGAGCCGCTCATAATCCGCGAGGCCGTTGCGCGCCGTCGCCTCGGTCAGCCCGGTCACGCCGAAGCGCGCCAGCGCCGCGCCGACCGGGGCCAGATCCGGCGGCGCGTTGCGCAGACGGCCGCGCAGCTTCGCATCGCCGTCGATCATACGGCCATCCCCCGGCACTGCTTCGCCCAGTTCCGCTGCAGCGCGGCTGTTGAAGATCCACATCCGGCCGCTGCGATGTTGGATGCGGACCGGCCTCGCCGGTCCGTGACGGTCGAGCCAGGTCCGGTCGAGCTCGACGCCGACAGCGGGGTGATAGCCGATGCCGCGCACCCAGCCCTCCCCCGGCGCCGCGTGCAGGGCGGCCGCAAGCGCCTCCGGAGTCCCGACATCCGGCGGGCCGCAGCGGATGGAGGCGAATGCCGCGGCTGCCGCATTGAGATGGATGTGATGATCGATGAGACCCGGCAGCAAGGCGCCGCCCGCCGCCTCGACGACGTCTTCCTGCGGCCGGACGCCAAGCCCCGGCCGGAGTTCCGCAATCCGGCCGGCGCGGAGCCTGACATCGCACAGTGCGCCGCCGATCTCGGCACAGCGGATCAACATGGGACGCTTTTTTGAGAATTCTGCGTTTTGGCCATCATCCGGGCCTGCTCCAGGGTCCGTCCGGTCGCCGGCGGTTGGGCCAGCGAGCGGAACCAACCAAGCGGTTGGTTTTATGAATTGAGTTTACCGCCATCGTCTGCTATCGACAATATGGTAGCGGCACCGTTCGCCGCTGGCGGGGGATAGACGGACCATGAGCGGTTCCAAGCCGACGGAAGCGGCGGCGGCGGCCGAGACGACGGAGATCGCCGACCCGCCGGCACCGAAGGCCCGGCGCCTCTATCTGCCGGCACCGGAGCGCAGACGCCGGATCATTCTGGCGGCGCAGAAAGTGTTCGCCCGCTCCAGCCTGCAGGGCGCCCGGACGCGCGACCTGGCGAAAGCCGCCGAGATCAACCAGGCGACTTTGTTCGAGCATTTCAAATCCAAAGAAGATCTGTTCCAGGCCGCAGTCGTCCAGCCGCTCCTGGACCTGATGCGCGGCATGCCGGATCGCGCCCGCGCCTATGAGGCGGCCGGCTCGACCGAAGACATGATGGCGCTGGCGTATGGGATTTCGCAGCGACACCTGGAAACCATGATCGAGATCTACCCGCTGCTGGTGGCGTCGCTGTTCTCTGATCCGACGCTTGGGCGGAAGCTCTATTGCGAGCAGATCGCGCCCCTGATCAAGCAGCGCAGCGACGCGATCCGCAATCTCGTGTCCGACGGGCTGGATCCTGAACTGGTCAATCTGGCGATCTTCGGCATGTTCTTCGCGATCGCCATGGACCGCGCTCTCGCAGGCAAGAACGAGGATCTGTCGGCCGTCGCACGGCAGGTGACGGAATTGGTGGCGCTGGGCTTCGCCCGGGAACCCCGACAGGACTGACAACCGGCCAGCATCCTATCCGGAAGAGGAAACAATGGCTCACCAGCTCGACCACTATCGTCTGCTAGGCCGCTCCGGCCTGCGCGTGTCGCCGCTGTCGCTCGGCACCATGACCTTCGGTATGCCGGCCGGCTGGGGCAGCACCGATGAGGATGCGGCAAAGATGTTCCACCACTATGTGGAGCGCGGCGGGAATTTCGTCGACACCGCCAATTTCTACGGCAATGGCGGCTCGGAACGCGTGCTGGCAAAACTCGTCCAGGGGCGACGGCCGCGGCTGGTCATCGCCACCAAATATTCGCTCACCATGCAGCCCGGCGACCCCAACGCCGGCGGCAATCACCGCAAGAACATGATTCAGTCCGTCGAAGACAGCCTCAAGCGGCTCGAGACCGATTATGTCGACCTGCTCTATCTTCACGTCTGGGACATGCGCACGCCGGTCGACGAAATTCTGCGGGCATTCGACGATCTGGTCCGCGCCGGCAAGGTCCTCTATGTCGGCATCTCCGACACCCCGGCCTGGCAGATCTCGCGCATGCAGGCGATCGCCGAGCTGCGCGGCTGGGCACCGCTGGTCGCCCTGCAGATCCCCTACAATCTGACGGAGCGCACGGTCGAGCGCGAACTCATGCCGATGGCGCTCGAAATGGGACTGGGCGTACTGCCCTGGTCGCCGCTGGCCGGCGGCGTACTATCTGGAAAATACGGCCGGACCGACCTCGCGGCACCGGCGGCGGACGGCATGGCCGGGCTCGATTCCCGCAAGAAGATCAACCTCGCGACGGGCCGCCTCAGCGAGCGAACCCTCGCCATCGCCGGAATCGTGAAGACGGTGGCGGACGAACTCGGCCGGACCGCGCCGCAGATCGCCCTCGCCTGGACATTGCTCCATCCGGCAGTCGCCTCGCCGATCATCGGGGCGCGGAGTTTCGCCCAATTCGAAGAGAATCTGGGTGCCTTGGAGGTGAATTTCAGCGCAGACCAGATCCAGCAGCTCGACAGTGTAAGCCGGATAGAATTGGGTTTTCCCCACGACATGATCGGCTCCGGCTTCGCCTTCGGCATGTTCGGCAGCGTGACGGTCGATCTACCGGGTGCCGCGGCGCGGCAATGACCCGGGCAGGCGGACAGGACGGATAACGCGGCGGCGATGAATGCGCCGCGCGATACCGGCCCGGAACTTCCGCGTTGCGCTGCAGACCTTCGGTTCGTAGGTTTTCCCTCAAGCTTGGCGAAGGCTGCATCGATATCGGATCGGGAATTGCCGACGATGGGAACTCGCTGGGCTGCAGTCTCCGTAGCTCGGGCGGCCGGGACCAATCGCCGCGGCGGCATGTGCGTCCGACCGGGCTGTCGTGCGGGTCTTCGGTTCGGGCGGCGCGCGAACAATGCCCGTTGCAGCAAATGGGCGGCGGTCGACCCGGGCGGCGGCGCGGCGATCGCGGTTGGCCTGGGTGTCGGGTTCTCCGACGGCCGCCGGCAAGCCTCACCCTTATTTTCGGAATTACCCATGGACTTCGACTGGAGCGAGCAGCAGAGGGCCTTTCGGGCGACGGTCCAAGCGTTCCTGAAGGCCCACCTGCCGGCGGATTGGGAAAGCCTTGCGCATGGCCCGGGCACCGCCTGGCAAAGCGACTTCTCGAAGAAGTTCTGCGGCGAGCTCGCGAGAGCCGGTCTGCTCGTCCCCCATTGGCCGGAGCGCTGGGGTGGCCGCGACGCGGACGCGTGGACGTCGTTCATCCTGGCCGAGGAAATGTGGGCGGCCGGCGAACCGCGCGGCGGCCAATACATGAACGTCAATTGGATCGGTCCGACCCTGATGCGCTTCGGCACCGAGGAGCAACAGGCGCGCTACATCCCGCCCATGGCGCGCGGCGAGACAATCTGGTGCCAGGGCTTCTCGGAACCGGAAGCAGGGTCCGATCTGGCCTCGCTGCGGACACGGGCCGAGAAGGACGGATCGGATTACCGAATCAACGGCCAGAAGATCTGGACATCCTATGCCGGTCACGCCGACACGTGTTTCCTACTGGCGCGAACGGCGGCCGGGCGCGACGGCCTGTCGATCTTTCTTCTACCGATGGACCGCCCGGGCATCGTCGTCCGCGAGATCCCGAGCCTGATCGGCGAGGGCGACATCCACGAAGTGTTCTTCGACGATGTTGTCGTGCCGGCCAGCGCGTTGCTCGGTGCCGAGGGTCAGGCCTGGACGATCGTGCGCGGGGCGCTCTCGCTCGAACGCGTCGGCATTCCGCGCTTCGCGCTCGCCGCAGCCATGCTCGACCGCGCCGTCGCCCGGCTGAAAGCCGCCGGACGCTTCGGCGAGGGTGCGTTCGGCGCGGCCGCAAGGGCCGGCGCCGCCTCCGCGGCGGCCCGCCTCTACAGCTACCAGATCATCGACCAGCGGCACCACGGCATCACGACCGGCGCGGAAGCCAACGTCGCGCGCGTGGCCACGGTGACCGCCGAGCGGTTGGTCGCGGAGTTCATCGTCGAGCACGTTCCTGAAGCGCTGTGCGGCGCCGACCCGATGCTGCTCGTACATCATCAGCGTGCGATCGTCGCCGGCATTGCGTCGGGGGCCGCCGAAATTCAGTTGAACCTGATCGCCTCCGAATTTCTCAAGCTGCCGCGGGAGCCGCGCTGATGGATTTCACGCTGACGGCGGAACAAGCTTCCCTCGCGACGGCGCTGGATCGGCTGGCCGCACCCTTCGAAGCCGTACCGACCGGGTTTCACGGCTTCGCCCTGGTCAGCCCGGAACTGGAGCAGGAGCTGGCGGCCGGCGAGTTCTTCGACATCGCCCTCATTCCCGAGCTTGGCCCGCTGACGGCGGCGCTCGCCGTCGAGCGCCTCGCTCGCCTGCCCTATACGGCCGAATTCGCCCTCTCCATGCTGGTCAGGCCGCACCTCCCCGGCGAATGGCGTCGGCCGCTTGCCGTGGTCGAAGACGGGCGGCCGGGCCGCTTCGTCGCACAGGCGGGGACCGTCCTTGCTATCGACGGCGACAACGTCGCCGTGCTGCAACCTTCGCCGGATGCGATCGAACCCGTCGAGTCGCTCTACGCCTATCCGATGGCGCGTCTCAAGGACGGCACCCGACCGACACCCATCTCCGCTGCCGAAGGCGCCGCTCTGCGCAAATGGCTGAGAGTGGCGCTCGCGGCGGAGGTCGCCGGCCTGCTCCACGCGGCGATTGCCAGCACGGTCGAGCATATCTCGGTGCGCAAGCAGTTCGGCCGGCCGCTCGGCAGTTTCCAGGCACTCCGGCATCGCCTGGCGGAATGCGCCATGCTCGCCGGCGGCGTCAGGCTGCTCGCCTTGAAAGCGGCATGGACCGGCGACGACGGCGACGCGGCACTGGCGGCCTTCCACGCTCAGGACAGCGCCACGCGCGTCGTCTTCGACGTCCATCAGATGCTGGGCGCCATGGGCATGACTCTCGAACATCCGCTGCATCTCTGGACCTACCGCCTGAAGGCCCTGCTGTCCGATCTGGGCGGACGCGGCGGGCAGGCGAAGGCCGTGGCCACGCACGGTTTCCACACCACTTGAGGCCGGTCGCCGGCGATCCTCCAACCGGATCCAGCACGAAAGGAAACGCATGTTCTCCGCCATCCTGATCGAGAAGACCGAAGCCGGGCAGCAGGTGAGGCTCGCCCAGATCGACGAGGCGCAGCTTCCCGAAGGCGACGTTCTGATCGATGTCGACTATTCGACCCTGAACTATAAGGACGGGTTGGCCATCACCGGAAAGTCTCCGGTCGTGCGCAAATTCCCGATGGTGCCGGGCATCGATCTCGCCGGAACCGTTCGGGAAAGCCGGCATGCGGATTGGAAGGCGGGCGACAAGGTCGTACTCAACGGCTGGGGCGTGGCGAAACCCATTGGGGCGGCCTGGCGCAGCAGGCGCGGCTCAAGGGCGATTGGCTGGTGCCGCTGCCCGCCGCGTTCACCAGCCGCCAGGCCATGGCGATCGGCACGGCCGGGTACACGGCGAGCCTGTGCGTCGAGGCCCTTGTGGCCCAAGGGCTGCAGCCGGCTCAGGGCGAGGTCCTGGTGACCGGCGCGTCCGGCGGCGTCGGCAGTGTCGCGATCGTGCTGCTCAAGAAGGCCGGTTTCACCGTCGCCGCCTCGACCGGCAAAGCATCCGAGGCCGATTACCTGAAGCAGCTCGGCGCGACGACGGTCATCGACCGCGCCGAGCTGGGGCAGCAGGGCAAGCCGCTGCAGAAGGAACGCTGGGCCGGCGTCGTCGATTCGGTCGGCAGCTACACGCTGGCGAATGCCTGTGCGCAAACCCGCTACGGCGGCGTTGTCGCCGCCTGCGGCTTGGCCCAGGGCATGGATTTTCCGGCCTCCGTGGCGCCCTTCATCCTGCGCGGCGTTTCGCTGCTCGGCATCGACAGCGTCATGGCGCCGAAACCGCGCCGCCTCAAGGCGTGGGAGCGGCTGGCGCGCGATCTCGACGGCGCGGCACTCGACGTCATCGCAACCGAGATCGGCCTTGCCGAAGTCCCGGCCGCCGCGGCGGATCTCCTGCAGGGCAAGGTGCGCGGCCGGATCGTCGTCGACGTCAACCGCTGACCGGCAACCAAAGTCGGGCGCCCGCGGCGAGCGGAGTCGAGAACAGATGATCGATCCCGCAGAGCTGCTCGCCGCCGGTTGGACCCGCGCCGAGGCGAGCGGCTTCACCGGCCAGCTCGGCCCCTTCTGGCTGCGCGGCGCGGGGGCCGAGCGCCAGATCGGCATCATCGCTGCGCCGCTGCACGCCAATAACCACATGGGCACGGTTCATGGCGGCGCGCTGATGACCTTCGCCGATATCGCGCTGGGTTTTCGGGCGTCGGATGCGATCGGCGGTGCGGCCTGCGTCACCGCCCAGCTTCAGCTCCAATTCGTCGCCGGCGCGCGGCTCGGCGAATTCATCACCTGCCGCCCCGAGCTGGTCCGCCGAACGACACAGCTCGTATTCGTGCGCGGCCTCATCACCGCCGACGAAAGGACAGTGGCCAGCGCCGATGGGATCTGGAAAGTGCTGGAGCCGAGGCCGCGCTGATCGGCTCCGACCGGGGTCAGCGCGGCGGCATGCGGATCGCGCCGTCGAGGCGCAGCGTCGCGCCGTTGAGATAGCCGTTGCGGATGATCTCCAGCGCCAGACTGGCATATTCGTCGGGATTGCCGAGGCGCTTGGGGAACGGCACATTGGCGCTCAGCGCGTCGCGCATCGCCTGCGGCGCACCCAGCATCGGCGGGGTCGCGAAAATGCCCGGCTGGATCGTGGCAATACGGATCGCCTCGCGCGACAGATCGCGGGCAATCGGCAAGGTCATGCCGACGATGCCGGCCTTGGCCGCCGAATAGGCCGCCTGCCCCATCTGGCCGTCGGTCGCGGCGGCCGAGGCCGTGTTCACGATCACGCCGCGTTCTCCATCGATCGGGTCGAGCGTCATCATGCCGGCGGCCGAGCGCGTGAGGCAGCGGAACGTGCCGACCGTGTTGAGGCGCAGCACCCATTCGAACTGATCGGCCGGAAAGAAGGTGATCGCGCCCGTTACCTTGTCGCGTCGGACCGTCGGGATGGCATTACCGCCGCCGGCACAGCAGACAAGCGCACGCTCCTGGCCCTGCGCCGCGCGGGCGGCGGCGAAAGCTTCGGTCACGCTTTCGTCGGAAAGCACGTCGCAACGACAGAAGACCGCGCCTGTCTCCGCCGCTGCGGCCTCGCCGCGTTCGGCATGGAGATCGAAGATCGCAACAGACGCGCCGGCCGCCCGCAGCGCCTTGACGGTCGCCAGCCCGAGACCGGAAGCTCCGCCCGTCACAATCGCCGCAAGCGCGCTATCGATCTTCATCGCTCTCTCCCTTGACCCCGAGTGCGCAATCATCGCGCTCGGCGGAGCATATGCGAAAGCTGCGCGGAAGCCGACAAGGCGCTTCCTCTACGGGGTCCCAAAATATCGCTCTGGCGTTTTGGCGCCGCCGAGTATATGGAGCAGCCATTTTTCTCGGCCGAAGAAGTATTTTGCCGAGCCGGCCAACGGCGTCGCGAGCTAGGGGAGCATACTGCAATGGGGACTGACAGCGCCTCCCGCCACCTGCTGGCGCCTGAGCTGGCGCCGATGCTCGAGATGCTTCCGGTACTGGATTTCAGCCACGGCATGGGTTTTTTCCGCCAAGCCTTCGCGCTGCGCGAACGCCCGCCGGTGCCGCCCGAGCTTGCCGAGGTGCGATGCGAGGAGCGCCGCATTCCCGGCGCGCACGGCGCGCCTGACGTCCGCGTGCTGCTCTACACGCCGCCGGGCGCGGCGTCAGTGACGCGCCCGGCCGTCCTCCACATCCATGGCGGCGGCTACGTGCTCGGCGATCCCGAACTCAACGACACGAGCAACCGCACCTACGCCAAGGACCTCGACTGTGTCGTCGTTTCGGTTGACTACCGGCTTGCGCCGGAGACGCAATGGCCGGGGGCGCTCGAAGACTGCTTTGCCGTGCTCAACTGGCTGGCGCGCGAGGCTGGCGCACTCGGCATCGATCCGGCGCGCATTGCCGTCTCGGGTGAGAGCGCCGGCGGTGGCCATGCTGTCGCCCTGGCCCAGCACACCCGCGATCGGCACGGTCCGGCGATCGCCTTCCTGCTGCTCGATTCGCCGATGCTCGACGACCGTACCGGCTCGGGCCACGCGCCGCACCCTTATTGCGGCGAATTCGTCTGGACGCCGGGGCAGAACCGCTACGGCTGGGGCGCCTTGCTCGGCGTGGAACCGGGCAGCGATGCGGTGCCCGCAGGCGCCGTTCCGGCGCGCGTGGAAAGCCTCGCCGGTCTGCCGCCGGCTTTCATCTCGGTGGGCGCTCTCGATCTCTTCCTCGAAGAAGACATCGAATTTGCGCGCCGCCTCTGGCGGGCCGGCGTGGCTTGCGAACTGCACGTCGTTCCGGGCGCGTATCACGGGTTCTTCATGGCTGCACAGGCGCCGCAGACAAGGCAGGTGGAGCGGCTGCGGCGCGAGGCGCTGGCGCGGGCGTTACGCACGGCCGCAAGTTGAGACGCTTGGTCGTCATCAAGCGCCGCATACCAATCGCTATTGCCACTCCGGCGCCAGTTCGCCGCAAAGCTGGTTCGACACCGTTTGGGCGGCCGAAACGAGCGCGTCCTGGAGAGCGGGAAGCCCCGTTCGTCTAAGCGCGCTGTCGATGCCGATCGCGACGAGGGCGTGGCTCAGCTTCGCGCGCGTCCGCCAGACGGGGGCGGCCAGCACCGTTACGCCGGAGATATAATTGCCGGCGTCGACGGCGAAGCCCTGGACGCGCGTCTGGCAGATTTGCGCCTGCCATTCCTCGAAGGATGGCGGCTCATCCCAGCGCAATGTCCGGAACCGTGCTTCGAGTTCGGCTGCGCCGTGATCGCCAAAGGCCGCAATGCACCGCCCCGTGGCGCTGATGAGCGCCGGAAAGCGGCTGCCGATTTGAGTACTGAACTGAAAATCGTGCCGCGACTGCGAAACGGCGACGACGATGATGTGGTCGAGGCCGACGATCTGCACGCCGAGCATCGTCACATCGAAAGTCTGGCCGACACGGTCAAGGATGGGTTGGACTAGATCATTGAACCGGTTTCGCCGGAGCCAATGCCGCGCCAGGGTAAGAACGCCCGCCTCCAATGAGTATCGTTTCGTATCGGGATCGAAGGCGACGAACTCCTCGGCGACCAGTGCTCTGAGTACATAGAGGCAGGTACTCGGGACCAGACCGAGTTCCCGAGCGATTGCCTGCACGCCCAGCGGCGTATCGCTCTTCCCAAGCAAGCGTAAGACCGCTGCCGCACGCGAGATGGCCGGCGCCTTGCTCGCCGCCTCAGCCGGCGCGAACTTGCGGTCCGGTTTTGGTAACCGCTGCGCTTGATCAGACATGCCAACTCCATCGCCCACGCTGCTGCCGTGGCGATCGCACCAGTATGGCGGCCGCCTCGTTTTCGTGATTATTCAATATATAGAATATCATTCTATATTTGCAATAACCGGGCGCATGTGACATATTCCAGCCATTCCGAATGACGACGCGGATCTGCGGCGGCTTCGTGACCGATTCAACGAAACAGTCAGATCGATGCCGAAGCTCACAGAGTACACAAGCTACGCAGATGCCCAGGCGCATGCCAATTCGGCGGCGCTGTGGGAGCTGTTCGACGGCGATCGCGAATTTCTCAACATCTCCCACGAATGCATAATCCGCCACGCGGATGGGTCGGGGCGCACCGCAGTGCGGATTGCGCATGCAGACGGCAAGGACGAAGTCCTGAGCTTCGACGAGATCGCCGCCGGTTCGTCGCGCTTCGCCCATTGGCTGGTCGAGAACGGCATTCGACCGGGCGACTGCATCGCCTTCATGCTGGAACCATCGCTGCCCTTCTATCTCAGCCTGTTCGGCGCAATGATGACGGGCGCCATCAGCGTGCCGCTGTTCACGCTCTTCGGGCTGGATGGGCTGCGGCTCAGAGTCGATGACTGCAAGCCGAAACTGCTGATCACGAATGCGGAAAAGCTCGAGATCGCGCGCCAGATCGACGGGGTCCGGGTCGTCGTGGCCGACGCCGGTCTCCTGGACGAAATCGCGCGTTTCCCGACGCGCTACACGCCCGCGACCCGGGCCGACGATCTGGCAGTGTTCCAATACACATCCGGCACCACCCGCGAATTACCGGCCGCCGTGAAGCACTCGCATCGCACGCTGGTGACGCTGATGTTCGCGGCGCTCTACGGCACCGGCATCCGGCCGGGCGATGAGTTCTTCTGCCCATCCTCGCCCGCTTGGGGGCATGGGCTTTGGCATGGCACGCTGGCGCCGCTGGCTCTGGGCGTCACGACCGGCACCTTTGCCGGACGCTTCGATGCCGTGCGGCTGATGAAGGCGCTCCAGGATTTCCGGATCACGAACATGTCGGCCGCGGCGACCCACTACCGCATGATGAAGAATTCGGCGAAGGCCAAAGACTTCGCCTTCTCGATCGAGAAGCTGTCCTATACCGGCGAACCCATCGATCCGGCGACGCTCGATTTCATCGACGACATTTTCCATGTGCCGGCCTGCAGCATGTACGGCACCACCGAAATCGGCGTGGTGCTCGTCAACTACCCCGGTGCGCCCGACTATGTCGTTAAGCCGGGCTCGCTGGGCAAGCCCGTGCCCGGCCTGAAGCTGCAGGTGCAAAAGCCGGACGGATCGCCGGCCGAACCCGGCGTCATCGGCGAACTCATGCTCTGGCGGCGCGACCGGTGGGAGACCACCAAGGACCTCGCGCGGATCGACGAGGATGGTTACTTCTATCACGCAGGAAGGGCGGACGACGTGATCATCTCCGCCGGCTGGACGATGAGCGCGGTCGAGATCGAAAACACGCTGCTCAAACATCCGGATGTGAGAGAGGCGGCGGTCATCGGCGTACCGGATGCGACGCGCGGCCAAGTCGCCAAGGCCTTCATCGTGACCGACCGCGCGCCTAGCGACCTCTATGTCGATGAACTCAAGAAATTCACGCGCGAGCGGCTGAGCCAGCACGAATTTCCCCGCCACATCGCGTTTGTCGGCGAACTTCCCAAAACACCGGCGGGCAAGGTTCACCGCAAGATCCTCCGCGAGCGCGAAGCCGCCGAGGCGATCCGCGCCCGAGATTCCCAGGAGACGAATGCCAATGAGTGACACCCTGACCAACGCCCGCTTCCCCAAGATCACCGAGGAAGGTCTCGACGATTTGCGCCGACGGATCGGTGTCCCGATCGTCGATACGGTGGAGCCGTGGAATTTCGAGGCGAGTCGCGACGGCATTCGCCATTACGCGCATGGCATCGGCGATGATAATCCGCTGTGGTGCGAACCGGCCTATGCTGAAAAGACCCGGTTCGGCAGCATCGTCGCATTGCCGAGCTTTCTGTTCTCGACCAGTCGGATCGTCTCGGGCTATTGCGGCGGTCTGTCCGGGGTCCACGCCATGTGGGCGGGCGCGGCCTGGACTTGGTTCAAGCCGGTCTATCGCGGCGACGTCATCTCCACCCAGGCTCATCTGAAGGATCTGATCGAGCATAAGACCCGGTTTGCCGGCCGCAGCTTTCAGCAAATCTACCATGTCGATTTCTTCAATCAACAAGGCGATAAGCTGGCGGAATGCGACTCATGGGTCTTCCGGACGGATCGCGACGAGGCGCGTGAGCGCGGCACGAAGTACACGGACGCACGCGGCCGCGTCGAACCGTTTACCGATGAGCAGCTTGCCGAATACTATAAACTATACGACGACGAAGAAATTCGCGGCGCCAACCCTCGATATTGGGAAGACGTGAGCGAAGGTGAAAATCTGCCGCGCATGATGAAGGGGCCGATGACGGTGACGGGCTTCATCGGCTATGCGCAGGGCTGGGGTGGCCTGTACATCCGTGCGAACAAACTCGCCTACAAACTATTCGCCCGGCACCCGGGACTCGGCATCAAGAACCGGTTCAACGTGCCCGATTGCCCGGAGCGTGTGCATTGGGACGAAGCATTCGCGCTCGAAGTCGGCGCCCCGGGCGCTTACGACTACGGACCCGAGCGCTGCTCCTGGCTGACCCACCATCTCACGAATTGGATGGGCGATGACGGTTTCCTGCGGAAGAGCGCGTGCGAAGTCCGCCGCCACAACCCCGATGGCGACGTCGTGCTCATCGACGGTTCGGTCACGCGCAAATTCATCGAGGACGGCCGGCATCTTGTCGAAATTCGTCAGAAAGCCGTCACGCATCGCGATGAACTATCCGCAACCGGCACTGCCGTCGTGGAATTGCCGAGCCGCGGTCAAGCCCGCTGACAGCGTCGGCGCGCGCGTGAAACGGATTTGATCGCAGGCAAATATCGCACGGGTGAACGCCGCAACTCGGTGCGGCGCTTCCTCTCGCTCGACCGGCTGGGTTAGGCTAACGCTTGACTCAGCCTATTGCCAAGACGAGGGGGAACGCCAAATGACAGAACTCCGATTTGACGGCCGCGTCGTCGTCATAACGGGCGCGGGCAGAGGTCTGGGGCGCGCCTATGCGCTGCTGCTCGGCGCACGGGGAGCGAAGGTCGTCGTCAACGATCCGGGCTCCGGCATGAAGGGCGAAAACCTCGACGCCAATCCCGCCGAAGAAGTGGCGCAGGAGATCAGAGCAGCGGGCGGCGACGCCATCGCCTGCACCGAGTCCGTCGCAACTCCCGAGGGCGGCAGCGCAATCATCAAGGCGGCGACCGACCATTACGGCCGGATCGACGTCCTGATCCACAATGCCGGCATCGTTCGCGGCGCGCTGTTGAAGGAGATGACGCAGGAAGATTTCGATCTGGTCCTGGATGTCCATTTGCGTGGTGCATTCCACGTCGTCCGCCCGGCCTTCCCGCTCATGTGCGCGGCCGGGTATGGCCGTGTCGTCCTGACGTCGTCGATCGGCGGCCTCTACGGAAATTACCGCCAAACGAACTACGCCGTCGCCAAAGCCGGACTGATCGGCCTGTCCAGTGTCATTGCGCTCGAAGGAGCCGCGGAGGGCGTGAAGTGCAACGCCATCGTTCCGGCAGCCGTGACGAGAATGGCCGAAGGATTGGACACCAGCGCCTACCCACCGATGAGCCCGGAATTGGTCGCGCCGGTCGTCGGCTGGCTGTCTCACGAGACCTGTTCGATTTCGGGGGAAATGCTGATCTCGATCGCCGGCCGTGTCGCTCGCGCCTTCATTGCCGAGTCACAGGGCGTCTACCGACCGGACTGGACGATCGAACAAGTGGCCGAACAGATGGGTACCATCCGAAATACCGAAGCACCCTTCATCGCCACCGTCGTTCCTTCGGGCCATTCCGACCATATCCGCTACAGTTTCGAAATGGCCCGCCGGGGCGGCCACGGTGCCTGATTTCCCGGTCGAACGGGGATGATTGCCGCGCTCCGGATGATCGGACCCGCGGCGGCCGGGTAGGCCGCCGCTCGCGTTCGTCCTAATATTCAGCCGAGAATTCCGCCTGCTGCATCGCTACAGGCCTACACCGAAGACGGAACGGCGCAACAGCCTGACGATCAACACAGGACGCGGTGGCAACGACCCGCCGCGGCGGCGCTTCCGCGCCTGAACTCGGCGGCGGCGCAATCGGCCTCACCGCCTTGGCCGCCGGCGGGCATAGCGCACGCCCCGGCGGCACGGCCTTCTCGGCCGCCGCCTATCCCCTAACTGTCATGTAGCTTGCATGGTGCGGCAGTTCGCGCGGATACTGCGCGCCTCGAGGTCATACCATATCTTGTGTCTCGATCGATCACAGCAACGTGAAAAAACATCAAGCAACTGAAGTTATTCATTTTTCTTTGCGGGCAGAGGCGTCTAAGGATAAGAACATGGCAGAGCGACCAAAAGATGCGGCACCGCGGCCGCGGCGAAAGCGCGATCCCGACGCCACGCGCGAGGCCATTCTGGAAGCGGCTCGTGCTGTCCTGGGGCAGGACGGCAAAGAAGGCTTGAGCGTCTCCCAAGTGGCGCACAGAGCCGGAGTCAATCGGACGACGGCGTATCAGCATTTTCAAACCCGCGAACAGCTCATCGAAGCCACCGCGGGCTGGGTCAGCGACAAACTTTACAGCGCTGTGTTCGGCGATCCCGCAACCGCCCCAAATCGTCCCGTCGGCAGCGTCGATCTGGAGGCCGTGGCCGAACACCTGGCCGATTTTGCCATGGAGAACCCGGAGCTCGGCCGGATCTGGCTATTCGAGGTCCTGAGTTCGCAGCAGCCGGGCAACGACACGTTCTTTCGGCAGTTCGAGTCGAACCTCGAACAGTTTGCACGGACGGAATTCGCGCAACCCGGCATGGATCCTGAGGTGATCGCGGTGCTCATGCTGGCCGGCTCGTTCCTGTGGCCGGTCTGGGCGCGCGCGCATACCCGGACGGACCAGGAGCGCCAGGAGATGGCACGGCGCTTCTCGCGGGAAATATTGCGGCTCTCCCTGCATGGGACGCTGCGGCCGGCAAAATACCCGCGGCTGGAAGAACGGCTGAACAAGGAACTTGAGCCGCGCGATACGGAATGACGGAGATTGCTCGACAACACAATTGTCCGATTAACATCCGCGCATTGCCTCCAGACCTTGGAAACAGCCATGGCAAATCGCTTTCACCCCCTCTCCCCGCGCGTCGGCGCCAAAGCCGAGATGCGGCCCGAAGAACTCCTGGATCCGTCCTTCGCCGAAGAATGCCTCGAGGCGCCGGAGCGATACGGTGCGCTGGTGTTTCCGGGCATCAACCTCAGCGACGAGCAGCAAGTTACCTTCAGCAAGGCGCTGGGCGACGTCATTCCGCAGGGGCCACAGCGCACCGACGGCACGCAGGAAGTGATTTTCAAGGTATCCCTGGACGCCCGCGAGAATGCCGCGGCGGAGTATCTGAAGGGCACGATCTACTGGCACATCGACGGCGCGACCGACGATGTGCCGGCCCGAGCCACGATACTGACGGCACGCCGGCTCGCGAAATCGGGCGGGCAGACGGAGTTCTGCAATAGCTATGCGGCCTATGACGACCTGCCGGCGGCTGAGCGGCCCTATTATGAGTCGCTGCGTGTGGTGCACAGCCTGGAAGCGGCGAATCGGCTGACGACTCCGAACCCGACCGAAGCCGATCTGGCGATTTGCCGCCGGAAGCCCCCGAAGAAGCATCCGCTGGTCTGGCGGCACCGCACCGGCCGCAAGTCGCTCGTCCTCGGTGCAACCGTCGATCACATCGTCGGCCTGCCGCCGGAGGAGAGCCGCGCCGTGATCGCAAAGCTGAGCGAACACGCGACCCGGCCGGAGAATGTCTACCGGCACGAATGGCAGATCGGCGATCTGGTGATCTGGGACAATTGCGGGACGATGCACCGGGTCCTGCCCTATGACGCGGCTTCCGGACGCATGATGCATCGCACCTCGCTGCACGGCATCGAAGGAATCGCCTGAACGGGCGGCGCCGGGGGCATCGCGCCGGCGCATATCGAGCGGCTGGATCGCCCGGGCGAAATCTGAACAGCTCTTAGCTGGTGCACTGATGCCAATAACCGATTAATATGGCAGTGCTCTAGCGATTTATTCTTGCATCATTTTTCCAAGCCTCGGCTGACGCCGTCGTTTGGATCGATGTACTAGTGAAGGACTCCGCATGTCGAACGAGCCGCCACCTCGAATCGTCCCGATCCTGCCTCCCGACTGGGACGAAACGGCGCTCGATGCGCTCGGCGCGTTTCCGGCCGCCCGCGACTTCGTGCTGTCGCGCTGGAGCCCGGACGGCCCCGGCGTGCGCGGCCTGCACGGGCTGGGCATGCTCGTCCAGCACCCGGCGCTTGCCAAGGCGTTCCTGACATTCAACGCGCATGCCGCGCGCTCGCCTTCCCTCACGACCCGGGAGCGCGAACTCATCATTCTCCGTATCAGCATCCTGCGGAATTCTCAGTATGAGTACATTCAGCACGTCGTCCTGGGCCGGGCGGCCGGCCTGAGCGAAGCCGAGTTGGACCGTATCTCGCTTGGGCCGGACGCGCCCGGATGGAGCCCGGACGACGCCGATATCCTGCGTGCCGTCGACGAATTGCACCGCGATGCGCGCATCGGAGAGGAGACCTGGACCCGGCTTTCCAAGCGGTTCGACAAGAAGCAGATTATGGACCTGGTGTTCGTCCTCGGCTGCTACGAAATCCTGGCGATGGCCTTCAACACCTTCGATGTGCCTCTGGAAACCGGTGTCGATCGAACGACCCGGCGCGACTGAGCCGGACACCCCGCGGCTCAATCAACAACACTGTTGACCTGAACGGACCGTTCCGTAGAGTGGGCGCCGGGCCAGGTCAGCGAGCCGGCTCCTTTGGATGGCCGTCAACGTTTCGTTGGCGCGCCGAACCACACCGAGAAGAGATGCTATGAGCGACGCAAAAGCGACATCCGGCAAGGTCGAGCTGGATTTGAGCGATGTCGAACCGCGCGTAGGCCAGGAGGTCGGCGGTGGTGAGTTGATCGAGCCGTGTTCGGCGACCGACATTCGCCGCTGGGTCATGGCCATGGACTATCCCAATCCGATTCACTGGGATCAGAAATTCGCGGAATCATCGAAATTCGGCGGCATCGTCGCGCCGCAATCCTTCGCGGTGGGGATCGATTACGGTCACGGCGTCCAGGCCGCCTGCGTCGGCCACATCCCAGGCTCGCATCTGATCTTCGGCGGCGAGGAATGGTGGCATTATGGCCCGCGGTTGCGTCCCGGCGACCGGCTCACCCAGCGGCGGCGCTTTTATGACTACAAGGTCGCCGAAACGAAATTCGCAGGACCGACGCTGTTCTCCCGCGGCGACACGCTGCACATCGATCAACGCGGCGTCCCTGTCTGCAAGGAACGAGCGACCTCGGTGCGCTATCTGGCCGCCGAAGCGGAAAAGCGCGGCGCGCTCCACACGCCATTGACCAGCTCCATGCCGGCCTGGACCCGCGAGCAGCTCGAAGCGATCGATAAGGAACGCTACGCCTGGCTCATGTCGAACCGTCTCGGGCGCACACCGCATTTCGAAGAGGTTTCAGTCGGCGACCGCCTCCTCCGCCGGGTCATCGGTCCGCATACGATCGCGAGTTTTGCGACAGAATATCGTGCCTTCGTCTTCAATACCTGGGGCAGCTTCCGCTGGGTCGCGCCGGCCGGTGTCGCGGATCCTTGGATCAACCAGGACCCGGGCTGGATCAAGGGTTTCGGCTTCGATGAGAAGGGCGCCGAGATCGACCCGCGGCTGCGCGACGGGCTCTATGTCGGGCCTTCGCGCGCACATGTCGATGTCAGCAAGGCGCCGACGATCGGCATGCCGCGCGCCTATGGCTACGGCGCGACGATGGGGGCCTGGGTAACCGATTACGTCGCGTTCTGGGCCGGGCATGACGGATTCATCCGGTACTCGAACACGACCTTCAGGGGCCCGTCCTATGAAGGGGATGTCACCTATCTGGATGCCGAAGTCAGCGAGAAGATCGAGCAGTCGGCGTTCGGCGAGCCCCTCGTCCGTCTCGCCGTGACGATGACGAACCAGGACGGCAATAAGCTCGCGACCGGCACGGTGGACGTCGAACTCCCGCGGTAACGCCGGGAGCACGTCGTTGAACCGCATGTGGCCGCGATCGGGAGATGGCTGAATTGGATGTCGATGCGTTGAGCGACCTTCTGGCTCGCGAGAAGATCCGCGACTGCATCGGTCGTATCGCCCGGGGCGAGGACCGCCGCGACGCGGCGCTCCTCAGTGCCTCCTTCTGGCCGGATGCCGCCTGCGATTTCGGCGTCTTCAGCGGGACCTTCGGCGATTATCTCGCCTGGGTCGTGCCGGGATCGCCCGCGATCCCGGTAACGCAGCATGTTCTGGGACAGAGCGTCATCGCGCGGCGGGGCAATTCGGCCCTCGTGGAAACCCATGTTACCGCTTATCACCGGATCAACATGGGCACAGAAGAGCGCGATATAATGATCGGCGGTCGCTACCTCGACCGGTTCGAAGAACGCGGGGATGAATGGCGCATCGTGGGGCGCACGATGCTGTACGACTGGTTTCAGGACGTCGGTGTATCGGCCGACTGGTCGCATGGGCTGATGGGCATGAAATTCAGTGCCGATCACTACACGGGCCGCGCGGCTGGCGATCATAGCGTCGCCTTCTTCGGCAAAGGACTGCCCGGCCCGTGATTCGTGCCGCGCGATAATGGAACCGAAACGAGGGGTTGAGATGGGTTCCCTGACAGGCAAGGTCGCCGTCGTGACGGGTGCCAGCCGAGGCATCGGAAAGGGCATCGCCGTGGCGCTTGGCGGGCAAGGCGCCACTGTCTATGTGACCGGGCGCACGGTGACGCCCGGCTCCTATCCACTGCCCGGCACGGTCGGCGAAACGGCGGCGGAGATCGATCGGCGCGGCGGCCAGGGCATCGCCGTTCAGGTCGATCACGCCGTCGACGCGCAGGTCGCCGGCCTGTTCGAACAAGTCCGCCGCGAGCAGGGCCGGCTCGACATCCTCGTCAACAACGCCTTTACGCTGTCCGACGATCTGATCGTGCCCCGCCCATTCTGGGAAAAGCCGCTCTCGAATTGGGAAATGGTCGATGTCGGCGTGCGGTCGAACTTCGTCGCGGCCTGGCACGCGGCTCAGATCATGGTGCCGCAGAAGTCGGGACTGATCGTCGCGATCTCGGGATATGTCGGCGTGACCTACACCTATGGTGTCGTCTTCGGAACCTGCAAATCGGCGGTCGACCGCATGGCGCGCGACATGGCGATCGAGCTTCAGCCGCACAATGTCGCCTCCTTGTCGCTCTGGCAGGGCCTGACCTTCACCGAACGCGCGCTTCACAATCTCGAGCGTAATCCCGAAATGAAGCAGCGGACCGTCACAAACCCCCTGATCGGCTGCTCGCCTGAGTTTCCCGGGCTCGTGATCGCCGCGCTTGCCACCGACCCGGATATTATGAAGCGCTCGGGCGGCACCTTCATCACCGCCGAAGTCGCACAGGATTACGGCATCACCGACATCGATGGGAAAGCGATCCCCTCGCTGCGCGCCGAGCGCGGCGCACCGATCTGGCATCCGATCGCCGAGACCGATCATGGACGCTGAGCGTCTCGCCCGCTTCGATCGCCTCCTAGACCGGCAGGACATACTCGACTGCCTGACTCGCTTCAGCCGGGGCATCGACCGGTTCGACCGGGAGTTGTTCCTCTCGGCCTTTCATTCCGATGCGATCATCGCCGCGGGCAACTTCGTCGGCGGGCCGGACGCACTCTATGACTGGGCTTCCGCCATGCATGAGGCCGGGCAGACCGCGACGCATCACAATCTGCTCAATTTCACCTGCGACATCGACGGCGACACCGCCCATACCGAAACCTACTACCTCTTCGTCGCGCGCAATCGCGACGAGACCAACTGGATCGCCGGCGGGCGCTATATCGACCGGTTCGAACGGCGTGACGGTGCGTGGCGAATCACGTTCAGAAGCAATGCTATCGAATGGTCTGGCATCGTACCGACGATGCCGCTGCCCTTCGCCGACGTCCCCGATATTAACGGCAACGGCGCGCCGTCGCGCAGCAAGGACGATCCCTCCTACCGGCGTCCGCTCATTAATTTGCGGGAACAGCACAACCCAGCGGGTTGACGAACGAGTCTCCGATCGGAATGGTTATTTGCCGGAACGACGTCTTCGAGCGCCACGCGCCGGCCCGCGATCCGGACCCGTGTTGCGCGCCGTCGCCGTCCCTCCTGTCGCCTCGACTGACTAGAGCGGCAGCGATATCGCAGCGGCGATGAGTTCGAGCGACCGCCGGAAGCGCTCCTGAATATCGGTCAAACGATTCTCGGCGAATTGCGCTGCGAGAGGTCGGTGAATTCCTAGATCTTAAGGCGATCCGGCCGCCGCTAAATTGAGGCAAGTCCGAGCGGGACCGCCTGAATGATGAAGCCTGGACTGCTGCCTGCGCTATGGGGCCAGCTTCAGCCTTGGCGGCATGAGGTTGGAAGGCGCTCCCGATATCAGGAGCAAGCGCCGCCGGGTCGTGGAATTCACTCCGCATTTCGACGATATCGACGCCCGACACCAGCAGACGGCAGATGTCGTCGAGGCGACGGCCCTCCTGGCTGTCCATCATATGGTCGGGACGCAGAGCGATGATTTCGTTGACATCGTCCGTCGCCGCCACGCCGGAACCTGCAGAATTCGCCGGCGTCGCCGCCCGATCTTCGCTGTGGAGTGCACGTACAGCCTGACCAGTTCCATATCCGGGTGTGCGATGACCGCTCGCAATGCACAGGGGCCGATAGTCCCGGTAGCCCGCTGGGCCACCCATTAGATCAAGATAATTTCAGGTGCGATCGCCTGAAATCTGAAGCTTGATCCATTTCAATAAGGTAGAGCGCGATTCAGGCGTCGTTCCGACGCCATCGCGCTCTAGCGTCTTCTTCCCGGCGCTTGGTGAATTCAGGGGCGTCCTCGGTTGAGGATTTCGATTTGACGGATCACATGCGGAATGTGGCCAGTATAGTGTCGGGTAAGACCATCAACAATGATGTTGACTATAAGGAGCGCGACTCTGATGATGGCCGCCGAGACGCCGAAGAACAAGGAAATGGGAGATGTCCCTGCGGGGCAGAGTGACCGTGGTGACCGGGTGCGCGCCTGGGATTGGGCGCGTGATCGGCCTGCACTCAGCAAAGGATACCGTCGCTGTCTCCCAACCGGCTCAGAACGCGGTCGGCGCGCATGAATCTGATGCTTTGACCGGCGAGTCCCGCGGCGGCGCCGTCGCTTGCGCCTCGGACGTAGTGTCCATATCTCGTCGTCTTATGCCCAGACCGGCACGGCGACAGTGACGCAGTATGCCGCCTTGAAGGCCGGGTTTATCGCCCTGGCCGTGCTCCGGCCATGGACCTTGCACCGACGGGGAATAAGGTGAACACTGTACTTCGTGGTTGCATCGACACGGCGATGCTGCGCGCTTCGCCGGTCAACGTTATCAGCGCTGCAGCGATATCGCAGATGGAGCGGCCCGGAAGGCCCGAGGACAGCCTCGCCGCCGACGCGACCGGTGATACGCTCAGCGTGAATAGCGGTCGGTTTCTGGCGTAAGCTATCCGGTGACCGAGCGACGCTGTCTTGCAGCAACTTGGGCAATTTTCCGCTGCCCTGATCGTAGGAGATCCTATGAGCGAGCTATCTCATCGAGCGACCGTCGGGGGTTCTTCCTCAGGTGAAACGGCAGAGTGGCCCGCGAGCTGGCACACAATGCCTCACGGCATCCGAGTGGGGCGTTATACCGACCCTGCTTTTGCCCGACTCGAATATGATCGGCTGTGGAGTCGCGTATGGCAGATCGCGGCCCGGGTGGACGAAATCCCGGAGACCGGCGACTTCCCGGCATA
>Ga0181519_10000734_pt1 | contig 29308 bp, 30 predicted proteins | sample PEATcosm2014_Bin_26_FD_121102 | JGI IMG/M metagenome (GOLD analysis project Ga0181519, IMG submission 121102) | Peatland microbial communities from MTU Mesocosm Facility, Houghton, MI, USA - PEATcosm2014_Bin02_10_metaG | ecosystem: Environmental > Terrestrial > Soil > Wetlands > Peat | place...
AAAAGTGCGCGCCTTTGTGAACCTTTATCTGAACGACGAAGACGTGCGCTATCTGCCGGCAAAGGAAGAGACGGCCATTTCCCCGAATGACACGTTGTCCATCATTCCTTCCATCGCCGGAGGGGGGCCTGGGCTCGGAATGAAGGCAACCTCCTGTCTCCCGAGGGCGCATCGGGAACGACAGCATACGATAAGCGGTTGGCGGATGGAACGCTGAAAGCGTCCGACCGCGTCGTGATCTTCAATACTGGCGCGGGATTGAAGTATACCGATGTGACCGCTGATGCGATGAGGTTGAAGAGGTCGTCTGAGACCCGGCGAAAGTTTAACCTCGTGCGCTGCTGTGATCTGTTTCACGATGACGCGACCTGTCCTTCGTAGTGACAAGCGGTAGGATAAACACATTCAATATCTGGATAGCCAGGGATGCTTCAATTCATTGGCAGAAGAACGCGCGGGGAGAAGGGCTTACTGCAGATTCTCGCGGTGACAGCGACTTTGCTGTGGCTCGGAGGAGCAGCAATCGGCGCGTATGGCAGTCCATCGGCTGGCGTGCTGGTGCGCTCCTTCGCCATCCTGATATTGTTTTTGGTTGCCGCGCGACGTCCTTCACTGCTTAGGTGGACATTCCTTTGCATGCTGGCTGGAGTCGAACTGGGGATCGATGCGCCGCATCTTGCCACGCACGGCCGATTCCTGGGCGACCTGTTTCTGCGCCTGATTCGGATGATTATTGCGCCACTTTTATTTGCCACGATCACGACGGGAATTGCATCCCATGGCCAACTCCGCAGTATTGGTCGCGTCGCGCTGAAGGCGCTCATCTATTTCGAACTGGTCACCACTCTGGGGCTGATTGCGGGTGCTGTGGCGATGAATTTGTCCGGCGCAGGATGGGGAGTTGCGTTGCCGAACAACGGCGAGCCAATTCTTCCGCAACAGAGCGCACTCGATTGGCAACAGACTGTCCTGAATTTTTTCCCGGAAAACATCGCACAGGCGGTAGCGCAGAACCAGATTCTGCAGGTCGCCGTTTTTTCGATCTTTTTCGGAACGGGCCTCGCACTGCTTGCCGAAGGGAAGCGCGCCCCAATACTGGCGATTCTGCAATCTCTCGCGGACACCATGTTTCAGGTCACGCGGATCGTCATGTATCTTGCCCCTGCGGCTGCCGGGGCCGCGCTGGCCTACACCGTCGGCAGTCAGGGATTGGCGATGCTGCTTCCTCTCGGCAGACTTGTATTCACCTGTTACGCTGCGCTGGCTGCTTTTTGCGTACTGGTTCTGCTCCCTATTCTTTTGTTCTTCCGCATTCCACTGCGGGGATTTGTAAGCGCCGTGAGTGAGCCGGCAGCGATCGGATTTGCGACGACAACTTCGGAGGCAGCACTGCCGCTGGCAATGGAGCGCATGGAAGTCTTCGGGGTGCCGAGATGGATCGTTGCCTTTGTGATGCCGGCGGCCTACAGCTTCAACATGACGGGATCGAGCATCTACCTGGCCATGGCGTCTATCTTCGCGGCTCAAGCGAGCGGACTTCACCTTAGCTTTGCGCAAGAGGTTGCGATGCTGTTTACACTGGCCCTTGCGAGCAAAGGAGTGGCCGGAGTGCCGCGCGCAGTTTTGGTCGTTCTGATGGCCACGGCCAGCGTGATCCACATCTCAGCCGCACCCATCCTACTCATTCTGGGGGTTGATGCGTTGATGGACATGGGGCGGACGCTAATGAACGTGGTTGGCAATTGCCTGGCTTGTGCCGTCCTCGCTCGATCTGAGGGTGAATTCGCGTATCAAGAGAAACAGCGTTGACTTGGCAGCCCATCTCCGGGTACGCTCATCGCATGAGTGCTGTTCCTCTTCGCCGCTGTTGTTGCTCCCGCGCGTAGCTGGGTGAGCGATCAACTCTGTTTCCTGCTTGCGATGAGATTTCCGCACAGCCTCTTCCTCAATCCAGCGATTCTCTCGATCTGGCTCCCTTTGTACGTCGCTTGACCGCGACGTACAAGAGGCACATCTTCGATGGTCTGAACTTCCAGTTCAGATTGCGTTACCCCGATGCCCAAGGAGATTTTCGATGAAGCTCAATACCTTAGAACATGGCCGCGCCCCCAACAGAGCACTTCTGCTCTTTACCCTCGGTTTTGCCCTTGCCGCTGCGATGCCCGGGCTCGCGATGGCTCAACAGACCCAGACAGTGCCGAGTCAAAAAGCACCTGATGAGGCAAAGAAGGATTTCACGGAAGAGTGGGTCTATCGCGTTCAATATGGGCACAAGGACGAATGGTGGAAGATTTTCAAGAAATATCAGATTGCGATTCTGGAACGGCAGAAGCAGTTGGGCTATGTGAAGGATTTCACGGTTTGGGGGCCGGGGCTTCATACCGATGAGAGCTCGCGCTGGGACTATCGCGTGATTATTGTTCGGGCTTCGTACGACGCGCCTCCTGGACAGTCGGAAGGAGAGGTTGCAAAGCAGTTGTTCCCGGATCAGGAGACATTCAAAAGGGAAGAGAACCGCCGCTGGGAACTGACGGCAAACCACTGGGATCTCCCCATCCACGTGGTGAAAACCGACTCGACGGAGTGATTTGTTCGTGGTCCGCCAACCCTAAACCACGTAACCAGGAGAAGCAGATGAGTACTGTACTCAGTGAGGTCTTAGCCGCCAACCAGAAATACAGCGAATCGTTCGGAGAGAAAGCCAATCTTGCCCTACCCCCTGCCCGCAGATTTGCAGTGCTGACCTGCATGGATGCCCGGCTCGATCCTGCCAAATACGCGGGTCTGTCGGAAGGCGACGCGCATGTTATCCGCAACGCGGGAGGCAGGGCGAGCGATGATGCGATCCGTTCGCTGGTCATTAGTTACAAACTGCTCGGCACGCGTGAGTTCTTCGTCGTCCATCACACCGATTGAGGAATGGAGTTCTTTACCAACGACGTGATTCGCGGATTGCTCAACAATAGCTTGGAGACAGCGGAGCTTACCTCCGGTGGTTTTCGCGACATCGGAAAAGGGCCGGGCTCGCGCGCCGGAGAATTCATCGAGAGGCTTGCCATTCCGGACCAGAAACAGGCTGTGGTTGATGACGTGCTGCGTATCCGGAATCACCCATTGGTGCCGCGTTCCGTTCCGATTTACGGATTCGTCTACGACGTAAAGACCGGCAAGCTGATTGAAGTAGAGGCGGCGACCCAAGTTGGTGCTGCCAGCTGAAGCTGCAACAGCGTACGAACGCGGAGCCAGTCCCATACTTTATTGCTTCCATTTATCGCGCCATGCGTCAGGCGATGGCGCGGGTTTCCGGATGGGCAATTGCGGTTCGCGGACCCAGGTGCTACTCTTATCTTGTGATCGACTTCGCCTCCATCAACGCCGGAGCCTGCTGTTGCGCAATGCTGTGTTGCGCACATATGACTTCTGGCGTGAGGAAATGGCAGGGCTAGAGTAAGTTCGCAGCCGGCATTTCAATTGGACCCACCGCCAGAAACTGAACTGGCAGGTGGGTTTTCTATTTTGGGGCTGAAATCGAGGCGAAGACAGCCAGAAGGCATTCGCCAAACAGATTGTTCTTAATGGAGAAGACAATGGGAGTTCCTGAAATTGGAGCTGAAGACCTGAAGCGGCGGCTGGATGCTGGCGAGAATCTCTTTCTGCTCGATGTGCGCGATGAGTTCGAGTTCGAGACTTCCAACATAGGCGGGCATCTTATCCCGCTGGCCGAATTGCCAGACCGTGTGAATGAACTGGATACAAACCAGAAGATCGTTGCCGTTTGCAAGATGGGTCCGCGTGGCGCCAAGGCGGTGCAGTTTCTGCACAAGGCTGGCTTCAGCCATGTGTGGAACCTCACCGGAGGCATTCACGCCTGGTCCGACCGCGTCGATCACGGGGTTCGGAAGTACTAGCAGTCGATTAAGAGCTCATTGCCTCAAGTCTCAGCAGAGACCCTTTTGCGTTGCACTGGCTGAATCTTGCCAGCGGAACTCTATTCTCGCGATGGAAACGGTCTGCTTGCAGAGTCCACCCGCAGGTTCTAGAATTCCCATGCCATCAAAATAGAAGGAGGCAACCTGTGGCCGAAGAAGTCGTCCGCGCCTCATTGAGCGAGAAAGCGGCATCGCAACTTGCAAATGTCACCAAGACTGCTCCGCAATTCGGGGCCATTACACCGCGCTGGCTGGTTCGCCTGCTGGACTGGAAGCCGCTCGAGGCCGGAATTTTCAGGCGAAACCGAGTCGACGAGAAGAAAATTATTGAATCGACGTGCGGCCATGAAGACGAGTCGATTCTGGCCTCCACCTACGTCGAATACGAAGAAGAGCCGCGGGAATACGTCCTGAGCAGCATCAATGCAGTGCTCAATGTTCATACTCGCATCTCAGACCTGTTCAGCAATCCTTACGATCAGGTTCGCGAGCAGTTAAGACTGCTGATTGAGAGCGTCAAGGAAAAGCAGGAGAGCGAGCTACTGAACAACGCCGATTACGGCCTTCTGAATAACGTGGCCGCCTCGCAAAAGCTCAAGACACGGAAGGGCGCGCCGACACCGGACGATCTGGACGAGCTTTTAACAAAGGTCTGGAAAGAGCCTTCCCTGTTTTTGGCGCATCCTCGTGCCATCGCAGCCTTTGGACGGGAATGCACACGCCGCGGCGTGCCACCGCCGACGGTAACTCTCTTCGGCACGCCTTTCCTGACCTGGCGAGGGATTCCTCTGATTCCTTCGGACAAGATCGCCGTAAGAACCAAGGATCAGAAGTCGAAGATCCTGCTTTTGCGTGTCGGGGAAAAGAAGCAAGGAGTGGTTGGTCTCTTCCAGCCGGGACTTCCCGGGGAGCAAAGCCCCGGCCTGTCGGTGCGTTTCATGGGTATCGACGAACGAGCGTTAGCTTCCTACCTGGTGTCGCTTTACTGCTCGGCGGCCGTGTTGACTGACGATGCGATTGCCCTGCTCGAAGACGTGGATGTAGGTCAATACTATGAGTACAAGTGAGCCGGCGCTTTCTACGGGTGCGATTCCAAACGCGAACAGCGCGGCTCAAGGATTACCGGCGAGCGCGGGCATAACTCCCGGTGTTCTCTCCCCAGCGGAGCTGGCACGGATGGCCAACGAAATGTTCAATGCGCTGCCGGATGAGGTCCAGCAGCCGGCGATCGCAGCGGCAGGCATCGTGCTGCCGGCAAACTCTGCATTCAGCGGAAACCCCTATGCGGCTGTGCCCGGCCCCACCGTACCTGCCGCACCTGGGATTCTCGCCGGGTTCGCGGAGTTGCCATCGAACGGATTAAATCCCATACCGGACCGGAGCGTGCAGCCAGACGTGCGATCCAGCGCCTCTGCTCCTGCCGCGCCGGTAAGTTCACGGGCCGGCCTTGGTGCTGGGCCGGCTCTCCCGGCCAATTCGCCCTTTGGACTCCTCACCGATGCGCGTCCGCTCTTTGTTCCACCAGCCGCTGAGCCTGCGCCTCAAAACACACCCGCTTCCGCATTCGGCAGGGCGGTACCGAGCGAAGAGGGCTTCGCCTCGATTGCATCCTCGTTGTTCACGGACGTTCGACAATCGCCAATTGCTGGCACACCGCAACCGCCCGCTCCAGCCGTCCCTGGTGCCTTCGGTGTGGTTGACTCCTCTGCGATTCCCGCGTTCAGTTTTCTTGAAGACGCGCGTCCGCTGTTTTCGAATCCGGCAACCCTCCCCGGACCGGTGCCAGCCGATTCCGCCTCGAGCGTTGGCAACCCCTTCGCAACGCCTCTTGATCAGAATGCGCCGCAACTCCCCGGCACGGTAGCTCATGCGCCTGGGGCCTTTGCCCAAAACACAGATTTCAGCGCGCAGCCGTCTCACGATGGCGCAGGTTCGCCGCGCTCGCGCTATGCATTCGACGGCGTTCCCGTCGTGGCGCCCATTGGCGGACAGCCCGAGTTGCCCCAGGATCTCGGCCTCTCTTCCTATGCGTTCGATGTGGAAGCGATTCGCCGCGACTTTCCTATCCTTCGCGAAGTCGTCAATGGCCGTCCGCTGATCTGGCTCGATAACGGTGCAACCACGCAGAAGCCTCAGTCGGTCATCGACCGTATCACTTACTTTTACGAGCACGAAAACTCGAATGTGCATCGCGCAGCGCACGAGCTGGCCGCCCGCGCCACGGACGCTTACGAATCTGCACGTGAAAAAACGCGTCGCTTCCTCAACGCCGATGCTCCGCGTGAGATTGTCTTTGTCCGCGGAGCTACAGAGGCTATTAACCTGGTGGCGCAAAGCTGGGGGTGGCGCAATATCCAAAAGGACGACGAGATCGTCATCACCTGGCTCGAGCATCACGCCAACATCGTGCCGTGGCAGATGCTGTGTGCGGAAAAGGGAGCGCGGCTTCGCGTTGCTCCAGTGGACGATTCCGGGCAGGTACTTCTCGATGAGTATGAAAAGCTGCTCGGGCCGAAGACACGTCTGGTTTCCATCACACACGTCTCGAACGCTCTCGGCACCGTAGTCCCCGTGAAGGAGATGGTTGAAGCCGCACATCGGCACGGTGCGCGTGTCCTGGTAGATGGCGCGCAAGCGGTCTCGCACATGCGCGTCGATGTGCAGGCCATCAACTGCGACTTTTATGTCTTCTCGGGGCACAAGGTATTTGCGCCCACCGGCATCGGCGTCGTGTACGGGAAGTCCGAGGTGCTGGACAACATGCCCCCGTGGCAAGGCGGCGGAAACATGATCCAGGACGTGACCTTTGAGAAGACACTGTATCAGCCGCCTCCGCAGCGATTTGAGGCCGGCACTGGAAACATTGCCGACGCCGTCGGATTGGGCGCGGCAATCGATTACCTTGATCGAGTTGGGATCGCGAACGTAGCGCGCCATGAACACACGCTGCTGGTCTATGCAACCGAGGCGCTTCAACGCATCCCGGGCCTTCACATCATTGGCACGGCAAAGGAGAAGGCTGGCGTTCTGTCTTTTGTGATGGATGGCTTCCGTACCGAAGAGATCGGCGACTACCTGAACCGCAAGGGCATCGCGGTGCGCGGCGGCCACCACTGCGCACAACCGATCCTCCGCCGCTTCGGCGTGGAAAGCACGCTGCGCGCCACGCTGGCACTCTATAACACCTGTGAGGAGATCGATACTCTCGTTGCGGCACTTTGGGATCTGCGCCAGGGCCGAAATCCAGGAATTGCATGACGGGAAGTTATCTCTAAGCAGAGAACTGGCAAGCTTCTTGACTGACGCTATCCCAGCTTGTTGTTGCCTCGACGATAACGATCAATCTTGAAGGGCAGCCCTAGGATCAAACACTGCCTGCAACCGAAACATTAAAGGACTCAAGACATAATGGACTCAAGACCTTGACATCGGGGAGGCCCTTTTGTACGCTACAAACTATGTCGATGACCCAACAGAACACAAGAGTGTGTCCGGCCTGTTGCGGCGCTTGTACGCGCGGCAGGATGTGTTCTGGCATGGGGAGGCTAGGCCGAATCGATTGAGGCCTTAGTTTAGCTAAAGAAGCCATTTAGCCCACCGCTGGAAGTTCATCCGGCTGGTGGGTTTTCCGTTTTACGCACTTAAAGACGAAGACCAACTCATGTTTGCTTCGCTCCGAGGCAGATGAATCCTCAATACAGCCAACATCAGATAGCCCCAACACGGCTTCGGCTGGAGAAGTAGTGGCGCAGGACTTTCGAAAACCCTGCACTGTTCAGCCGAGTGATTGATTGCTTGTGTCGAGCCATGATTCAGAAAATCGCTGGCGGGAAAAACGCAACTCAACTCTAGGGAGATCGCCTTGATGAAGAACATTGCAAAAAGAATTCTGGTAGTACTGGTTGCCTCGCTTGTGGTGGTGGATTCGTCCTTTGCTACGGACGGGTATTTCTTGACCGGCTATGGAGCCAAGCAACAGGGGCGCGGTGGAGCCGGAGTTGCGTTGCCGGGCGATAGTCTCGCCGGTGCTACCAATCCCGCCGGGCTGATCTTCGTCGGTGACCGCATCGATTTGGGACTGACGCTGTTTCGTCCAATCCGCTCCGGGACGATCGTTGGCAACCAACTGCCGCCAGGATATCCCGACGTGAATGGAACGTACGATGCCAGCCGCGTGAAGGATTTCTTCCTGCCTGAGCTGGGGTACAGCCATCAGCTTCGGCCCAACGTCGCAGTGGGCGTGGCGCTCTATGGCAACGGCGGGTTGAATACCTCGTACACCAAGCCGATTCCTCTGCTTGGCAGCACCCGCGGAGGCGTTGACCTGGAGCAGTTGTTTATCTCACCCACTTTGGCCTACAAGGCGGGCGCGCACAACTCCTTCGGCGTTGCAGCGAACATTGCCTATCAAAGGTTTTCAGCCGAGGGATTGCAGAATTTCGCCAATGCCAACGAATCGAGCGCCCCCTCCCATGTCACCAATTCCGGTTACTCCAATTCGTTCGGAGGTGGCGTACGTGTAGGGTGGATCGGCGAGTTGAGCCGGTGGCTCAATGTGGGTGCAACCTATCAAAGCCGGACTTACGCCAGCAGGTTCTCCCGCTACAGCGGATTGTTTGCCGAAGGCGGCAAATTCGACATCCCGGCAAACTTTGCCGGAGGTGTTGCAGTCAAGATCCATCCCAAGGCTACGGTGCAATTCGACGCCGAGCGAATTCTCTACGGCCAGGTAAAGTCGGTGGCAAACTCCGACACAAACCAGGCTCCTCTTGGCGCCGCCAATGGCCCGGGCTTTGGGTGGCACGACAGCACGGTGATCAAGACCGGCCTCGACTACAAATTGAATTCGGCCTTGACCATTCGCGGGGGCTACAACCATGCTGGGCTTCCCTTTGACGGCACGCAGACCTTCTTCGATCTGCTGGCTCCCGCCGTCACCCGGGACCACCTCCATGCCGGCGCCACTTTGACGCTGAAGAGCGGAAAGGAAATCAACGTTGCCTATATTCATGCTTTCCAGGGCCAAGTGAATGGAGTCAATTCGATACCGCCGAGTGCCGGCGGGGGAAACGCAAACCTGAGCATGTATCAGAACGCCGTTCAGGTAAGCTTTGGTTGGAGCAAGAACAAGAAGTAGTGTGCGCAAGAAGAGGTAATTTCTATGGCAGCATGGTTTTTCAGCGAGTGGCCGTGGTATGTAGCGGGTCCGGTCATTGGACTCTTTGTTCCGGCGCTGCTGCTCGTCGGTAACAAGGTATTCGGAATCTCCAGCAACCTGCGCCATATCTGTTCGGCATTGGTCCCGACTAAGCTGGAGTATTTTCGCTATAACTGGAAGAGCGCCGGACTCTGGAATCTCGTCTTCTTGGCGGGAGTCTTTATCGGCGGCTTTCTCGCTTCTCATTGGGCACCGCCGCACGACATCGCCATTTCGCTTGCGACAAAAGCTGCACTAGCCCAACTAGGCATTCACGACCTCTCCGGCGTAGCACCGCATCAAATCTTCACCTGGCAGGCCCTGTTCACACTGCGTGGGTTTGTGTCCGTAATTGTGGGAGGATTCCTGGTCGGCTTCGGCACCGCCTATGCTGGAGGATGCACGTCGGGCCATGCAATCTCCGGCCTCGCTAACTTCGAGTTACCCTCGCTGATCGCCGTCCTCGGCTTCTTTGCAGGAGGCCTGGCCGCAACGTTTTTCATTCTGCCGCACCTGCTCTGAAAGCCATGACGACAAAACTACAAATCGAGAAAGAGGGCTCCGGCAAAGCGGAAGGCAGGCCGGTGTTTCTTCTGGTTTACCTGTTGCTCGGCATAGCTTTTGGCATCGTACTCACACGCGCCGAAGTCTTGTCCTGGTTCCGCATCCAGGAGATGTTCCGATTCCAGTCGTTTCGTATGTACGGGATTATCGGCTCCGCCATCGCAACGGCTGCACTATCGATCGCACTCATCAAGAAGTCGAGGTTGAAGTCCGGTTCAGCGGAGATGATTGCGATTCCAAAGAAGACGCTTGGCACTGGTGCGCGATACGCAGTCGGCGGGACGATATTCGGGTTGGGATGGGCCCTTACAGGAGCGTGCCCAGGGCCTCTCTTCGCACTGGTCGGAAACGGCGTGTCCGTCATGGCTGTAGCGGTCTTGAGCGCTCTGATAGGGACCTGGGTGTATGGATTCCTTCGGCCAAGATTGCCGCATTGAACCAAATACGAACCAGGCATGTCGATGGACGGAGCAACGGCGGTGATTTAGATTACATTGTTTGTCTCAAATTGAGGTCGATAATGCCATCGAGGCCCTCAATTCGAGATTCCTGCGAATGCCGCACTGGCATTGGGTCCTCCGCTGGTCTGTTTGCCATGGTCGCCAGTGCGACGATCGCTTGAGTTAGTTGAGGTCAAAAGAAAATGAGCCCACCTGTTGTGAAGCAAAGGATCGTCAGGGAAGCGCGGAGACTAGGGGCTGACCTGATCGGGTTTGCGCCTGTATCGCGCTGGCGGGAATACAACGAACTCAAACCCGAGTATTGGCCTGAAACAATTTGGAACAAGGCCCAGACGGTGATCGTGCTGGGTGTGCCAATGCTTTTGCCGATTGTCGAGAGCACGCCATCGATCAACCACACCGTCTTATACGACACGACCAACACGCTTCTCGACCAAATGGCATATAGACTGGCGGTCTTTCTCAACAATCTCGGGCACGCGTCCATCTTTATGCCGCGGGACGGATACGGCAGCCTGGAGATTCTGCTGAAGAAAATGCCGGCTTGTTTCAGCCACGTATATGCGGGCAAGTATGCTGGATTGGGAACCATCGGCTACAGCCACAACCTGCTGAATCCTAAGTACGGCCCGCGCACGCGTTACGTTTCCGTGCTGTCATCCGTTGCGATATCCGGCGATCCGGTGATTGAGAAGAATCTCTGCAAGGGATGCCGCTTGTGCGGAAGGCTGTGCCCGGCGCAGGCCATGCGACCAGTCGCAGGCAGCGACATTGCCGAGTTGGATGCTGTTAAGTGCACGCATTTCCATCAAGAGCTTGTGGCGGAGTGCCGCTGGCCGTGTGGCGTCTGTTCAAAGGTCTGTGCCGTGGGAGAGGATCGCAAGCTCTATGGCAGCACCAATGTCCGTGTCTACCTGAACGAACGCGAAGCGATTGCTGCCGACCCTTCCCATCCGGATTACAAACATCTTGTCCATTTGCGTTCGCACGGTTCGAGCGGCGATCGCAAGTATTGATTGTCGAGGATGCGCCAATCTCTGCCCGTCGGCGCCGGACAAAATGACGGCTACGGCAACTCCGCCCTCGACCTACAATGTGACTAGGCAAGCCGAGAGATCCCAGCAGGAGGAGCGGCCAATGAGCAGCGACATCGAACTGAACGAGATTGGCGTATTGAAGCGCCGCGAAATTGAAGCGCGAATCCTCTCTCCCATTCTGGAAGCTCTCGGGAATGAATTCGGGCGTGAGGATGTCATTGAGATTACCCGCAGGACGATCACTGAGATCGCGCGCCAGCAGGGCAGGGAACTGGCCGATCAAATGGGAAGTAATGATCTTGAATCTTACGGCAAATCCATTGAGCCCTGGAGCCGTAGCGGTGCTCTGCAACTTCGTATCCTGAATCAAGACGACAAGACTCTGAGTTTCGATGTCACCGAGTGCAAGTATGCGGAACTCTATCGCAGCCTTGGCATCCCGGAACTTGGGGGTGTCTTTTCGTGCAGTCGTGACGCGGCGTTTATCGAAGGGTTTAATGCGAGCATCGCACTCGAGCGGACTCAAACCATCATGCAGGGAGCGGCCTTCTGCGACTTTCGGTTTCGCGTTGGGCAGGACCGCAAGCCTTGAGAGACCAAAACAGGTCGTTCGTTGCAAGTACCACGAGGATTCCGTAGTTGACATGCCTTTGTGGAAAGCTCTAGCCTGATTCCGTTGCAACAGATGCGCGACCGCGCATCGTGCCAAACGAATGAACAGATTCTCTCCAACCCGCATGTGTCTGCGCTGCTGTCGGTTCCGCGCCTTGCGGGGGTGTGTCTAGGGGAATCGAGCCAGGCTTCGATAGTCGCCCAGGACCCACCCGCCATCTGCCGGCCGGGTGGGCTTTTATTTTTCTGCCCCAATCGAAAAACAAGACAATGAATCTCCCCAGGAGGAAATGCCAAATGTCACTTCGCATCAATGATATTGCTCCGGACTTCACCGCCGAAACTACCCAAGGTCCAATCCACTTTCATGAGTGGATCGGCGACGGCTGGGCTGTGCTCTTCTCACACCCCAAAGATTTCACGCCCGTCTGCACCACTGAGTTAGGCGCGGTCGCGGGCCTTGAAAAGCAGTTTGCAGAGCGGGGCGCAAAGGTTATCGGCCTTAGCGTCGATCCGGTCTCCAGTCACAGTAAATGGACTACGGACATTCAGGATGTCAGCGGGCACGCCGTCAACTATCCATTGATCGGCGACCCCGAGTTGAAAATCGCCAAACTCTACGACATGCTCGCGGCCGATTCCGGCGAGTCCTCGGAAGGCCGCACACCCGCCAATAATGCACCTGTGCGCACGGTGTTCGTCATTGGACCTGACAAGCGCATCAAGCTCACACTGGCCTATCCCATGACAACTGGCCGCAATTTCGATGAGATCATCCGCGTGCTTGACTCGATTCAGCTCACCGCCAAGCACCGGGTAGCAACGCCGGCAAACTGGCGCCAGGGTGACGACGTCATCATCACCGGCGCCGTCTCGAATGAGGAGGCCGACAAGATCTTTCCGGGCTATAAAACGGTGAAACCGTACCTGCGCACAACAGCGCAACCGCAGTCGGTGTAAATCCGCGAACGTGCGGAATAAAGGCACCTCCGTCGCAGGGGTAGCTATTCGGCGCGAGGTCAGCGATGAGGCGGAGTGAGGGCGAAGCTGCGCTCATGCTCATACGGCTCTAAACATGCTCCTTCAGGCTATTCTCCGCAGGAACTACTGACTGCTGAATTGAATCGCGGAAGTCGTGTGGCGAAATGACTGGGTGTCGTCTCTGTACTATAGCGTGGCACGTAGAAAGAAAATCCGCTCACCGGAGAGTCAAGCATGGCAACTGCGACCACAGTCGTTACTTCCAATCGATTTGAGCAAGGCCTCACCTATGGAGGTTTCCTAGCCGCTGCGACCGTCAATCGGGATAGATTCGAGCAAAACTACAACAACCCGGTGCTCACGGCGGAAGATCGGATCTTCTTCCAAAAGGCCAGCCAGCATCCCGATGGGCCGCGAAAGCTGCTGGTGATCGCTGAAGCCTGGTGCGGCGATGTATACCGGGAGTTGCCCACCGCAGTTCGCATAGCGGAGTCCGCTGGAATCGACTTGCGTATTTTTCTTCGCGACGAGAATCCCGACATCATGGACGAGTTCCTGAGCAACAACGGGAAATCGCGCGCCATTCCTGTATTTGTCTTCTATACAACCGACACAAAGTACATTACACATTTCACCGAACGCTCCGCGAGCGCTCACGCTGGACTTGCGCTTGCCATGGAACAAGCGAGAGCGAGGTTGAATCTGCCCGCGTCGGCCACCTTCGGCAACCTCCCCGATCCAGCGAGGCGAGAGTTTCTTCTGGACGTTATCTCGCGGATTGAGCCGCTTGCAGACCAATGGCGACGTGACGCTGTCAAGGAAATCCGTCAACTTCTCGCTTCGGCCCTGCACTTATCGGATGCTGCATAATGACCAAGGATAGAACTGTGGCGGACCGAGGCGAAATTCCCATCGTGTATACCATTCGCGGCTGCGACTCCTGCGTCAAGCTTCTGGCAAAGTGGGACGCCGAGAAGGTTGTCTATGACGAGCGCCGCGTGGAACTTAGCCAGGCAACATTGGATGAAGCGCGGCAGTACGGCAAACTGGTGCCTATCGTTGTGTGGCCGGACGGTCGAGTTGAACAAGGGTTCGGAGACAGTTTCGGCTGTTTTATCTGATGAGGCCGCTCTCCAGCAACCAATCCCTCGCCGCAGATTTTCGCTCGCCGGTTGTTGCCTAGTGATGGAGGATCACCCCCCCTTCGCGCCCAGATTTATAGAGCTTCTGTCTCCTCAACGGATTGCAACACTGGGGTGTACGTATGATTCCCGATACGGATGTTCTTCAATCTGCCGCCGAATCGCTTTGCACGACGGCTCGCTGGTGCTACAGACGCGGCTGGGTTCCGGCTACCAGCGGCAACTTCAGCGTCCGCGCGAGTGGGCGCGTGCTGGTCACAGCCAGTGGCCTGGATAAAGGCACGCTCGCGCCCTCCGGTTTGATTGAGGTTGACCTCGATGGCCGTGTGTTGGCTGGCACGGGAAAGCCTTCCGCCGAAACCGGGCTGCACCTGGTCCTCTATCGCGACCGTCCTGCAGCCGGTGCCATCCTGCATGTGCATACCATCTGGAATACGCTGCTTTCTGCGCACTACGAGGCTGCGGGCTGCCTGCCCATCGAGGGTTACGAGTTGTTGAAAGGGCTTGCTGGTGTCACCACTCACGCCCATCTGGAGCAGGTACCTATCCTCGAGAACTCGCAGGACTATGCAGACCTTTCCGATCGGTTGGCGGACGCGCTGAGGAAATATCCGAACGCACACGGGGTTCTGCTCAGTCGCCATGGGCTCTATACTTGGGGAGAATCCGTGGCCGAGGCCCGACGCCATCTGGAGGCACTGGAGTTTCTCTTCGAGGTCGAGGGGCGGCGCCGGCTGGGCGGGCAACTGTGAGAGCTAGGATTCAGTCCGAGACCGTGCATAACTGGAGGAGCATTCGTGGCCATCCTTCGTTTTCCCCCAGACGATCAAATCGTCGAGAATGAATCCGAAGTGCGAAGCACCCTTGCTGGGCTTCGCATCGACTATGAGCACTGGGACCTTTCGCGCGTGGCCGCCGACGCTACGGCCGAGGCCGTGCTCGCGTCCTATGCCGAGGAGATCGATGAGCTCAAGCGGCGTGGCGGCTATCGGACGGCCGATGTTATCGACGTCCATCCCGAAACGCCCGGCCTCGACGCGATGCTCGCCCGCTTCGACAAGGAGCACACCCACTCAGAAGACGAGGTTCGTTTTATCCTCGTCGGCCGAGGCGTTTTCTTCCTGCGTCTCCAGGATTCTGGTAAGGACAGAGTCGTCTCAGTCGAAGTCCACCCAGGTGATTTGCTGCGCGTACCTCGCGGCACGACCCACTGGTTCACCTTATGCGAGGATAGACGCATCCGCGCCATTCGCTGGTTCCAGGACACGAGCGGCTGGACGCCGCACTACACCAGCTCAGGTATTGATCAACAGTACCAGCCGCTCTGCTTCGGGCCCGCATATCTCGGCCCACGCGTGGCCTCAACGCTGAGCGCATGACGACAGCTCTACCTCGACTTTACCTGCTGGATGTGGAAGGCACTGTCGCGCCCATCTCGCTCGCCTATGGGCAGCTCTTTCCCTACGCCCGCAGACATTTTGCGGAGTTTCTGGAAGCGCATAGCGCAGAGCCTGCCGTCCAAGCTGACTTGCGGCTTCTTACTGAGGAAAACCGCGCCGATCCAGAGGCTCCGCTGATCGTTAACTCCGGTCATTCGAATCAGACGATCGCATATCTGCACTGGCTTATGGACCGGGACCGGAAATCAACGGCATTGAAGAGTCTGCAGGGCCGGATATGGAAGAGTGGTTTCGAATCCGGGGAATTGAAGGGAATCCTGTATGCCGACGTGCCTGAGGCTTTGAACCGCTGGACAGCGAGTGCACAAGTAGCTATCTACTCATCAGGATCAGTGGATGCCCAGCGGTTGCTCTTCCGTCACTCAATCTTCGGCGACCTGACAGGCCGGATTGCGGCTTACTTTGACACGCGCATTGGGGCGAAGACGGCGCGAGAAAGCTATACGGCGATTGCTGCGGCCATGAATCTTCAACCGTATGAAGTTCTGTTCCTCTCCGACGTGGTGCGGGAATTGGATCCAGCTCGCGAAGCTGGCTTTGATACGCGGTTGGTGGTGCGCGAAGGGAACGCGCCGATCTCGGTTCCATATGTGCACATTGCCGTTCAGTCATTTGACGGCATACTGTGAGGCGGCCGATAGCATCCCAAGGTCGTGCATCAATTCTTCCCGTCTTTAATTTCTTGTTCCGCTAAAACAGCTGGTTTCAGGTCGCTGCTTGTCCGATTTATGTCCTCTTCGTGTCTCGCCCTGCGACTTTAGTCAATGCTGGAACATCAGACTCGCAATGAGCAATCTCTCCGAGAGCGACGTCGCGCCTTTGTTTCGACCCTTCAGCTTCAAGAACCTGGTTTTATCCAACCGAATCGTGATGGCGCCCATGACGCGCTCCAAGTCGCCTGGTGGTATTCCAGGCCCTGATGTGGCAGCCTATTACCGCCGCCGGGCCGAAGGCGGTGTAGGCCTGATTATCACCGAGGGCACCTACGTTCCGCATCCGGCAGCCGGCGTTTATCCGGATGTGCCGCATTTCTACGGAGAGCAGTCCATGGTCGGATGGAAGCGTGTGGTCGAAGAAGTTCATCTTGCAGGCGGCAAAATCTACCCCCAACTCTGGCATGTTGGTTTGGCACCGGGTTCGGGTGGAACCTTCGCACCTGGCGCCATGGGTCCCTCCGGACTCGCCAAGCCCGGAGTCAAAATCGCCGAGCCGATGACGCAGCGGGATATTGACGACGTGGTCCGCGCGTTCGGGGAGGCCGCCCGATCGGCCGAGCTTCTCGGCTTCGACGGCCTGGAGATTCACGGCGCCCACGGCTATCTTCTCGACCAGTTCTTTTGGAATGGAACCAACCAGCGCACTGACGGCTATGGCGGTGATCTCGGAGCTCGCACTCGGTTCGCAGTAGAAGTGATTCGTGAAGTTCGCAGCCAGGTCAGTCCGGATTTTCCCGTCTGCCTCCGCTTCTCGCAGTGGAAGCTGCAAGATTACAACGCCAGATTGGCGCAGAGTCCCGCCGAGCTGGAACGGTTTCTCGCTCCTCTAGCGGCCGCTGGCGTGGACCTGTTCCATTGCTCGCAGCGGCGCTTCTGGGAACCCGAGTTTGAAGGCAGTTCGCTGAATCTGGCTGGATGGACCAAGAAGCTGACTGGCAAGCCTACCATCACCGTGGGATCGATTACGCTCAATGAGGAGTTCACGCAAACGTTTCGAAGTGCGGACACCGCCGCGGTCACCGGAATCAACGAACTGCTTGCTCGCCTGGAGCGCGAAGAGTTCGACCTGGTTGCAATTGGGCGTTCGTTAATAGTGAATCCTTCCTGGCCGGCCCTGGTTCAGCGCGGTGCCCTGGATGCGTTGCTGCCATACCAGCGAGACGTGTTGGCGCAGTTGGTGTAGGCTCGGGGCCCCGGGGCATCGCGTAATTACGCGTCAAGCCGGGAAATCGGTCTGATTTCCCGGTGCACTGGTTTGGCCTTCTTTATCCAGTCACAGTCTCTGCCGGAACCTTCCGAACACTCACTCCATTCAGCTTTTGAATCGACTCCGCTCCCAGCTTCAGTTTCGTCGCCTCAACTAGATCCACTAGCTGCTTCTCATTCGTTGCGCTGGCAATCGGAGCCGTAATTCCGGGTTGCGCAAGCAGCCACGCAAGCGCCACGCGCGCCGGCGTCGACCCGCTCGCATTCGCCACTTCATCAAGCGCCGCAACCACCGCGAATCCCCAGTCGTTCAGGTACTTCTGAACCATCGCTCCCCGAGTGGCCTTCTCCGAGTCCTGCTTGCTGCGATACTTGCCGGTCAAAAAGCCGGCAGCCAGCGAAAAGTACGGAATCACACCCAACTGGTATTTCTCCACCACCGGTAGAAGATCCGATTCGAAATCCGGACGTTCCACCAGGTTGTAGTGCGGCTGCAGGGAGATATAGCTTGTGAATCCAAGCTTGCGGCTTGTCTCCAGCGCTTCCGCCAGGCGCGCTCCGCTGTAATTCGACGCGCCGATATAGCGGACCTTCCCCTCCTTCACCAGTTCGTCGAAGGCGCCAAGAGTCTCTTCCAGTGGAGTGTCCGAATCGTCCTTGTGCGCCTGATAAACATCGATATAGTCGGTCTGCAACCGTTCGAGCGAATCCTCAACCGCCTGCCGAATATACGCAGGTTTCAATCCCTTTTTGCCTTCGCCCATCTCCATGCCGACCTTCGTCGCCAGAATCACATCCTTGCGCTTCCCGGTCTTCGCAAACCACTTGCCAAGAATCGTCTCCGACTCGCCGCCTTTATGTCCCGGAACCCACCGCGAATACACATCAGCAGTATCAACGAAGTTCATTCCCGCATCGAGAGCCGCGTCCAACTGCCGAAACGCGTCCGCCTCCTGAAGTGTCCACCCATAGACGTTCCCGCCCAAACACAGCACTGGCACCTCAGGCCCAGCAAATCCCAGCTTTCGCTTTTCCATCCGTGATTCTCCTCTTTCTATTGGAAGGGAAGAACAACCAGAAAGACGCACAAAGGCTCAGCGTATGCGCCTGCCCCAAGGGCTCGATGAAGCTCAATTTGCTTTACGGCTCCAGCCATCAGTTTGCGGATTCTATGCGTGAGAAGCTGGCGTGAGTGGTTATCAGAACCCCATGGCTGAATGTACCGGTTTCCTGAATTGTCGCGGCAGAGGATGCAGGTGCGGATGCCGCCTCTCCGCCGGTTTGCAAAGCAGCCCTAGAACTCATCTCTCAACGCAAGGGATTGGATTTCCGCCTTCCTCCACGGTTGACCAATTGACGATCAGGAGGGAAGGGAAGAATTTAGGTATACCAGGAACCTCAGACCGGAACCGCGTCCGATCTGGCAATGGGTTGAGTGTGTGCAAGTCCCCCATGTCTGCGGAGCCTTAACAGAGCGCTCGAATCACTTGCAAACGATTTTCACCTTCGTTACGGCTCCTCCACGATCAGGTTTTGAGAGCCGGGCCGGGTTAAGAAACGTGGTCCAGAATTTGGTCCAGTTGCGCGCCGAAAGGGCTCCGAATTTGCCTCCGTTCTCCTCTCTACTCCATTGAAAACACAGGTGCTCCAGCCTTTACTCTTCGGCTGTTAACCGAAGGGTTGTAGGTTCGAGTCCTACCACGTCCACCATAAAATCAAGCACTTACAGCCTCCCTCTCTTCCTCGCTTGGTCCAAGTTGGGTCAATTGCTTCACGACCCTGAGTGATCTCCGCTTTGGAATCCCAGGATCCAGAGGCGTCACATCTGTCCCAGAAAGAATGGTGGGTTCCCAGTCCGTGAGGATCTGCACGGTCCTTGAGTTCATTGCGTTGAGGACGCTCTTGTCGATGGCCTGCATATAGACATCACCCGTGGTCTGGATGCTCGCGTGACGCAATGCCCCTTGCGCATCCTTGAGCGCGAGAAGCTCCTTGGTCAGGCCGCAGCATTCGAGCAGGCCCGCACCATTCGGCAGTACATCGAAAGCATCCGCTGCGCCATGGCGGGATCTCTCGAAGTTCCCGCCGATCGTCTCGACGCCTGGGCCGCTTGGGCCCTAGCGGAAGCTGACCGAATTGATCCGAGCTTAAATGGCCGGTTCCTCGAGTGCCTCGATGCCCCACATTAAGTTGGAATCAACCATTACAGCGTTTCGGCGGTACTGCCAGAAATACCTGGTGGTGCTTATCTTCGCCCTCACGGTCGGAATCGCCGTTATCCCCACCCGCACTGTGCCGTTAGTACGCCCGGCGGCAGTCGATGCGAAAATAGAACATGGCCTCGGATGAAAAACCAGAGCCGAAATGGAGGCGCTTCGAAAGAGCGATACACCAGATCCATACCCAATTCGCCCCGACGAACGCCACAGTCACGTTCGACGACTCGATCATGGGCGAGGATTACCGCCATCGTGAAAAGACATTTGCTCGTATTTGCGATTCTCATCATTTGGGCCATAGCCCTGGGTTCCTCGCAAGCGCCAAAGAGCGCGGGGATCGCCAAGAAGGGCAGCGCAGCGAATGCTCGCAAGAGCGACACCCCAAATCAGCAGGCACAGAATCCCGCAATCGCGCCACCGAATGCGCCTGCCATTCAGAACCCGGAGAAGAATCCACCGCCCGTATCCGGCGATAACAAGACAAACCAGTCCGACGAGGACATGCAGATACAGCGGCAAATGGCCCGATTCACGTGGGAACTTGTCATTGTTGGCGTGATCCAAGCGCTCGCTCTGGTCGGGACTGTCATTGTCGCAGGAATGCAGACGAGGGCACTACACCGACACTCTGAGCATTTTGAAGAGTTGGCCTCTCGCCTGCGGGATCAGGTTGAAATATCTCGCAAGGCTTTGGTTGCTCAATTCCGGCCGAAAGTCGTTGTTCGAAGTATCCGGTTCGATCCGCCTTCCGTTGAGGAGTTTGATCGGGGCACTGACACTGGTTGGAAGATTGAAATCTCCATCGTGAACATGGGAGATACTGTAGCTCACGTCAAGTACTGCCAAGCAATTTCGTACTGGATGTGGAGTGCCCGGTGTTTTTTGAACCAGTTGCTTTGATAGAAACTGTGATTCAAGGAGCGAACGATGGCACGACGGAAGAAGCATACGGCTGAGCAGGTGGTGAACCTGTTGCGACAGATTGAGGTGGCGATAGCGAACGGCAACACGACGACGATTGCTTGCAAGGAAGCGGAGATCACTGAGCAGACGTACTATCGGTGGCGCAGGGAGTACGGTGGGCTACAGGTGGACCAGGCGCGGCGACTAAAGGAGCTCGAGCAGGAGAACGCGAAGCTGAAGCGTCTGGTCAGCGAGTTGAGCCTTGAGAAGCTGGTGTTGAAAGACATCGCCTCGGGAAACTTCTAAGCCCTGAGCGTCGGCGTGTTGCGGTGGATTATGCACAGGATCAGGGCCTGAGCGAGCGGCGGGCGTGCCAGCTGGTGAATCAGCCACGCGGCACGCAGCGCTACCAACCGACACAACGCGAAGACGAAGACGAGCTGACCAAAGCGGTGATCGTATTGGCCAGCCAGTACGGACGCTACGGGTATCGCCGCGTCACAGCATTGCTCAAGCGCGAAGGCTGGCAGGTCGGCAAGAATCGTGTGGAGCGCATCTGGCGACGCGAAGGACTGAAGGTTCCTCAGAAGCAAAAGCCGCGCGGACGCTTGTGGCTCAACGATGGATCGTGCGTGCGGCTGCGGCCTGAGCGCGTCAACCATGTGTGGAGCTACGACTTCCTAAGCGCCAAGACCTATGACGGACGGACGGTACGCATGCTGAACCTGATCGATGAGCACAGCCGCGAGTGCCTGGTGATTCGATGCGAGCGGCGCTGGTCATCGGCCAAGGTGATCGAGGCGCTGGCCGATGTGATGGTGATCAAGGGCGTGCCCGAGCATATCCGCTCCGACAACGGCCCGGAGTTCGTAGCCAGGGATCTGCGCAAGTGGTTGGCTGATACTCGAGCCAAGACGCTGTACATCGAGCCCGGTTCGCCCTGGGAAAACGGCTACTGCGAGAGCTTCAACTCGAAGCTGCGGGATGAATTCCTGAACGGAGAGATCTTCTATTCGATGAAGGAAATCCGTGTGCTGGCTGAGCGCTGGCGTGTCCACTACAACACGGTCAGGCCGCACTCGTCGCTGGGTTACCGCCCGCCGGCGCCGCAGGCCTGGGCCGCAACAAGCTTGGGGAGAGGGACAGCGGGATTCGCTACGCTCATCCCGCTGTCCCTCTCCCCACATGACGGCTATCTGAACTCAGAGACAGCTGCGCTACACTAACAAGCAATCTGGTTCAGAAGATCGGGCAGGCCAGATGGATCATTCGAGACGGTCCCGTGCCCAGATCGCGACAGAAGAATGGGAACGGATGCTGACAAAGGTGCACGAATGGCCTTTGACGACTTCAACCGCTCCGAGAAGAGTTTTAAGGTTCACTACATTTCCGAGGACGACAAGAGTGATAAGACAGACGCTGTCAAAGTGGCTAGAGACCTTGTTGAAGCGGACCATGTCAACGTAATTCTTGGCCCCGCAATAAGCCCCAGCGCCATCAGCATAGGCGGCCTGGTCGATGCCTGGAGGTTGCCTGCCATCGCTAAACCTGCTGTTGCTTCCAGTTGCTGGGGCACTCTGCGGCACTCTCGTGGGATGGTCATTATGCATTCCGTTGAGTAAACTGCGCGGCGATTACTTCGCTGCAGCAACCCTCATCCTTTCGCAAGCTTTTGTACTATTTGCGGCCAACCTCGACAGCCTCGGCGGGGCTCTGGGGTTCGAGTTACCAACCTCACCAATGGCTCTTCGCAATACGCGCCCTACAGCATGGAGCCTCGTAGTACTGTCGTTGGTGGCTACAGTCAATCTTGGACTCTGGCTTTTGCTTGGCGTCGTCCGAAGATCTAGATTCGGGCTGCGCCTGGAGGCTGCACGGGATAACGCAATTGCTGCTATATCAAGCGGCATCTATAACATACGTATTCAAAACACGATGTTTGTCGCGGCCGGGGCTTTCGCGGGATTTGCCGGCGGATTGTTCCTGTACTACACGGGAGGGATTGTCCCGGCGGATTTCGCCTTCGCGAGCGGCCTTGCTGTGATAATTTGTGTCGTTGTGAGCCGCTCGCGGCGGACAGAGGTTCTACTCGCAACCTTATCATCATCAACTACGAAAATGATCCCATCGGTGCTCATGGCGCAAATTCCTCCGCACACACCCAGCGTGAATACTAGGCCGACATCCGCTTCTGCGCATAGGAGTCTCAACCCTTATCAATGCTGAATGCAATTTGAAACTGGTGGTCAAAGCCACCACCAGTGAAGCAGGTATGGATACGTCCCGCCTTCATCGTCCGGCGTCATGTTGCTGGACCTTTAGATTCCTGAGGGGCGTCCTATAATAGCTCAAGTTCATCTGACGAATTTCGAGTGGCAGTTTTTGAAGGAATATAGTACCCGGATAAACTGCTCTTTCAAAGATATGTAACGGCAAATTGGGTCAAAATATTTGAAATAAAATCACAAATGGTTGTGCGCCGCCGAATTGAGCCGACACCGCCTCGCTCCGGGGGTACATTTGGGGGTATTTTTCTTCGAGCCAAAAGTATCTAACGTATCATCAATCGTTTAGCTTCAAATGTGAGTCCCTCACTGCCACCATAGACTAGTTTGAAGACCTCCAAAGACATTCTAGGAAACGCACGAAATCCCCAGCAAAAATTGGGGATTTCGTGCGTTTACGCCTAAAGTTGTACTATGAAGGCCAAGTCCTGGGGGGGATTTCCTACCGGCGGGGTACTTTCCCAAACAGGGGGTATTTGGGGTAGATATGCCATTGACAGACAGCGAAGTTCGCAAAGCCCGGCCGTCTGAAAAGCCATACCGATTGAGTGACGCTGGAAGCCTCTATTGAAACCAAAGAATGTTTTCACTTATCGTCTCAGGCGGTGGTCTGAGAGTATTTTCGATTTACATGCTGACGTTTGAAGATCCTGCAAGGCGGCTTCTTCTTGAAGAAAAAGCCACCTTGCATCCCATCTTCTGTTACGGGGTAACAAGCTTAAAGGCCTGCGCCGCGGTTCCGTTGCACGTGTAGATCTGCAATTGCACGCCGTTTGCGGTGGATGCACCCGGTGTGTCGAGGCACAGGCCGCTGCCCTTGCCGATGAAGTTATAGTAGCCGTTGCCCAGAGAGACCGGCTCCCATTCCTCGTTGGATGCTCCGGCGTAGGTCCACAGCTGCATCAGGCTGCCGCTGGCCGTTCCGTTGCTGACCACATTCCAAGCCTCGCTGGGGGCATTCACGCTGGTGACTTCGTAATAACCGCTGCCCGCGGAGGTAAACACCCACTGCTGGTTGGTTTGCGTGCTGTAGGTTCCGTTGCCGCAAGCCCACTGCTGTAGGGTGGTTCCATTGGCCGTGCCTTCGTTGGTTGCGTCGATGCAGGAACCGCTGTTCTGGTTGACGAGATTGTAAGGTGTGCCGGTGGCCAGGGTCGCGCCCCCTCCGCTGTTTTCGGTGAAACCGAGCGAGGTATTGAAGACGAAGCTGTTGGCGGTCGTCCACTCGGCCCAGTCGGCGGCGATGGTGGCCGCTGAATCGGTGGAGACGTTCGGCGTGGTTGGCCAGTAGCTCGGATCGTAGAGGCCCCAGGCATTCGGCGTCAGTCCGCTGGTGGCTTTGTAAGCCCAGAATGTCCAGCTCTCGCCGCCGTTGTCGTAGGTGTTGACAGAAGACTGCCACGCGCCGGAGCCGTACTGGAAGTCGTTCCACTCGCCAACGTAACCCGGCACGTTGTAGCTCGCGTGGTTATTGAAGTCAGAGACCTGATTGACAGAGCCCTGCGTGACGACGGACTCCGCGGCATTCCACTGGTACTCATGCATCTCGTAGGCGACGTTGGTCCAGTCTTCGGAAGACGGGTTGGGCAACATGCTCCAGTCCCAGCTGCCCCAGGTTCCCTCGATGATGATCATGTGCGCGGGGTCGGCGGAGCGGACAGTGGTGTAGAGGCTGGCGAAGGCGCTGATGACGGCGGCGTTGCTGGGCGCGCCGGTGGGTTCGTTGATGAGGTCGTAGCCGGCGATGGTGGGATTGCCGTTGTAATGGTTGGCGATCTGCCACCACATGTACGCGGTGTTGCCCTGATCGTTGTCGTTGGTCCAATAGGCAGCAACGGCTTGCTGCTGGCCTGTGTCGTCAGAGGTGCTCTGGCTGCCGACGACGCCGTGCATGTCGATGATCACGTAAAGCCCTTGCGCTGCGGCCTGGTTGACAACCCAATCAAGCTCGGTGAAGGCATCCGAACGCCAGCCGGAGTTGGAGACATTGGCGATGGGGTAGAAATTTCCCCACCAGACTGGAACGCGCACCACATTGAAGCCCGCGTTCTTGATGTTGACAAAATCCTGGGTGGTGATCCAGCTCTGCTGGTAGTCGCGGATGAGGGCCTGCTCCTCTGCGACGCCGAAGCGGCTGTCGAGTTCGGCGATGATGCTGTAGGTGTCGGGAAGGCCGCCGGAATCGGCCGGGCACATCCAAGGCTCCATGACCATGAATCCGCCGAGATTGACACCTTTTAACAGAACGGTTGAACCGCTGGCGTTGACGATGTTGCGACCGCTTGCATGCAACATGCTGAGCTGCGCAAATGCGGCGTGCGAGCAGGCAGCAATGACGATCAAAGATGCCGCAAAGCGAAGGGCCATCCGGCCCATGCGGCAAGTTGCGAAGTTTATTGGTACTGAGAGGTTCATCTGAATTTCTCCACTTACAAATTTGTTCCCCGTTTTACAAAATTGTTGTCTCCGGACGGAGGCGGCGCGCTGCAGCAGGACTTGCTGCCCGGCGCGCCGCCGGTTGCTTCTCCGCTCGTCTCCTTAAACCGAAACCAGGGTTACTGTATAGCGGCGTGACAGCCCGCTATTGAGCCGTGTAATACCGCACGTAGTCCACCGTCATTGCCCCCGGATTGGTGAGGCCGCTGGTCGATCCACCCAACGTGCCGCCGACCGCGACATTCAAGAGCGCGAAGAGATCGGCGTTGAAAGGCCACGTATCTCCCGAAGGAAGATTGCTGGGCGCCACGGTGAAGAACGGCGCGGATGCGTTGTCGACGAAGAACTGCATCTCATTCGGCGTCCAAACGATTCCATAGGTGTGGAAGGCTGTGTTGGTTGCTTCTCCGCTAGGGAAGTTAAAGCGCCCTCCATAGCCATCCCCGCCGGTTAGCGCGGTGTGAACCGTGGAATTGTTGCCAGCCGTGCCCGCGCCGCCATCCACTTGCGGAGACCAATTCTCCATGATGTCGGCTTCGCCGCAGATGGGCCACTGAACCGTGGTGATGTCGCTGCCCAACGTCCAGAAGGCGGGCCATAAGCCTTGGCTCGTCGTATTGGGAAGCTCGATGCTGGCTTCCAGGATGCCGTACTGGAAGTTCTGAATCCCTTCTGTATTCATGCGGCCTGAGATCCAGGTTCCACTCACGTTTCTGGGTTGAATCACGAGATGGCCGTTGCCATCGATGTAGACCGGAGCAGTGGAGGTACTGAATGTCGTAGGGCACTGCGAGGGATTGCCCGCGTATCCGGGAGGTCCGCAGTAAACTTCCACCTCGTTGTTGCCCCAGCCGCCGTTATTGCCGAGATCGAAGTTCCATGCCGTTGTGGATGGGGGGCCTGCTGCGCCGGGAAACTCCTGGCACCATGTCGGCGTGTAGGTTACCCCTCCGACCGAGATGTTGGAGACGCCGCTGCACGCGCCTGTGCCGCCGCCGCTGTTCAAAGCAAATACCATCGAGTCGATGTTCCATCCGGCATTGTCCTGGTTCAGCGTTAGTGTCTGCACACCCGCTGGCAGCGTGACCGTGGCCGTCACTGTTGTCCATGTTTGCCACGCGCCGGTATTGGGAACCGCGACCGAGCCGCTGAGGTTGGTTCCTGACGAGTTGGAGATGTGGAAGGCATCGGCAACCGCGCTCTCGGCAGCAACCAGGAAGCTGACCGTGTAGGTCCCGGCCGTAGACACGTTGACCGTGTAGCGGAACCACTGCCCGGAAGCTGTCCAGCCGAGATCGTTGCCGGTAGCAGGAGCCGTCGCTGTTTCCAGATCGATGCCGTCGGAACGATAGCCGTTATCCGACCCATTGGTCGAAGTTGCGTTATAACCAAACCCCTGGCCGCCGGTGTCGTAGTTCTCGGCCAGCACCGTGCCGGGGATCGCGGCCGCTGTGCCGCCGTATGGACCTTCGCCCGTGGGCGCGGAGGGCGTGACAAGCTTGAAGGCCTGAGCCGTTGTGCCATTGCAGGTATAGATTTGGTACTGCAAACTGTTTGCCGTAGAATTGCTTGGCGTATCGAGGCAAAGGCCGCTGCCCTGGCCAACGAATTTGTAGTACCCGTTGCCCAGAGAGACCGGCTCCCACTCCTCATTGGAGTTTCCCGCATAGGTCCATATCTGCACGAGGCTGCCGCTGGTGGCGCCGTCGTTGACCACATTCCAGGTTTCGGCCGTATCGTTGGCGTCGGAGACTTCGTAATAGCCATTGCCGGCGGAGGTAAAAATCCACTGCTGGCTGAGTTGGGTGCTGTAGGCGCCGTTGGCGCAAACGTATTGCTGCACGGCGGTTCCATTCGCAGTGTTCTGGCCGGACGCGCCAATGCATGAACCGCTATTCTCGTTGACGATGTTGTAGGGGGTGCCGGCGGTCAGGGTATCTTGCGCGTGCAGTGACTTGAGCGGCATCAGTAATAGAACCGAACAGAGGGTGAATCGGAGGATTGCACCTTGGAGGAATCTGTTCTTCATGTTGTTCTCCTTTTCTATTTCTCTAAACTGCGGGTGAGGGGTTGGTGGGCACTGGCCAAACAAGGAAGCCCGCCCAGGTCTCGGAATCGAGGCCTGGGCGCTTTTCTGCAAGTTGACGAGCGTGGTTTAGAACGCCTCGAAGATCGAGGAGAATTCGTAGTTGGATTGGCTTTCGCCGCTGCACGTATCCTGGTCTGTTTTAGAACCAGGGCAACCTCCGTTATCGCGATTGAGTTCCCAAAAGGACAGCATCGTGACATAACTGTTCGCATTGGCCCAGTTAGTGAGCGTAGTGGCATCGGCGAGCGAGAAAAACACAGCGCCCGTATCATCCGTGGTTCCCGGCAAAACTGTGAGTCCAACCTTCGCGCTTAATCCCTGGGATTGAATCCAGGATTCGATCGCGGCGCCTGTCTCTTCGGCCAAAGTCGCTTGGTCCGCGGTTTCGTTGCCGAAGTCCATGGCCATGCCATTGACATACGCAACGCTAACGCCGATCGATGTGGAGTCCGTGACGTCAGTGGTGCCTCCGTTGCCGCCGTCGTCAAGTCCGTTCGGAGTACCATCGGCCGGTGTATCCGCCGGCAGCGTGTAGGAGATGATCAGCCCCGGATTGGCCTTCTGCAATGCAAGCAACGCCTGAGCGCGGCGGGTAGACTGACCAGAAGTTTCGCCATATTCGATGTCAAAGTCGAGCCACTTGATGTTGTACTTGGTGATCAAGGATTGATAGACGGCCTGCGTCTCCGCTGCTGTGCCGCAATATGCAGCAGCCTCCTGGCCGCCTGCGCCACCCTGGGAGAGGCCGACGGTTATACCCTGCGCTTGCAGCTCTGCAATCACAGTGGCCATGCTGGTGCTGCCGACTGTGTCGTTGGGCAGTTGCCCGTTTGCGCCCGGCCAGATCAAGTTGCAGCCATTGTTGTTTGGAGTCAGGAAGGCCAGTATCACGGCCTTTGTCCCGGAAGCCGATATGATGCCCGGAATTTGATTGGCGTCGTTCAAGTCGCCCACATATTCGAATGGGGCAAAGAGTCTGGCAGGAGGCGTGCTTACGCTGCCTGACGTAAATACCATCGAGTCGATGTTCCATCCGCCGTTGTCCTGGTTGAGGGTCAAGGTCTGCGTACCCGCGGGCAGCGTAACCGTGGCCGTTACCGTCGCCCATGTTTGCCATGCGCCTGTATTGGGAACTGCGACTGAGCCGCTGAGGTTGCTTCCCGCTGAGTTAGAGATGTGGAAGGCATCGGAGACTGCGCTCTCGGCGGCAACCAGGAAGCTGACCGTGTAGGTTCCGGCCTTGGCCACGTTGACCGTGTAGCGGAACCACTGTCCGGAAGCCGTCCAGCCGATATCGTTCCCGGTTGCGGGGGCAGTCGCTGTTTCCAGATCGATGCCGTCGGAACGATAGCCGTTATCCGATCCATTGGTCGCAGTAACGTTATAGCCAAGCCCTTGGCCGCCAGTGTCGTAGTTCTCGGCCATTACCGTGCCGGGGATCGCTGCGGCAACTCCGCCGTAAGGCTCTTCGCCAGACCCGGAAGAAGCCGTGGGCGAGACGAGTTTGAACGCCTGGGCTGTCGTGCCATTGCATGTGTAGATATCCAACTGTACGCTGTTTGCCGTTGAGTTGCTAGGAACATCCAGGCAAAGGCCGCTTCCCTGGCCAACAAACTCGTAGTATCCGTTGCCCAGCGACACCGGCTCGAATTCCTCGTTGGTCGCGCCGGCGAATGCCCATATCTGCATGAGGCTGCCGCTCGTGGTGCCCTTGCTGACGACATTCCAGGATTCGGTGGTGGCATTGGCGTCAGAGACTTCATAATAGCCGCCGCTCTCTGCCGTGAATATCCACTGCTGGCTCAGTTGGCTGCTGTAAGTGCCGTTCGCGCAGGTATACATCTGCAGGACGGTTCCATTTGCCGTCCCCTGGCCGGATGCGCCAATGCACAATCCGCTGTTTTCGTTGACGATGTTGAACGGGGTGCCGGTGGTCACTTGAGCGTGAAGCGACGCGAACGGCGTCAGCAGCACAATAAGGCTCAGGGTAAATCGCAGAATTGCGTGATGGGAAAATATGTTCTTCATTTCTCTCCTTAACAGCGTTAGAGGGCGCAATGGCCTATTAACT
>Ga0181519_10000735_pt1 | contig 29244 bp, 27 predicted proteins | sample PEATcosm2014_Bin_26_FD_121102 | JGI IMG/M metagenome (GOLD analysis project Ga0181519, IMG submission 121102) | Peatland microbial communities from MTU Mesocosm Facility, Houghton, MI, USA - PEATcosm2014_Bin02_10_metaG | ecosystem: Environmental > Terrestrial > Soil > Wetlands > Peat | place...
CGGTTGCGCGTGTAGGGATCCACGACGAGGGGGTCCGCGGTCGAGAGCGTGATGACCCCGATCTCGTTCGCCTCGATCGTGTCGGCGTCCTCCAGGACGAGTTCGTTGACGTCGATGCGCGAGGTGACGTGCTCGACGAAGCCCACGGTGGATCGGGTCGTGTGCTTCACCCGGAATCGCTGTCCCGCGGTCAGTGGCTCGTCCCCGAACCAGCACACCGTCGCGACCAGGTGGTCGGTGACCTCGGGGAGCGGCTCGGTCGCGATCAGGTCGCCGCGACCGGCGTCGGTGTCGTCGGCGAGGTCGACGTCGACGGATCTGCCGACCGTTGCGCGGTCGAGCGGGGTGCCCGCGATGTGGATCGCCCGCACGGTCGTGCGCGCGCCGGCCGGCAGCACGGTGACCGCGTCACCGGGGAGGAGCTCGGCGCCGTCGACCATCCCCGCGTAGGTGCGACCTCCGCCGGGCGGGCGCAGGACCCACTGGATCGGCAATCGCGCGCCGACTGATCCTTCGCCGGCCCACCCTCCCGCCGGCGCTGCCTCGAGCGCTGCGAGCAGCGTCCCGCCCCCGTACCAGGGAGCCGCGTCCGAGGGCTCCACGACGTAGTCGCCGTTGAGGGCGGAGACGGGGATCACGAGCGGCTCGTCCACGCCGAGCTGGTCGGCAAGCGCGCGGACCTCGTCGACCACGGCGCCGTAGGCGTCCTCGGACCACCCGGCGAGGTCCATCTTGTTGGCGGCGACGATGAGGCGGTGGACGCCGAGCAGCGCGGCGATGCAGATGTGCCGCCTCGTCTGCTCCTTCAGCCCCTCTGTCGCATCCAGCACGACGAGGGCGAGGTCCGCGGTCGACGCGCCCGTCGCCATGTTCCTCGTGTACTGCACGTGCCCGGGGCAGTCCGCGATGACGAACTTGCGCGTCGGGGTCGCGGCGTACCGGTAGGCGACGTCGATGGTGATGCCCTGCTCGCGTTCGGCACGCAGGCCGTCCGTGACGAATGACAGGTCGAGGTCTCCGACCCCGCGCTCGATCGAGGCGTGCGCGACGGCCTCGAGCTGGTCGTCGAAGAGCTGGCGCGTGTCGACGAGCAGCCGTCCGACCAGCGTGGACTTGCCGTCGTCCACGGAGCCGACGATCGCCAGTCGGAGCAGGTCCATCACGGGAGGGTGCTCGCCCATGTCCTAGAAGTAGCCCTCGCGCTTGCGGTCCTCCATGGCCGTCTCGCTGAAGCGGTCGTCGCCGCGGGTGGCGCCCCGCTCGGAGATGCGCGCGGTGGCCACCTCCTCGATGATCTCGGTCACCGTCGTGGCGCTCGACACGACCGCGCCGGTGAGCGTCGCGTCGCCGACCGTTCGGTAGCGGACCACGAGGCGCTCGACGACCTCGGTCCCGCGTGGCTGGACCCACTGGGAGGCGGCGAGCAGCATCCCGTCGCGCCGCACGACGTCGCGCTCGTGGGCGAAGTAGATCGACGGGATGCGGACCGACTCGCGGTCGATGTACTGCCAGATGTCGAGCTCGGTCCAGTCCGACAGCGGGAACGCCCGGAGATGCTCGCCCGGGTTGACCTTGCCCTGGTAGAGCTGCCAGAGCTCGGGGCGCTGGCGGCGCGGGTCCCACCGCCCGAAGCGGTCCCGGAAGCTGAGGACGCGCTCCTTCGCCCTGGCCTTGTCCTCGTCGCGCCGGGCGCCGCCGAACGCGGCATCGAACTTGTTGTCGGTGATCGCGTCGAGGAGCGTCGTCGACTGGATGCGGTTCCTCGACTCGCCCTCGCCGGGGTCGAGGACGCGCCCCGCGTCGATCGATGCCTGCACGCTGGCGATCACGAGGCGGGCCCCCACGTGGTCCGCCTGGAGGTCGCGGTACTCGAGCACCTCATCGAAGTTGTGCCCGGTGTCGACGTGCAGGATCGGGAACGGCAGCCCCGACGGCGCGAAGGCCTTCACGGCGAGGTGGAGCAGCACCGCGGAGTCCTTGCCGCCCGAGAACATGAGCACGGGGCGCTCGCACTCGGCGACCACCTCTCGGATGATGAAGATCGCGTGGGACTCGAGGAGGTCGAGATGGTCCACCCGGCGGTCCGCCTCGCGGGCCGCCGGGGGATCGGCGGGGGCGGCGGCGTTGAGGGTCATCGTGGGAAGCGGCACCGGCGCGCCCATGTGGCCAGCCGACGATCTCGCGTGGATAACTATAGTCTTAAGGCCCCCAACTTCCGGAGGCGACGCCCGTGTCCGCACCGACGCAGGACCTGATCACAGAGCTCGACGGGGTCGATCGAGCCCTCGCCAACGCGGCTCCCTCCGAGGTCATCTCGTGGGCCCTCGCGCGATTCGACGGCAACGTCTCGATGGCCTGCTCGTTCGAGGACCTCGTCCTCGTCGACATGGCGATCACGGCCAAGCCCGACCTCGAGGTCATCTTCCTCGACACCGGGAGCCACTTCGACGAGACGATCCAGTTCGCCCACGAGTTCTGCGAGCAGCGGGGCGTCCGGCTCACGACCACGGAGCCCGGGCCCGAGGCCGAGGCATGGCCGTGCGGCACCGAGCGGTGCTGCGAGCTTCGCAAGGTCGTGCCGCTCGCCGGCGCGCTGGAGGGCCGAGACGCCTGGCTGACGGCGCTGAAGCGGGTGGACGGCCCGTCGCGGGCGGGCATCCCCGTGGTCGGCTGGGACGAGCGCTTCAACCTCGTCAAGGTGAATCCGCTCGCCGCCTGGACCGACGACGACATCGCCTACTACCTGCGGGAACGCGGACTCCCCGAGCATCCGCTGTGGGCCCGCGGCTACGGCTCGATCGGCTGCGCGCCCGTCACCCGGCCCCTCGCGCCGGGCGAGGCCCGCCGAGCTGGCCGCTGGGCGGACTCGGACAAGGAGGAGTGCGGCCTGCACGGGTGAGCCCCCTCGGGCCCGACGTTGGGGAATCCACCACTTGCGACCTGCCCGTCAGTACCGTTCAACCCAGTGAAACAGGGGGGAACGAGGCTCTGACGGTGGCTCCGGCACTCATCATTCTCGGGTTGTGGGTTGTAGTACTCGCCCCGGGCGTGGTGCGCTGGGCGAGGGTTCGCCAGCCGACGACCTCGATCGCCTCGTTTCACCGCCAACTTCGCCTGTTGGAGCACACCGGTCCGAAGATCGTCGAGCCGGCATACCGACTGGGGGGAGTGGACGCGCCAGTGGTCGAGCGGGTGGCCCCGAGTCCCCCGGTCAGAGTGCCACGGCTCGTGCTGCTCCCGTCGGCCGCGACCACGAAGGAGTCGACCATGCGATATGACGACCGGCACGACCCGGCGTACGACGAGCGGCACGATCCGAGGTACGACGACCGCTACGACGCACGGTACGACAGCCGTCCCGCCACGCGCGAAGACGAGTGGATCCACGACCCGTGGGGAGCGGGCACGCTCCACGACGACGGGCGCGAGACGAACCACGCGTCGAGCCGCACCGCGCGGGTCCCCGCGTACGACTACGACTATGACGACCGCGACTACGACGACGGCTCGATGCAGGGCCTGTCCCCGGACCACGCCAAGGCCCGCCGCAAGGCGATCATCTTCGGGCTCGGAGCGGCCGTCGCCGGAACGTTCCTGCTCGGCATCGTGACGGGGATCAGCGACCTGTACCTCCTCACCGTCGTGAGCATCGTCGCCCTCGGCGGCTACCTCGGCCTCATGCTGTATGCGGCGCGCGCCGGCTTCTTCGGCCACAGCGGTGCGGGTTCGGTCACGTCGGTCGCGAGGGTCGTGGTGCCGGGCACGTTCCCCCAGCAGTCCCAGTACCGAGACGACGACGGCTGGCAGGACCAGGTCGCGGCTGCCCGCTGAGCCAATCGCTCGGCCCGCACGGTGCCGGGACGCGTGGTCCCGGGTCGCGACCGTACGGTAGAGTTGAACGCCCTCGGGGGTGTAGCTCAATTGGTAGAGCGCTACGTTCGCAATGTAGAGGCAGTGGGTTCGAATCCCATCACCTCCACCGAGAGAGTTGTCGCAATGACAACACTTGACCCATTCAGACGGATCAATTCGATTGCGATTGCCCACCAAGGAAAGTGGCGATGTTCGAATTCGCCTTTGACGCGGGAGAACGTCCGATTCCGATGGACTGCTCCGGCGAACGGTTCAGACAGCGATTCTCGAGAGCACCCCGGCCGGGTAGGCGGGGCAATGACTCGCACCAAGATCCCTTTCGAGCACCACAGGATTAGGTTGGCACCATGCCGATGCCGAGGCGTGCCGACGTCGACGACTTCTTCGCGCAACTTGACGACGTGCAGCGGCCACACCTCGTGGCGCTTCGGGCGTTGAGCGCGGACGTTGACGCGAAGGCGCGGGAGGTCCTCAAGTGGAACCTTCCCGTCTACGTTCGCGGAGAGAACACGAATCAGTGGATGCTGCAGAACTTCAAGCACCACTGCTCACTGCGGTTCTCCCCGGAGTTCTTCGCTACCCAAAAGGCGATCGTCGAGTCAAGTGGCTTCGAGTTCGGCGAGGGTTTCGTCAAGTTGCCGTATACGCGGGAGCTTCCGGCTGAGCTCCTCAGGACACTGATGCGGGCGAGGGTGGCTGAGTTCGAGGCGCACCATCCGAACGAATGATTCGCGTGCCGAAGGGACCTCCCTCCTCGCTTGCTTCGGCGCAGCTCGTGCTGGAGTTCGAGCACGACGCCAACACCACAGCGGGCTCTGCAGGCAGAGCGCTCGCCTAGTGCGGACCGACCGATGTCCTCGCGATCGCGAGGAGGCCGTCGATGGTCACGACCATGCGATCCCGCAGCGTCTGGAGTCGTTCCTGGATCACTTCCTCGGCTGACTCCGGATGCTGGCTCACGAACTCTGTCAGGGGTGACGGTCCGCCGCAGAGCACCACTTTGTGCGACAGCGTCGTTGCGCCAGCCTCGTGGTCGACGTGGAAGGACCACCTCGACACCGGTCGCTCGAGATCGCCAACCGTCCACTCGAAGCGGGCGGGTGCCTCGAGCGCGGTGACGGTCGAGGTCGTGGTCCACCGTCGCTCTCCGCGCAACTGGTCTCCTTCGAACCGGGAGCCGAGGACGACCGGGCCGCGCCCGAGCACGCGGACCGCCTGGAGTTCTGTCGACAGCGCCGGAAGCAGGAGGGGGTCCGATGCGACGGCCCACACCGCGGTGACGGGCAGGTCGGTCACCCTCGACGCGAACGTGCTTGGCTGGAGGCTCGCCAAGTCCACTTGGTGAGGCTACTGCCGCCATGAGCGCGATTCTCTGGCGGCCAACCAGACGACCGGGAAACCGAAGTCTCACGGAGGCCGGTCAGGGAGCCGCAGGCGGCGGACGGTACGATCCATGGATGGCGGGGCCTGACATCGGTGGAGCATCGGACGGCGGTGTGCCCGACCAACAGCTCGGCTCAGGCGCGCTGTTGACCGCAGACCGCAGGGGAGCGTCCGGCCGGTCCTTCGACCCGGCGTGGCGGAACTGGGATCGCCCGCGCAGGTGGCCGGCCGTCCTCGCGGTCGTGCTCGCCGTCCTGGCATTCGTCGGCATCCTCATTTGGCACGACAATGCCCATTCGGTGCCACCGCGTGTCGTGCTGCTCCCGACCGCCCCGTCCGCGTTCAAGCCCCCCTACGTGCCCGGGGCGACCGGGCAGGGCGCCACGATCCAGAAGTTCGCCGGCACCTCGAGCGTGGTCGGCACCCCGTTCACCGCCTCGGGGAAGCTCCTCATCATGAATGCGCAGTGCCACTGCTCTTCCAACTTCGTCGTCACCGTCACCGGTCCCGGCGGGCTGCCGGGTCCGATCCTCGTGAACGCGATCGGGAAGTACAGCGGCACGTTGAACGCGACGGTGCCTGCGGGGACATACTCGCTGAACGTGCGGGCCTCCGGCCCATGGACGATCCAATTGATCGAGCCGGTCTCGGTGCCCGCCATCGCGACCCCCTTCTCCTACTTCTCGGGCAGCGACTCGGTCGTCGGACCCTTCACGGCCGCCGACAACAACGTGACGTTCCGTTTCCTCTCCCTGACCGACGGCAGCGTCACGGCGAGTGTGATCAACGCCGACGGGGCGACCGTGTCGACGCCCTTTGCAGGAACGGGCAAGGTCGCCAAGCAGGAGACCCTGACGGGACTGCCGAACCCGTACTACCTCGAGATCCAGGCGGGCGGGTTCTGGAGCATCGATGTCGCGCAGTCCAAGCCAGGCTGACGCCTCCGGCATCAGGCACGCGGATGAGGACGATCTGGCCTCGCTCGCGGACCTTGAGCGTCGCGCCTATGACACGTTCGCATCGGCGGGCATCGACCTCGAGGCGGCCGCCACGCCGATCGGGATCCTGCGGGCCGCGGCCCTCGTCCTCGTTGAGGGCCGGCCACCGCGTGCGATGTGCGAGGTCGAGCTCGTCGACGGCTCGGCGCACCTCGAGCAGCTGTGCGTCGACCCGGCCGCGCAGCGACACGGGATCGGTTCGGCGCTCGTGGGTGCCGCGTGCGCGTGGGCCTCGAAGTCGGGCTACCGCTCGATGACGGTCTCGACGTTCCGCGACGTCGCCTTCAACGGGCCGTTCTACCGGTCGCTCGGCTTCGAGCCACTCGATCAGCTGACGCCGGGGCTTGCCCGGATCCGTGCGCGCGAGCGCCGCAACGGGCTCGATGCGCTCGGCGCTCGGACCGTCCTCGTCCGCTGGTTGGCCGGAAGTCAGGCGGCGCCGTAGAGAGGGCGGCGGCAGGGCGCGGGCTGGGTGCTCCGATGGGCAACAATCGCCGGGTGACCGGCGGGCCCCTGCGAGCAGACCACTCGATCTCCGTGGTCGTCGCTGCGCGTGACGCTGCGTCGACCATCGCCGACGCAGTCGGGTCGGCACTGTCGTCGCGCCTCGTCGTCCAGTGCATCGTCGTCGACGACGCGAGCCGCGATGAGACGTGCGCGATCGTGGAGCGCATGTCTGAGACCGACGACCGCGTCCAGATCGTGCCGCGGCCGGATCGCGGGGGACCCGCACGCGCGCGGAACGATGGTCTGGCGCGGGCCAGGGGAGACCGGGTCTGCTTCCTCGATGCAGATGACACCCTCGTCGCAGGAGGGCTCGAGATCCTCGCGGCGTCGATGGACCAGCATCCCGGGGCCGTTGCAGTCCTCGGTCGGTTCCAGCCGGTGGACACGGACGGGCAGCGCGCCGACGTGGGGAGGTGGGAGGACGACCAGTTGCTCGGTGTCGTCAGACGGCATGGGCGGATGGTGCGGGACCCATGCGGGCTGACACCCGAGGCGCTGGTCACGAGGCTTGTGTCGCCGCCACCCGGTGCCTGGCTGGTCGACGCATGGACCGCGTGCGCTGTCGGCGGCTTCGACCCGCAGGCTCGCAGGAGCGAGGACCTCGAGCTCCTCGTCCGCCTCGCACGAGAGGGTGGCGTCGTCGCGGTCGATGCCGTCGTCCTGCGCTACCTCCGCCACGGCTCCCAGCGCAGCGCGTCCGTGTCGAGACGGCAGTGGGGCCGGGGCTTGACGCTGTGGCTCATGATGCGCGCCGCACCCGGACCACGAGCGACCTGCAGCCTGACGAGGGGGATGGTCGCCAACCACCTCGAGATGGCAGCACGTCGCACGCGGTCGGGCGACCGCTCCGTCCAGGCGCTCGGCGCTCGCAATCTCGTAGCGGCGGCATCCCTGGGCTGTCTCGGCCTCGTTGCCAGCATCCTTCCCTCCCGCACGCTCCGTCCGGTCGTGCCATCGAGGGGCGAGTAGCGAGATCGACGGCAACGCGCTCGCATGCAGCGTGCCGCGCGGTGCCGCGGGACATCGATCTGTGGATTAGCTATGGAAAAATGGGCACGTCCGGTGTGTATCGGTGCACTTTCCGTGGATAGCGCGGACTATGTCGTGGATATCCCGGGGATATCGCCTGCGGGGGTTGCAACGTTTTGCGACCCCGAGCAGAGTGTCCCCAACGCCGGGTGCGCACCACCCGCCGAAGCGCCGAAGAGGAGCCGCAAGGCGAAACGGAGGCGGGGACCGAAGGGGGCTTCCGCAAGGAAGGACTGATCGGAACCAGCGTTCGGACCTGCAAGGGACCGGAGGCGAGAGGCAAGGGTGCACTTGGTGGTGACCCGTCACCGGGGTCGGACCCGCAAGGGGCCGGCGGCGGTGGGAGACCAGATTGTCCGACACGATCTGGGAATCCGAGGTCACCAGATGGAGCCCCGAGGGGCTGGGAGGCTGCGGCCAACCGGTCACTCGGGGCTTTGTCGATTCCTGGCGCGTTCGGCGTCGGGTGCGACACGCTGCATCGCGGAGCGTTGCTCGTTGCTCGTTGCTCGTTGCTCGTTGCTCGTTGCTCGGCGTGGCGTCCCAACCTCGCCGCACCGGTTCGGCTCGAGGATCAGGCCGGGAACGCCTCGAGCGGCCGCTCGCCGCGCGCCACCTGCTCGGCGATGTCCGAACGGACGAGCGCCAGGTCGTCGGCGTGGGTGACCCCGATGCAGCGGCTCTGCGTCGCGAGGACACGGCACCGGCGCAGCCCCTCGTCCGCGGGGAAGATGCCCCCGACCAGATTGCTCACGAGCTCGGGCAGGAGGACCTCGTTGTCCTCCGATGCCTCGGTGGCATCGGCCATCGCCCGGGCGAGCACCTCCCACATCTGCGGTGCGAACCCCCAGAGGTTCATTGACACGAGGGCCGACGGGTCCAGGACTTCGGGATCGCGCCCGTCGAGCGAGCGGAACGTGCCGTCGACCAGACGGACATGGCGGCGCTCCGCGATCGAGACAAGGTTGCCGTCTGCGACCGTGCAGACGCCTCTCGTCACGGGCAGGTCCCCGACGAGTGCATTGTCGAGGCGGAAGCCGACGAGGCAGTTCGTCGCGTGCTCCTCGAAGTGCTGGCCAAGCACCCGCAGTGCATCGCCTCCGTAGAGGTCGTCCGCATTCGCGACCCCGAACGGAGCGGAACGCTCGACGGCGTCATGGGCGGCCAGCACGGCGTGGACGGTGCCGAGCGGCCGCTCCTGCACCGCGAATCGGACATCGACCGAGCCGGGCCACGCGCTCGCCACGTGCTCGCGGATCAGGCTGCCCGTGTCGGGGTTCACGACCAGCACGATCTCGCCGAATCCGGCGCGCAGCGCGTCGCCGGCCAAGAGGTCAATGACCGCCTCGCCCGCGGGCCCGATCGGTGCGAGCGGCTTCACCCCGCCGTAGCGTCGGGCCCGACCGGCGGCGAGGACGACGAGCGCGGTCAACTCGGCCACTTGAGGATGGCGCTGGCCCAGGTCATGCCGGCACCGAAGCCCGTGAGCAGGAGGGTGTCGCCGGGCTTGATGCGCCCGTCGGCCTCCGCGTCGACGAGCGCGATCGGGATCGATGCGCTCGACGTGTTGCCGTAGCGGTCGACGACGACGACGGCGCGCTCCTCGGGGATGCCGAGGCGTTCGCAGGCCGCCTGGATGATCCGGATGTTCGCCTGGTGGGGGACGACCAGCGAGACGTCATCGATCGTCAGACCCGCCTCCTTCAGCGCACGCTCCGAGGAGGAGACCATGATGCGCACGGCCCGGCGGAAGGTCTCCCTGCCGTCCATCGTGATCGTGCCACCGTGCTCGCACGCGATGAGGTGGATGAGGCTGCCGTCTGATCCCACGTCGAAGCCGAGCAGGTCGCCGGGGCCGTCGGTTGCCTCGAGCACGACCGCGCCCGCGCCGTCCCCGAAGATCACGGCCATCGAGCGGTCATCCCAGTCGACCCAGCGCGACAGGTGCTCGGCCCCGATGAGAAGGACCCGCTTGCTGCCGGTCGCAAGGAGGCCACGCGCGACCCAGAGCCCGTACATGAACCCGCTGCACGCGGCGTTCAGGTCGAGGGCAGGGCACTGCACCCCGAGGGCGTCCCCAATGACCGGGGCGGTCGACCCGATGAGCCTGTCCGGCGTGGTCGTCGCGAGGAGGATCGCGTCGATTGACTCGGGGCCGACGCCGGCCATGTCCAGGGCTGCCTGCGCCGCCCCAAGGCCGAGCTCCGACGCGCTGCCGCCGATCCGGCGCTCGCGGATCCCGGTCCGCTCGGTGATCCACTCGTCCGACGTGTCGAGGGTCAGGGAGAGCTCATCGTTGGTCACGACGCGATCGGGCAGGGCCGTGCCCCACCCCGTCAGTCGCAGGCCGGGCACGGGTCGCTCGCAGGGCGGTGGGTCACCCCGCGAGCATAGGGTCGCGCCGCGATCGGGGTTTGTTACTCCTCGGACAGCGGAATCACCATGATCGTGCACCTCGAGGTGCAGATCATCCGGTCCTGTTCGTCGGTGAGGTCAATGTTCCAGACGTGGATCCTCCGGCCCCGGCGCACCGGGGTCGCCGTCGCCGTGAGCGTGCCCTGCCGCATAGCGCGTAGGTGGTTCGCGTTGATCTCGACGCCGACGACTGTGTGACCGGGGGGCGCGGAGAGCTGCGCCCCGAAGCTCGCGGCAGACTCCGCAAGGAGGGCCGAGACGCCCCCGTGCAGGATCCCGAACGGCTGGTGGACGCTGGGGGTGACCTCGAGGCTCAGGACGACGCGCTCAGGGTCCTGCTCGACGACCACGATGTCGAGCAGCTCGTGGATGCCCGACGTCGGTGCGACGGCGTTAACCCAGGCTGGCTCCTCCATTCTGGTGATCCTAAGGCTCCGGGGATCGCGGGGCACCCCGGTAGCATCGGCGCGTGACGACACCCATCGACCTGCGCAGCGACACGGTGACGAGGCCGACCGAGGCGATGCGTCGCGCGATGGCGGAGGCCGATGTCGGCGATGACGGGTTCGGTGACGATCCCACCGTCCGCGCCCTGGAGGAGCGCTACGCGTCGCTCGTGAGCAAGGAGGCGGCGGTCTTCGTCCCCTCCGGCGTGATGGCGAACCAGATCGCGATCAGGGTTCTCACCCGACCCGGCGACACCGTCATCGCGGGGGCGCAGCATCACGTCGTCGAATGGGAGATGGGCGCCGCAGCCCGAAACTCGGGCATCCAGTTCCGGACGCTCGACGACAGCACGGGGCTGCTCGATCCCGCCGCGATCCGCGCCGCGGTCGCGGCGCAGGACCATCACCAGGTGGTGGCGACCCTCCTTGCGCTGGAGAACACCCACATGGTCTCGGGCGGCGTGCCCGTCGACCCGGCCCATATCGCCGCGTGCGTCGAGGCGGCTCAGGGCCTCGCGGTCCATCTGGACGGCGCGCGGCTGTTCAATGCGGCGGTCGCGCTCAAGTGCACGATGGCGGACCTCGCCGGTCCGTCCACGACGGTGATGAGCTGCCTCTCGAAGGGGCTCAGCGCACCGGTGGGATCGCTGCTCGCTGGCCCCGCGGACCTCATCGACGCCGGCAGGATCGAGCGCAAGCGCCTCGGCGGAACGATGCGGCAGGCGGGGATCATTGCCGCCGCGGGACTGATCGCGCTCGACACGATGGTCGACCGGCTCGCGGACGACCATCACCGCGCGTCGCGCTTGGCGGGAGCCGTCGCCGACATCATCGCCCCTGACTTCGATCCGGCTCGCTGCCGCACGAACATCGTTGCGTTCGACCACGCGGATGCCGTCGGGATCGTCCAACGGCTGGCGGCGAATGGCGTCCTGGGCGACACGATCGGCCCGCAGCGAGTGCGTCTCGTGGTCCACTCGGGCATCACCGACGAGCACATCGAAGCGGTCATCGCGGCGCTGCGCACCGTCTGAGCCCGTGCCGGGATCGCCGGGGTAGCCTTTGGCGGTCCGGCCGATCCGACGAACAGGCACCATGGCACTCGACCTCCTCCACCTCTCCTCCGTCGTCCAACGCCCCCTGGTCGACCGCGAGGGCGACCGGATCGGCCGCGTCCAGGACGTCGTGGCCAGGCTCGGGACCGACCCCCATCCCGTCGTCGTCGGGATCGTCGTGCGGATCGAGGGCAGGGACCTGTTCGTCCCGATCCGAAAGATCGCCTCGCTCGGCGGCGGGCGCGTGCAGTTCGACGGCAAGCGGGTCGACCTTCGCAAGTTCGAGCGGCGCGAGGGCGAGGTGCTCCTGTCGTCCGACCTGCTCGCACGGCACCTGATCAACTTCGTCCGGGGGCGGCTCATCACGGCGAACGAGATCGAGCTCGCCGAAGTGGAGGGCACCTGGGAGGTCGTCGGCGTGGATGCGGGCCGCCGTCCGTTGCTCCGCAGGATCCTCGGCGGACGCCTCGGCAGCCGGGTGTCGACCACCAGCCTGGTGGATTTCGCGCAGATCGAGCCGTTCATGGGACACGTGCCCACCGCGAAGATGCGGATCCCCTACCGGAGCCTCTCGAAGCTGCATCCCGCACAGATCGCCGACCTCGTCGAGGCGGCAAGCCACGAGGAGGGCGAGGAGATCATCGAGGCGGTCGGCCTCGACCGCGAACTCGAGGCAGACGTCTTCGAGGAGCTCGACACCGAGCACCAGGTGGAGTTCATCGACCAGCGAAGCAACGAGGACGCGGCGCGGCTCCTCTCGCGAATGGCGCCCGACGACGCGGCGGACCTCATCAGCGAGGTCGACCAGGAGCGCCGGATGCCCCTGCTCGAGCTCATGGCCGAGCCCCAGCAGGTCAAGGTCAGGAACCTGCTCAGCTTCCCCGCGGAGTCCGCGGGCGGTCTCATGAGCCCGGACTACGCCGCAGTGACGGCGACGGCAACCGTCCTCGAGGCCCTCGACGCGATCCGGACGTCCAGCGCGCCGATCGAGGCCCTCAACGTGCTGTTCGTGCTCGACGAGCAGGGTCACCTCGCCGGATCCGTGCCGGTCACCAAGCTGGTTCGGTCGCGTCCGACCGACCAGGTCGCCGACGTGATGCGATCGGATCCCGCGCACGTCCACGCCCACTGGGACGTCCACAGGATGGCCAGGACCATGAGCGACTACAACCTCACGGTCGTGCCGGTCCTCGACGAGGAGCACGGCCACGTGCTCGGGGTCGTCACGGTCGACGACCTCCTGGAACTGCTCCTGCCGCAAGGCTGGCGCCGCGAGTTCGGCATGTCGGTGGTCGAGGAGTGACCACTGCTGCTGCGCTGCGCGCCACCGAATGCTGCGGCCTACGAAGGGGGGTCAGCTGAAACCCCCAAGTAGTCCGAGCCGCCCCGGGCGGCTCGTTCCGCAGACAGATTCCGGCCGACGGGCGCGGAGGTGCTCCTTCCTCTCGTCGTAGCCGTTCGGTCGCGGCCCGCGACCACGACGACCGAGAGGAGGTGAGATGCCAGCAGCACACGACCACGGACGGCCGACAGCCGAGTCCAGCGAGATCCAGGGCGCCTTCGGGACCATCAGGGAGCATGACGTGGGCGCCCGCGTGGGGGCGCGGGCCCGGTTGCTCACGCTGCTCGCGATTCTCGGTCCCGGCCTCATCGTCACGGTGGGCGACAACGACGCCGGCGGGCTCACCACATACGCCCAGGCCGGCCAGGGCTACGGGCTCACGCTGCTGTGGACGCTGCTGCTGTGCATCCCCGTGCTCATCGTCAACCAGGAGATGGTGGCCCGCCTCGGCGCGGTCACCGGCGTGGGCCACGCGAAGCTCATCACGGAGCGGTTCGGCCGCCTGTGGGGCACCGTGGCCGTCACGTGCATCCTCATCACCAACTTCCTCATCATCGTCACCGAGTTCATCGGCGTGTCCCTGTCGCTCACCTACTTCGGGGTGAGCGACTACATCTCGGTGCCGCTCGCCGCCCTCGGGCTGTTCGCGATCATCGCCACGGGCAGCTACCGGCGCTGGGAGCGGATCATGTTCGTCTTCGTGGTCGTCAGCCTGCTCGCGATCCCACTGCTCGTCATGTCGCACCCGACCGCGCACGCGGTGCTCCACGGCCTCTTCGTCCCGAGCGCGCAGGGCGGCTTCAAGCCACTCGCGGTGCTGCTCGTGATCTCCATCGTCGGCACGACCGTCGCGCCGTGGCAGCTCTACTTCCAGCAGTCGAACATCGTCGACAAGAAGATCACGACGCGGTGGCTCAACTACGAGCGGGCGGACACGATCATCGGGACCGCCGTCGTCATCATCACCGCGATCATGATCGTCTCGGCCGTCGCCGCCGGGCTCGCGGGCACCTCGGCCTCGGGCCCGGCGAATGTCTCGAACGCCCTGGCGATCGCCCAGGACCTCAAGCGCTACGTGGGCAACGCGTCAGGGACGATCTTCGCGATCCTCCTGCTCAACGCATCGATCATCGGGGCCGCCACGGTCACGCTCGCGAGCAGCTATGCGATCGGGGACGTCTCGGGACTGCGCCAGTCGCTCAGTGCGCGGGTGCGTGACGCGAAGGGGTTCTACAGCCTCATCGCGGTGCTGATCGGGGTTGCGGCGGGGTCCGTGCTCGTGAGCGACGCGCACGCCCAGGGGATCGTGACGCTCGCGGTCCAGGCCCTGTGCGGGATCCTCCTGCCGGCGACCACGGTGTTCGCGCTCCTGCTGTGCAACGACCGCGAGGTGCTCGGACCCTGGGCGAACGGGAAGTGGCTGAACCTCCTGGCCCTCGCGATCGTGCTCGCGCTCTTCGCGCTCTCCGCCACCCTGATGGCGACGACCGTCCTGCCGAGCACACCGGTCCTCCCGATGCTCGAGGTTCTGGGCGTGATCGCGATCGTCGTCTACGCGATCGCCGCGCCCCTGATGTTCCGTCGGGCCTCCGCGGAGCCCGTGCATCCCGCCACGGCGGACAAGTTCGACTGGCGGACCCCGAGGCTCACCTTGATGACCCTCGCCCCGAAGCCGCTCGGGCGAAGGGTGCTCTTCGGCTTCATCGGCCTCTACCTGGCCGTCTCCTCGACCCTCCTCGTCGTGCGGGTGATCCGCCTGATCGTCGGGTGACGGACGCCGCCAAGGACCATCTCGCACCGAGATGCCGCCCGCCTCCCCGGTAGGGTGTCGCCGTGCCAGCCGACCGGACCCTCCTGTGCGTGCACGCGCACCCCGACGACGAGGCGCTGTTCACGGCCGGGGTCATGGCCCGCTACGCCGCCGAGGGGGTGCGCAGCGTGCTCGTCACGTGCACCGACGGCGGGCTCGGATTCGCCGACGGGGGCGTCGGTCCGGGCGAGGACGGCCACGATGCCGACGCGGTGGGCCGTGCCCGCAGGGCTGAGCTCGAGGCGTCGGCCGCGATCCTCGGCGTCTCGAGGCTCGAGCTGCTGGGCTACGCGGACTCGGGCATGGCGGGGTGGGCGCAGAACGGCCTGGCGACGTCCTTCATCAACCAGCCCGTCGGCGACGTGGCGGCGAGGATCGCCGAGGTGATCGCCGACGAGCGCCCCCAGGTCGTCGTCACCTACGACGCCAACGGCTTCTACGGCCACCCCGACCACATCCACACGCACCTCGCGACGATGGCGGCGGTTGCGTCGACCGACGCCGTGCGGAAGGTCTACTTCCCGGCGATCCCGCAGTCGATGCTCGACGCCTTCCTCTCGATGGCCGTCGACGCCGGCATGGTCCTGCCCGAGTGGCTGGAGGACCCCGACTGGGGGAGCCCCGACGAGCTGGTCGCCACCGAGATCGACTGCACGCCCTGGGTGCGCGCGAAGCATGCGGCCCTGGCCGCCCACGCATCCCAGGGGGACAACGACGACCTGGTCGCGATGCCCGACGAGCTGTTCGACGCCGTCTTCGGGGTGGAGCGGTTCATCCGCGCCCTGGACCTGACGGGCACGCCCCTGCCCGAGGACGACCTCTTCGCGGGGGTCGCGTGAGCGAGCACCTGACGCTCCTGTGCGTGCACGCGCACCCCGACGACGAGTCGTCGTCGACCGGGGGCATCCTCCGCACCTACGCCGACGAGGGCATCCGCACCGTGCTCGTCACCTGCACGGACGGTTCCCTCGGCGACGCACCGGACGGGACCACGCCCGAGCTCGAGCACCACGAGCCTGACGAGGTCGCGGCGCACCGGCTCGTGGAGCTGCGCAACGCCGCGTCGATCCTCGGGGTCGCGAGGCTCGAGATCCTCGGGTTCAAGGACTCCGGCATGGTTGGCTGGCCCCAGAACGACGTGCCGGGCTCCTTCTGGTCGACGCCGGTCGAGGAGGCTGCCGCTCGGCTGGTCCCGATCCTCCTGGAAGAGCGGCCGCAGGTGATCGTGACCTACGACGAGAAGGGCGGGTACGGCCACCCCGACCACATCCAGACCCACCGGATAACAGTGGCCGCGCTCCAGATGTCAGGCCTCACGGCGAGCCTCTACTTCACAGCGATCCCGAAGTCGGCGTTCGCGGAGTTCCGCAGCGTGATCGAGGAGGTGCAGCGCGAGGCGGAGGCCGAGGCGGGCACCGCCGCGGGACAGGACAGTTCGGATGACGGTGCTGCGGACGAGGAGGGGCCGGACAACGACTTCGGGACACCCGACGAGCTGATCGGCGCGGTCATCGACGTGTCGGGCGCGGTCGACGCGAAGTTCGATGCGCTCGCCGCCCACGGGAGCCAGACGGAGCGCTCCTTCTTCATGAAGATCGGCCGCGAGCGGTTCCGTGCGATGTTCCGGCGCGAGGCCTTCGTCCGCGCGGTGGACCCGTTCGATCTCACCGGGGTTGCCGACGACCTGTTCGCCCCCTGGCGCACCTGACGCGCGTGCCCACCGCGGTGGAACCGCTCAGCATCCGCGAGGCCCGGCGCGCGTCGCTCCACGCGCAGGGCATGCTCGGGCCCAGGCTGCGCGGTGGCCCCGCGGGGCTCGTGGAGCACCTTCGCGCGGTGCAGCTGGACACCATCGCGGTGCTCGCGAGGTCCCACGAGCTCGTCGCCTACGCGCGCCTCGGCGCAGTGGCGCGGTCGTCCATCGAGCGGGCGTTGTGGGGACCGCGGTCCGAGACCTTCGAGTACTGGAGCCACGCCGCGTGCGTCCTGCCGCTCGACAGCTGGCCGAGCTACGCCGCGGCGCGCCGGAAGCGCCGCGCAAGGGGTCGACGCTGGCACCAGCTCGAGGACCTCGTGACGAGCTGCGCGGGAGTGACCGGCCGACTGCGAGTCGAGGGCCCGCTCACGGCACGCCAGCTGGGAGGCGCCAAGTCCGGTGGGTCGTGGTGGGAGTGGTCGCAGGTGAAGATCGCAGCCGAGTGGCTGCTCGACACCGGCGAGCTCGTGTGCCGTGAGCGCCGGGGCTTCGAGCGCGTCTACGACCTCGCCGAACGAGCGATCCCCGCCGAGCTGCTGGCCGAGGAACCCGATGACGAGACCTGCGCGAGGCGGCTCGTCGAATCCGCATCCCGCGCGCTCGGGGTCGCGACGGCCGCCGACATCGCCGCGTACCACGGGATGCTCGTCTCGGCCGTCCGCTCGGTGCTCGCCGACGTGGACGTCGTGCAGGTGCGGGTGGATGGCTGGTCGGCACCTGCCTACGCGTCACCTGCGGCGCTCCAGGCGCTCGGCGCGCCGCTGCGCGGCCGATCGACCATCCTCAGCCCGTTCGACTCGCTCATCTGGGACCGCGCGCGCGTCGAGCGACTGTTCGGTGTCCGGCTTCGACTCGAGGCCTACGTCCCTGGCCACAAGCGGACCGTCGGGTACTTCGCGATGCCCGTGCTCGCCGCCGATCGCATCGTCGGGCTCGTCGACCCGAAGCGCGACGGGGCTACCCTGCGCGCGCGCCACGTGGTCCTCGAGGCTGCCGATGCCCCGCGGCACACGGCGAAGGCGCTGGCTGCAGCTGCATCATGGGTCGGCTGCGACACCGTCGTGGTCGATCGCGTCACGCCCGTCGGTCGACTCGACGAGGTCCGGTCCGCGGTTCGCGACGAAGCCGGGTGACCGCGCGGTCGTCAGGTCGCCGCGGTGATCGCTGCGGCGACCGATTCGGGATCCGCGCAGCCGACCAGCAGCTGCACGAACGACTGGCCCTCCAAGGTGATCTTCACGCCCCGATGGCCGTCGTGGTGGATCACCGCGAACGTCTTGTCGCCCTTGGAGACGAGCGTGCCCACCATCGTGACCCCCGGGATCCCGGTCCCGGGCGCCCGCACGCCGTGGACCTCCTTCAGGAGATCGTCGATGACCGTGACGGATCGCACCGAGGAGACCGGGACGCGGATGTCGTCGTGGAACGATTCCGCGCGCTCGAGCTTGGTGAGGGCGACGACCAGGTCACCGCCCTCGATCGTCAGGTCGGCCACGCCCGTTCCTCCACCTCGCCTAGTAGCGGTAGGTGTCGGGCTTGTAGGGCCCGTCCTTCGGGATCCCGAGGTACGCCGCCTGCTCGTCGGTGAGCTCGGTGAGCTTCACACCGAGCGCGTCGAGGTGGAGGCGCGCAACCTTCTCGTCGAGATGCTTGGGAAGCGTGTGGACGCCCGTCTCGTACTCGCCGCCGGCCGTGTAGAGCTCGACCTGCGCCATCACCTGGTTGGTGAACGAGTTCGACATCACGAAGCTCGGGTGCCCCGTCGCATTGCCGAGGTTCAAGAGGCGCCCCTCGGAGAGCACGATGATCGTGTTGCCGGCAGAGAAGGTCCAGGTGTCCACCTGCGGCTTGATCGTGTCGCGCACGACTCCGGGGAAATCGGTGAGCCCCGCCATGTCGATCTCGTTGTCGAAGTGGCCGATGTTGCCCACGATGCACTGGTGCTTCATGCGCGACATCTGGTCCGCCGTCACCACGCCGCGGTTCCCCGTCGCCGTGATGATGATGTCCGCGTAGCCGATGGCGTCCTCGAGGGTGGTGACCTGGTAGCCGTCCATCGCGGCCTGCAGGGCGCAGATGGGGTCGATCTCGGTCACGATCACGCGCGCGCCCTGGCCCCGGAGGCTCTCGGCGCAGCCCTTGCCGACGTCGCCGTAGCCGCAGACGACGGCGACCTTCCCGCCGATCAGCACGTCGGTGGCGCGGTTGATGCCGTCGATGAGGCTGTGGCGGCAGCCGTACTTGTTGTCGAACTTCGACTTCGTGACGGCGTCGTTGACGTTGATGGCCGGGAACAGCAGGATCCCGTCGCGGGCCATCTCGTAGAGGCGGTGCACGCCGGTCGTTGTCTCCTCGGATACCCCGCGGATGCCTGCTGCCATGGTCGTCCACTTGCCCGGGGACGCGGCCAGCGAGGCGGTGAGGACGGCCAGCACGATGGCGTACTCCTCGTTGTCGGCCGTCGAGGGGTCGGGTACCACGCCCGCCTTCTCGAACTCGACGCCCTTGTGCACGAGCAGGGTCGCGTCGCCCCCGTCGTCGAGGATCATCGTCGGCCCGTCATGGCCCGGCCAGGTGAGCGCCTGCTCGGTGCACCACCAATAGTCCTCCAGGGTCTCGCCCTTCCAGGCGAACACCGGGATGCCCTGCGGGTCGGCGGGCGTGCCCGTCGGTCCGACGGCGACCGCCGCCGCCGCGTGGTCCTGGGTCGAGAAGATGTTGCAGCTGGCCCAGCGGACGTCCGCGCCAAGCGCGGCGAGTGTCTCGATGAGCACGGCCGTCTGGACGGTCATGTGCAGGCTGCCGGTGATCCTCGAGCCGGCCAGCGGCTGGGAAGCGGCGTGCTCGGCGCGCATGGCCATGAGGCCGGGCATCTCGTGCTCGGCGAGGTTGATCTCCTTGCGGCCGAAGTCGGCGAGGGACAGGTCTGCGACCTTGAAGTCGTTGGTTGCCATAGCGGAGTCTCCTGGGTCTTGGGCGCGAACGCTCAACTGGTGGGAGCTCAGCGCCGACCTCTGTCGCTACACGCCTCTGCGTCCGCAACTATAGCGGGGCGACTCGCTCGCGGGCCGGCTCAGAGGTCTTTGTGCATCCCGATCGACGCGACCTCGTAGCCGAGGGAGCCGTAGAGCGAGCGGGCAGCGGCGTTCGGCCCGAAGACGTTGAGCGCGATCCTCGAACCTCCGCGCGTGCGGGTCCAGTCCTCGGCGGCCTCCATCGCCGCCCGACCGAGACCCCGGCCCCGGAACCCCTCGTCGATCTCGACCTTGAAGACGAACCAGGTGTCCCCGTCGCCGTTGAACGGGGGTCCCATCCAGAGCGTGCCGACGACCTCGCCATCGTCCAGGACGTCCATGACGTGATGCCCCGCGGCAGGCCTGCCACCGGGGAACGTCACCGCGTGCTGGGTCTCGGACGTCCGCCGCGCGACCTGCTCATCCTCGCCCGCGCCGACCCGCTGGGCGATGTAGTCGGCCGTGTGCACCGGGAGCCAGGCGTCGAAGCCCGCCTCCGTCTTGTCCCGGAGCCGAACGGCCCGGCCGCTCCTGGCTCGACGATCAGGGGCGACCGCGCGCCCCGGCCGATGCGAGCCGCGCAGCGCCTCGAGGACCTGCACCGCCCGATCGGCTTCCGCGTCGGGCACGAGCAGATGGTCGTGGTGCAGTCCCGCGAGCACGTTGCAGGCGATGCCCGCATCGGCCAGCGCCGTGGCGACCGCAGCGGTCAGCCCGACCGCGTCGAGCGCTGTCTCCGCCTCGATGGTGATCCACGCGGCGGCGAACGCGGGCTCGAGGCCGAGCTCGACCGCATGGTCCAGATCCACGACGGCCGTGCGTCCTTCCGACTCGACGATCACCGCCAGGCACCGCGAGGGATCGACACGCCCGTCGTCCCCGACGTACGCATACGACCCGGGCCGGCGCGCGACGACGAGCGCCGAGAGGACTGCAGCAACGTCGCGCTCGGCCACGCGCTACACCCCGACGCGGAACTCCACGACATCGCCCTCGCGCATGACGTAGTCGCGTCCCTCGATCCTGGCCTTGCCCGCAGTGCGCAGCGCGCCGATCGTCCCCGCCTCGACCAGGTCGTCGTAGGACACGACCTCCGCCTTGATGAAGTGCTTCTCGAAGTCGGTGTGGATCACGCCTGCCGCCTCCGGCGCGGTCGCGCCGATCCTGATGGTCCAGGCACGGGACTCCTTCGGACCCGCCGTGAGGAACGTCTGCAGCCCGAGCGTCGTGAACCCGACCCGGGCAAGCTGGGCGAGGCCCGACTCGGTCTGTCCGTACTCGGCCAGCAGCTCCGCCGAGTCCTCGGGATCGAGGCCCGCGACCTCGGCCTCGAGCTTCGCGCACAGCACGACGCACGGCGCGGGCGCGACGAGCGCGGCGAGCTCCCCGCGCTTCGCGGGGTCGGCCAGCGTCGCCTCGTCGACGTTGAAGGCGTAGATGAAGGGCTTGGCGGTGAGCAGATGGAGGTCCGCCAGGGCGGCGAGGTCCAGCTCCTTGGCAGCTGCGGCGATGGTGCGGCCCGAGTCGAGCACGTGCTGGGCCGCGAGCACCGCGTTGAGCTGGACCGAGGACCCTCCGGGTCGCTTCGCATCGCGCTCGAGCCGCTTCAGGGACTTCTCGACAGTCTGGAGGTCCGCGAGGATCAGCTCGGTCTCGATCGTCGAGATGTCGTCGCCGGGATGCACCCGGCCCTCGACGTGGATGACGTCATCGTCCACGAATGCCCGCACGACCTCGCAGATCGCGTCGGTCTCGCGGATCGCGGCCAGGAACTGGTTCCCGAGTCCCTCGCCCTCGCTCGCGCCGCGCACGATGCCGGCGATGTCGACGAACGTGACTGCGGCAGGCACGACCTTCTCGGAGTCGAACAGCGCCGCGAGCCTCCCGAGGCGGGGATCAGGCACCTCGACGATGCCCACGTTGGGCTCGATCGTGGCGAACGGGTAGTTCGCCGCGAGCACCTCGTTCTGTGTCAGCGCGTTGAAGAGCGTCGACTTCCCGACGTTCGGCAGTCCGACGATCCCGATTGATAGCCCCATGGCAACCTCCCGCGAGAGGCTACGCGCCGCGGCGTCCCCCGGGTGTCGGCCGCGCCCGCCTTGTTATCGTGGTCCGCGGTCCCCGAATGATCGGGGGCACCGAACGGGCGGGGATGCATGCAGGGTTCTGCAGGAGGTGCGACGGCGACGGCATCGCCCGGGCTCCTCGCCGCACCCGGCTACGCGCAGGCCGCGACCATCGACATCCCCTCGCTCGTCAGCTCGCAGGACCGGTTGCGCCGCTTCCTCGCGGGGCTGCCCGGTGTGGACCGGGTGGGCTGCGAGGCGAGGGCGGCCTCGCTTTCGACCCGCTCCATCAAGGCGGACTCGAAACTGCGAGCGATCGACCTGGCCATCTCGATGGTGGACCTCACGACCCTCGAGGGCGCCGACACGCGGGGGAAGGTCATCCAGCTCTGCGCGAAGGCCCGCCGTCCCGAGCCCGCGGACCCATCCGTGCCCGCAGTCGCGGCGGTCTGCGTGTACCCCGACCTCGTGGGCGTCGCCAAGTCCGCGCTCGCCGGCAGCGACGTCGCTGTCGCCTCCGTCGCGACTGCGTTCCCGTCCGGGCGCGCATCGCTTGCCGTGAAGCTCGCAGACCTGCACGACGCGGTCGCCGCCGGCGCGGACGAGGTCGACATGGTGATCGACCGCGGGGCGTTCCTCGAGGGCCGGGTGGCAAGGGTCCTTGAGGAGATCGTCGCCGTGAAGGCCGCCTGCGGGACCGCGCACCTGAAGGTCATCTTGGAGACCGGCGAGCTCGCCACCTATGACAACGTCCGAGCCGCGTCGTGGCTCGCGATGCTCGGCGGCGCCGACTTCATCAAGACCTCCACGGGCAAGGTCGCGCCCGCATCGACCCTGCCTGTCGCCCTCGTGATGCTCGAGGCCGTCCGCGACTTCCACGCGGTGACCGGTCGCGCCGTCGGCGTGAAGGTGGCTGGCGGGATCCGCTCCACCAAGGACGCCATCCGGTACCTCGTCGTTGTCAACGAGACGGTCGGGGCTCCATGGCTCGGTGCGGACCGCTTCCGGTTCGGCGCGTCGAGCCTCCTCAACGACCTGCTCCAGCAGCGCCGCAAGCAGCTCACCGGGGCGTACGCCGGCACCGACGACGTGAGTTTCGAGTGACGACCCCGACGGTGCCGACCCCCGAGCACACGGCCTTCGAGTACGCGCCGGCCCCCGAGTCGAGGGCGGTGCTGTCGCTCCAGCCGTCGTACGGGCTCTTCATCGGCGGCGCCTTCGTCGATCCGCTCGACGGGGGCACGTTCAAGACCGTCAGCCCGTCGTCCGAGGAGGTCCTCGCCGAGGTGACCCAGGCGGGGCCGCGCGATGTGGACGCTGCGGTCGCCTCGGCGCGTGCAGCGTTCGACGGACCGTGGGGGAGGATGCCGGGTCGCGAGCGCTCGAAGTACCTGTTCCGCATCGCACGCCTGATCCAGGAGCGGTCCCGCGAGCTCGCGGTGGTCGAGACGCTCGACAACGGCAAGCCAATCCGCGAGTCGCGCGACGTCGATGTCCCGCTCGCCGCTGCGCACTTCTTCTACTACGCCGGCTGGGCGGACAAGCTCGACCACGCGGGGTTCGGCCCCTCCCCGCGGCCGCTTGGCGTGGCAGGGCAGGTGATCCCCTGGAACTTCCCCCTCCTCATGGCGGCCTGGAAGCTCGCACCGGCGCTCGCGACGGGCAACACCTGCGTGCTGAAGCCGGCCGAGACGACCCCGCTCTCCGCGCTCGTGCTCGCCGACATCCTCCAGCAGGCGGAGCTGCCGCCCGGGGTCGTCAACATCCTCACGGGCGACGGATCGACAGGCGCCTCGCTGGTGTCGCACGAGGGGATCGACAAGGTCGCGTTCACCGGCTCGACCGAGGTCGGCCGCAGGATCGCCGAGTCGGTCGCTGGCACGCACAAGCGACTCACGCTGGAGCTCGGTGGCAAGGCCGCGAACATCGTGTTCGCGGACGCCCCGATCGACCAGGCCGTCGAGGGGATCGTCAACGGGATCTTCTTCAACCAGGGGCACGTCTGCTGTGCGGGGTCTCGGCTACTCGTCGAGGAGTCCGTGGCCGAGACGGTCGTCGAGATGCTCAAGCGACGACTCGCGACCCTTCGGCTCGGGGATCCGATGGACAAGAACACGGACATCGGCGCGATCAACTCCAAGGAGCAGCTGGACCGGATCATCGCGCTGGTCAACGCCGGTGTCAGCGAGGGCGCCGACCGCTGGAGCCCGGCGTGCACGCTGCCGGAGCGGGGCTGGTGGTTCCCGCCGACGGTCTTCACGGACGTCTCGCCCTCGCACCGGATCGCCCGGGAGGAGATCTTCGGACCGGTGCTGTCGGTCCTCACGTTCCGGACTCCCGAGGAGGCCGTCGCCAAGGCGAACAACACGACGTACGGCCTGTCGGCCGGGGTGTGGACCGAGAAGGGGAGCCGGATCCTCGCGATGGCGGACCAGCTGCGCGCGGGCGTCGTCTGGGCGAACACGTTCAACCGGTTCGACCCGACGAGCCCGTTCGGCGGCTTCAAGGAATCCGGCTTCGGTCGCGAGGGCGGCCGCCACGGCCTCGGGGCGTACCTCGATGCCTGAGCCGCGCGTCGAGGTCCGCAAGACCTACAAGCTGTTCATCGCCGGGGCCTTCCCGCGCTCGGAGTCGGGGCGCTCCTACGTCGTCAACGCGGCCGACGGAACCTTCCTCGCCAACGTTGCGTGGGCGTCTCGCAAGGACGCCCGTGACGCCGTCGTCGCCGCGCGAGCCGCACTTGCAGGGTGGTCGGCGGCCACCGCCTACAACCGCGGCCAGGTCCTCTACCGGGTGGCCGAGCTCCTCGAGGACCGACGCGGCCAGTTCGTTGACGCCGTGCGCGAGTCGGAGGGCGTCACCGCGCGCACTGCATCGGCGCAGGTGTCCGCGGCCATCGACCGGTGGGTCTGGTACGCCGGGTGGACCGACAAGCTCGCGCAGGTCGCCGGATCGACCAATCCGGTCGCTGGTCCGTACTTCAACTTCTCCGTCCCCGAGCCCACCGGCGTCATCGCCGTCGTCGCGCCCACGGACTCCACGCTGCTCGGCCTCGTCTCGGTCGTCGCGCCCGCGGTGGCGGCCGCGAACACGGTCGTCGTCCTCGCCGATGAGCACCGCCCGCTGCCCGCGGTCACCCTCGCCGAGGTGCTGGCGACGTCCGATGTCCCCGCCGGCGTCATCAACCTGCTGACCGGACCGATCGAGGAGCTCGCGCCTGTGCTGGCGTCGCACCGCGACGTCGACGGCATCGACCTCGCGGGTGCGGCCGGCGATCTGGCGGGGCCCCTCGAGGCGGCCGGCGCCACGAACATCAAGCGGATTTCGCGCCCCGCGTTGCCGGGGCACGACTGGTCGCGGGACCCAGGGACGTCGCGGCTGCTGCGGTTCGTCGAGACCAAGACCGTCTGGCACCCGATCGGGACCTGACGGGGGACCCGTTGCGGCGGGTTCGGTACGCTTCGCCGATGTCCGCACCCGACCCGTTCGAGCTCGCAGCACTGGCCGCCGACGCCATCGTCGAGGGCACCGGCGGCCGTCGTCCGGACGTCGCGATCGTCCTCGGCTCCGGATGGCTTCCCGCCGTCGAGACCCTCGGCGATCCGGTCGTCGAGCTCTCCACGGCGACACTCCCCGGCTTCCCCGTCCCGACGGTCGCCGGCCACCACGGCGCCGTTCGCGCGCTCAACATCGGCGACACGAGGGTCTGGGTCCTGGTCGGCCGCGTCCACTTCTATGAGGGCCGGTCCGAGGCAGAGGTCGTCCACGCGGTGCGTGCCGCGGCGATCGCGGGATCCCCGATCGTCGTCCTCACGAACGCCGCCGGCGGGCTCAATCCGGCGTGGCCCCCGGGCACCGCCGCGCTCATCACCGACCACCTCAACCTGACCAACCTGTCGCCGCTCTCGGGCCCGCCGCCGCCAGAGCCGTACGCGTCGCGGTTCGTGGACCTCTCCGAGGTGTACTCGCGCCGGCTCCGCGACCTGGCCCTCGAGGTCGACCCGTCGCTGCGCCAGGGCGTCTACGCGGCCCTGCGGGGCCCGCACTACGAGACGCCAGCGGAGATCCGGATGCTCCAGACGATGGGGGCCGACCTCGTCGGGATGTCAACTGCGCTGGAGGCGATCGCCGCACGCCACTTGGGTGCCGAGGTGCTCGGGATCTCGCTCGTGACGAACCACGCGGCGGGCGTCTCGCCGACGCCGCTCAACCATCTCGAGGTGCTCGAGGCCGGCACGGCCGCCGCGCCGGGGCTCGGCAGGCTGCTGCGGTCCCTCATCGAGCGGCTGTGAGCACCGGCGCCATCGACCCCGCGCTCGAGAGCGCGGCGAGAACCTGGATCGAGCAGGACCCCGACGAGGAGACCCGGGCCGAGCTGCGCGATCTGCTCGATCGCGGCGACGCCGTGACGCTCCACGAGCGGTTTGACGCGCCGCTCACCTTCGGGACGGCAGGACTGCGCGGCGTCGTCGGTGCAGGTCCCGGCGCCATGAACCGCCTCGTCGTCCGGCGCACCGCCGCCGGCGTGGCGGACTGGGTGCGTGCCAAGGGCAGCGACGCGCCGGCCGCGGGCATCGTGGTCGGCCGTGACGCGCGTCGCGGGTCCGAGGCGTTCGCGCGCGACACGGTGGAGGTGGCCTCTGCTGCGGGTGTCGCGGTCCACGCCTTCGCCCGCCCGCTGCCGACGCCGATCACGGCGTTCGCGGTGCGCGAGCTGCACGCGGCCGCCGGCGTGGTCGTCACCGCGAGCCACAATCCGGCGCGCGACAACGGCTACAAGGTCTACGACGAGGACGGTTCCCAGATCATCGCCCCCGCAGACCAGCAGATCGAGGCCGCGTCGCGTCGGCTGGCCGAGAGGCCGGCCGCCCCCGCCGAGTCGCCGGGTGCCGTCACGGCGGTCGACGAGGCTGCGCTCCTCGCCACCTACTGCGACGGCGTCCTCGCCCTCGTCGACCCTGCAGGCCCCCGCGACCTCTCGGTCGTCTACACGCCCCTGCACGGGGTCGGGGGAGCCGTGACGCCGGCCCTCCTCGAAGCAGCGGGATTCCGGGTCACCGTGGTGCCCGAGCAGGCTGCTCCGGACCCGGCCTTCCCCACCGTCGCATTCCCAAATCCCGAGGAGCCCGGGGCTCTCGACCTCGCCCTGGCGCTCGCAGAGAGCGCGGACGCCGACCTCGTCGTCGCGAACGATCCCGACGCAGACCGCCTGTGCATCGCAGTCAACGACCGCGGTCGCTGGCGCGCGCTCAGCGGCGATGAGCTCGGCGCCCTGCTCGGCGACCAGCTCTGCAGCGCGACGGTCGGGCCGGACCGGCTCGTCGCGACGACGATCGTCTCGTCCTCGATGCTCCAGTCGATCGCGGAGAGCCATGGCGTCGCGTTCACGCAGACCTTGACCGGGTTCAAGTGGCTGGCGCGCGCCGCGCACGGGACCGGCCGGCGCCTCGTCTTCGCGTACGAGGAGGCGCTCGGCTACGCGGTCAGCGACGCCGTCGCTGACAAGGACGGGATGTCCGCCGCCGTCGTCGCGTGCGCGCTCGCCGCGCGGCACAAGGCGCAGGGCACGACGCTGCTCGGCGCGCTCGACGCGCTCGCAGCCCGACACGGCGTGCACCTCACGGCGCAGGTCTCGACGCGCAGGGAGGGAGCGGACGGCCCCGAGCAGATCGCCGCGATCGTCGAGTCGTTCCGAACAGCGCCGCCCGAGACGCTCGGCGGCATCGCGGTGACCGAGGCCGCCGACCTCGCCCTCGGCTACGACGGGCTGCCGCCCACCGAGGGGATCCTCCTGCGGGCGGGGACCCAGGTGCGCGTCGTCGTGCGTCCGAGCGGGACCGAGCCGAAGCTGAAGGCCTACATCGAGGTCGTGACCGCGCCACCGGGACCCGACGGGCTCGCCGCCGCCCGCCACGGTGCAGGCGACCTGCTTGCCGTGGTGCGAGGGGAGATCGCGGAGCGCTGCGACCCGAGCTAGCCGCGAGCCGTGTCCGTGCGGACGGCCTCGGCGCTCAGGGCCGCGTACCGGGGCTTGATCACGCCGTTGATGATCGCGAGCCGCTCGTCGAACGGGTGGAACGCGCTCTTCATCGCGTTCAGCGTGAGCCACTCGAGGTCGCCGAACCCCCAGCCGAACGCGTCGCACACCGCCGCCATCTCCGACGTCATGCTCACGCCGCTCATCAGGCGGTTGTCGGTGTTCAGCGTCACGCGGAACCGGAGCCTCCGCAGCAGCCCGATGGGGTGCTCGGCGAGGGACCGGACCGCACCGGTGTGCACGTTGGACGTGGGGCACAGCTCGAGGGGGATCCGCCGGTCCCTGACGTAGTTCGCCAGCCTGCCGAGCGTGACGGTCCCGTCGTCGGCGACGGAGATGTCGTCGACGATGCGGACGCCGTGGCCGAGGCGCTCCGCGTTGCACCACTGCAGGGCCTCCCAGATCGACGGGAGCCCGAAAGCCTCGCCGGCATGCAGGGTGGCGTGGAAGTTCTCGCGCTGGATCAGCTGGAAGGCGTCGAGGTGCCGGGTCGGGGGGTAGCCCGCCTCGGCGCCGGCGACGTCGAAGCCGCACACGCCGGCATCGCGGAACGCGACGGCGAGCTCGGCGATCTCGCGGGACCTCGCCGCGGTGCGCATGGCGGTCAGCAGCGCCCGCACGATGATGGGCCTGCCCGCCTCCGCGGCTGCCGCAGCGCCCGACTCGAATCCCTCGAGGACCGCCTCGACCACCGAGTCGAGCTCCATGCCGCCATCGGTGTGCAGCTCGGGCGCGAACCGCACCTCCGCGTAGACGACGCCGTCCTGGGCGAGGTCCTCGACGCACTCGCGTGCCACCCTCGCGATGGCGTCCTTCTGCTGCATGACCCCGACGGTGTGGGTGAAGCCCTCGAGGTACCGAACGAGGTCCCGACGGGGCATGTCGCTCGCGAACCACTCCGCGAGCTCGCCGACATCGGTCGTGGGGAGCCCCGTGTAGCCGACCTCACGGGCGAGATCGACCACCGTCGAGGGCCGGAGCCCGCCGTCGAGGTGGTCGTGGAGGAGGACCTTCGGGGCTCGGAGCAGCTGGTCAGGAGTCGGCGTCACGACCGAAGCGTAACGGCCAGTGCGGGGGCGTTCCGGCCTCAGGAGCCGATCCGCTCGAGGACGAGCGGACCCGGTGCCACCGGACCGTCAGTGATGTCGATCGCCCCGTCAAGGGCCGCGCTGGCCCGATCGAGGACGGACGCGCTGTCCGCGTGGAGCTCGAAGACGGGCTGGCCCTCCTCGACCTCGTCACCGGGCTTCGCGAGGCACACGACGCCCGCGGCTGCGCTGACGGAGTCCTCCTTGCGCGCCCTGCCCGCGCCGAGCCGCCACGCCGCGACGCCGACCGCGAGCGCGTCCATGCGGCTGATCCTGCCGCTGCGCTTCGCCACGATCGGCTCGATGACCCGCGCCACGGGCATCGGTGCATCGGGATCGCCGCCCTGGGCGGTGATCATGGCGCGGTAGGCCGCATACGCGCTCCCGTCACGGAGGCGCGCTGCGGGGTCCTCGCCTGTGATTCC
>Ga0181519_10000737_pt1 | contig 29220 bp, 30 predicted proteins | sample PEATcosm2014_Bin_26_FD_121102 | JGI IMG/M metagenome (GOLD analysis project Ga0181519, IMG submission 121102) | Peatland microbial communities from MTU Mesocosm Facility, Houghton, MI, USA - PEATcosm2014_Bin02_10_metaG | ecosystem: Environmental > Terrestrial > Soil > Wetlands > Peat | place...
CCGACACGACCGCCGTCGCCTGCTCCTTGGCGCCGGCGGCGATCTCGGCGACGACGCGGTTGATCTCGGTGACCTGTTCGACGATGCGCTGCAGCGCCTGGCCGGTCTCGGCGACCAACGCGACGCCCTGGCTGACTTGGCCGGTCGAGGTCGAGATCAGCGTCTTGATCTCCTTGGCGGCCTCCGCCGAGCGCTGGGCGAGCGCGCGCACTTCCGACGCGACGACGGCGAAGCCGCGTCCGGCGTCGCCGGCGCGCGCCGCCTCCACGCCCGCGTTGAGAGCGAGCAGGTTGGTCTGGAATGCGATCTCGTCGATGACGCCGATGATCTGAGTGATCTGCTGCGACGATTTCTCGATCGCGCCCATCGCTTCGACCGCCCGGCGGATGACTTCGCCGCCCTTGGTCGCGTCGGCCTGCGCCGCGCCGGCGACCGCGCGCGCGCGGTCGGTGCTCTCGGCGGTGCGACGCACCATCGTCGTCACTTCCTCCAAGGTCGCGGCCGCCTCCTCCAGACTCGTCGCCTGCTGCTCGGTGCGACGCGACAGATCGTCGGTCGCCGAGGCGATTTGACTGGTGCCGACGTCGATCGCGCCGCCGCGCTCGGCGAGGCTCTTCATCGCGGCCTCGAGCTGGGCGATCGCTGCGTTGAAATCGGCCTGGAGTTTGCGATAGGCCTCGGGAATGTCGGACGACATGCGGAAGCTCAAGTCCTTCGCGGCCAGCCGCGACAGGCCGGAGCCGACCGAGTCGGCGACGATCGCCCGTTCGCGGGCGATCGCCTCGCGCTGGGCGCGTTCGTTGTCGGCGCGCGCTTCCTCGGCGGCCGCCCGCTGGCGATCGGCTTCGGTCTCCAGTCGGACTTTCTCGATCGCCGCGTCGCGGAACACCAGCACCGCTCGCGCCATTTCACCGATCTCGTTGCGGTGAGTGGCGTGCGCCGGCTCGACGGTCAGGTCGCCGGCCGCCAATTCGTGCATCGTGCGGGTTACGTCTTTGATCGGCCGACTGATGCTGCGCGTGAAGAAGAGCGCCATCAGCGCGCCGAAGAACAAACCGACGCCGCCGGCGGCCAGAATCGCGCGCTGAGTCAGCGCGGCCGAATCGGAAGCCGCTGCGTAACTCGCTTCGGCGGCTTCATGGAATTCCGTCGCCAATTGAGCGCCGAGCGCAGTCATCGAATCCTCGATGCCCGTCGCCTCCGCGGCTCCGGCCTTCGTCTTGTCGGCGTCGAGCGTCCCGTCTTGCGCCTGCGCAAAGCGCAGGCGATTGGCGAGTTTGCGATATTTGGCTACGAGATCGGCCATCTTCTGCACCTCCTGGGCGCGGCCCGACTCGCTCGTGTTGGTCTGCAAGTCCGCCACCCAGTCGGAAGCGACGGCGAAGCCCTCCGTCGACTTGATCCAGTGCTTCGGATCATTGGCTCCCAGAGCGATCCAGAAGTGCATGCGCGCATCGAGAACGCGCTTCTCCAGCCGTTGTTCGAGCGCCTCCGCCGTCTTGAAATGCGCGACCTCGTCGAGCGCCGCGCGGCCGCGCACGACCGCGGCGAAACCCAGCGCGCTGACGCACGCGACGAGCACGAGAATCGCGCCGTAGCCGATCAACAGTTTTGAGGCGACTTTGAGCCTGGAGAACATAGGCGAGCTCACGACAATGACGTTCTGTGGGATTCAAACGCCTGGCTGCGCGAAAGCGGACGGACGTGACGTCCGCGCTCCCGCCCGGCGATCGGTCGACCATGCGGCCGAGCGCCGGCGACGCCGCCCGATCGGCCGGCGTCCCCCAACGCCCGCCAGACTAGAGAGGCCGGGTTAACCAATCCTCTGCGGAGGCGTTTTGCGCGCACGGCGCAACGACGCAGAATCAGCGCGATTCATTGACTTCGGCCGGATTTCCACTATATCGGGCGCAGGTCAGTGGCGTCACCAAGGCCCTGACCCGGCGCGAACCGTTACAAATGCGCCACGCCAGAGCGCGACCCGGAAAAGCCGCGCCGTCCCCGCGGGCCCCGAATGCGGCCCGCCCAAATCCCTGTTCCAGTGAGACGCAATGCGATTTGATGAACTCGGCCTGAGCGAGAAAGTGCTCGACGCCGTAAAGGCGTCAGGCTACGAAACGCCGACGCCGATCCAAGAACAAGCCATTCCCTACGCCCTGCAGGGGCGCGACGTCCTCGGCATCGCCCAGACCGGCACCGGCAAGACGGCGGCGTTCACGCTGCCGATGCTGTCGGCCCTCGAGAAGGGTCGTGCGCGGGCGCGCATGCCGCGAACCCTCATCCTCGAACCGACGCGCGAACTCGCCGCCCAGGTCGAAGAGGCGTTCGGCAAATACGGGATCAACCACAAGCTCAACTTGGCGCTGTTGATCGGCGGCGTGTCCTTCTCCGAGCAGGAAGCCAAGATCACGCGCGGCGCCGACGTTCTGATCGCGACGCCCGGCCGCTTGCTCGATTTCGCCGATCGCGGCAAGATTCTGCTGAACGGCATCGAGATCCTGGTGATCGACGAAGCCGACCGCATGCTCGACATGGGTTTCATTCCCGACATCGAGCGCATCTGCAAGCTGGTGCCGTTCACCCGCCAGACGCTGTTCTTCTCCGCCACCATGCCGCCGGAAATCACCCGGCTCACCGAAGCCTTCCTCCACAATCCGGTGCGCGTCGAGGTGTCGCGCGCCGCCTCGACCGCTGAGGGCATCGCCCAGACGCTGGTGCGTTCGGGCGCTTCGCCCGAGGAGAAGCGGACGACCCTGCGCCACGTCATCCGCAGCGCCGAGAATTTCAAGAACGCGCTGATCTTCTGCAACCGCAAACGGGACGTGCAGGTCGTCTATCGCTCATTGGAGAAGCACGGCTTTTCGGTTGGCGCGCTGCACGGCGACCTCGATCAACGTTCGCGCATGGCCGCGCTCGACGCGTTCCGCAACGATTCCGTGCAATTGCTGGTCTGTTCGGACGTGGCGGCGCGTGGACTCGACATTCCCGACGTCAGCCACGTCATCAACTATGACGCCCCGCACCATTCCGAAGATTACGTCCATCGCATCGGCCGCACCGGCCGCGCCGGCAAGCTCGGCGTTGCGGTCACGATCGTCTCGCGCGCCGACGCCCGCTCGATCGACGACATCGAGAAGCTGATCGGTCAGAAGATCGAATGGCAGGCAGGCGGAGACGCTCCCGTCGACGAACCTGCGGAAGCCGAGGAAGCTCCGCGCGAGCATCGCGGCGGCCGCAGCCGGCGCAGCGGCGGCGATCGCGGTCGCGGCGTCCGCTCGAACGGCGAGCCGGCGCAGCGCGTGGCGCGAGGCGGCGCAGAACGCGGTCGCGGCGGGCGTTCGCAGCACGACGAGCCCGCGGCGCGCGAAGCGCGCGGCGGCGGCGAACGCGGCCACGCCGGTCGCCCGCAAGTCGCGCCAGCGGAACGCGAAGCCGCTCGTCAGCCGCAGCCTCGTCCGGAAGAACCGCGCCGCCAGCCGAGGCCCGAGACGCCGCGGCGCCCGCGCCGCGACGACGACGGCGAAGCGCGCGTCATCGGGCTCGGCGACCACGTGCCGAGCTTCCTGTTGCGCCCGGTCCGGTTGCCAACCAAGCCGGTTCCCGCCGAAGCGGAAGACTAGTCGTCGTACGCAGTGAGACGACGTCAAACGTCGCAATGGCTCGCGCGCCGATACGGCGCCGCGGCCGACGGCGGGCGATTGTTCCCGCTCCATTTCGGCGATGCGCCGACTCCATCCGCGCTCGGCGCCGGCGCCACAAAAGAATCAACGTCGCGGTCCGCGTCCTGAAGGCAAGCCTCCGGCGCGGCCGACCGGACGGGATCCGGCCGATCGCTTCGCCGATTTGATCGGTCGACTGCCGACCTTCTGGCGTTTTGCCGTCCGCGCCGCCGCGGCGCGCCGCGCGGCGGCGAAGGCCAGCGACGCCCATCGCCGCAGCTCGTCCTCGTCGTCGAAGGCGGCGGGCGGCGACAGCCAATAGCCGACCTGCACCTCGCGGCCGCGCGCGGTATAGACGAAAGGCCGCGAACCGACGGCGGCGAACTCCGTCTGTGTCTCGGCGTCGACTTTCAGGTAGACCTCGCCGCCAATCGAGAGGGCGAAGCACAGGCCGTCTAAATAGACGCCGTGACCGCTGAACATGCGGCGCGCCGAGACGACGGCGAAGGGCGCGAACAGCTCTTCCAGCTCTTCGCGATCCAACTCCGGCTCACCTCTCGGCGGCGGCCAGCGCCTCGGGCGAGGCCGGCGTGATCGCCACGCTCTCGCCACAGCCGCAGGCCGAGGTCTCGTTGGGGTTCTTGAAGACGAAGCTCGCCGCCAGTTTGTCGATCTTGAAGTCCATCTCGGAGCCGAGCAGGAACAGCAGCGCCTTGGGGTCGATCAGCAGCTTGACGCCCTTGTCCTCGACCACCTCGTCGTTGGCGGCGACCGCTTCGGCGAATTCCATCGTGTAGGACATGCCGGCGCAGCCGCCGTTCTTGACGCCGACCCGGACGCCGACGATCGGCCTGTCGGCGGCGGCGACGATCTCCTTGACCCGCTCCGCGGCGGCGGCGGTCACACTCATCGCCTTGAAACGCGAATTTCTCATCGGCGCCTCGTCTTGCACCGGGTTCAAGGCCCGGCGCGCATCCCTTCATATAGCATCGCCGCGCCGTTTCGCCAGCCGTCGTCATGGCCGAACATAGGCGTAACCTTGGGCCTGAAGGTCGGCGATCAGCGTCACCCCGCCTTTTTCGGCGAGCTGGAAACCCGGCTGCAGGTCGGCGAGCGTCCATTTCTGCGCCGCGAGCGTATTGACGCAGGCGTAGAACGCGACCCCGTCGGCCAAACGGTCGCGCAGGTCCTCGATCGCGGCGAGGTCGCCGCCCGAGCGGCGGAACAGCCTCAGCGCTGGACCCAGCACGACGCAGGCGAAGCGCGCAGCCCCCGGACCACCGGCGCCGACGACATGGTTGCGCAGGTTTCCCAGCCCGAGCGCCACCCGTTCCGCGTCGACCAGATGATAGACGACCTTCGCCGCCCGGACCGGTTCGGCGCGGCCCGGCGCCGCGGCGAGCCCGAAGCCGGCCAGCAGCGCCGACTTGACCAGCAGCCTCCGCCCCAATCCGCCCATTTGGCCTCCCGATTCGTTTAGTGACCGCTCTTCAGCCGCGCCTTCTCGTTTTTGTCGGCGGCCAACGGCAGGCATTCGCCGAGCGCGGCGCGATCGAGACGGAACAGTTTGTCGTCCGGGCCGAAGGCGCCGTGGACGTTGTCGTCAGGATCGTCGGCGCCCGGTTTCCACAGCCGCGCCCCGGCCGGAACGCCGACGAGAACGTTGCCGTCGGTCTTCAGCGTCACGTCGATCGCCCCGCCGTCGCAGTCGACGTTGCAATGCGCGGAGGTCGCGCTCGTTGGGCCGCCGTTCTCGTCCTTGGCGATCCCGCAGCCGCCGTTGGTCTCCAACATGCCCTTGCGGCTGCAGAACGTGACGCCGAAACGCAATTGCAGTTCGTCGGGGTTGACCGGGTCGACCACCGCCAACAGCGTCATTGTCTTCACGTTCTGTTGCGGGTGCGATGCGAGATGGGCGGGATCGTAGACGCGATTGAAGCAAGCGAAGCTCTCCGCCGTCTTCGACGGTTCGACGCCGAAAAAGCCGGCGATGAAGCCGCCCGCGGCCCAGGCCGGCGTGACCGCCAGCAAAGCGGCCGCGGCGACGCCGAGCGATCCGATGTTGCGCATAGGCGCCTCCCTGCCCGTCGCGCCAGCCTTACGGTCCGTCGATTCTGCCAAGCTCCGGCAAACCGCGCAATCGTCAGGACGAGGCCGACGACCGGCCGCCTAGCGCGGGGCTCGGCCGCCGCCCCACGGCGTTACGTTGACGGCTGAGAAACCAGGCCGGCACGCTCCAGATATTCACCAGCCGCGTGAACGGGACCAGTAGGACGATCGTCAAGCCGTTGACGATGTGGAGCTTGAAGATCAGCGGCATGCCCGCGATGAAACCAGCCGCGGCGGCCGGCTTCAACGTCGCGACGCTTTGCGCCCACCACATGAGCGGCAGGGCTTCGCAGCCGCTGCTCATCTTGGCCAGCGCGACGGGGATCGTACTGAGGCCGAGGCCAATCTGGACGAGGATAAGCAGCACAATCGCGACGTCGCCGAACAGCGCGCGCGGCCGCGTTCGCGACTCGTTCAGTCGGTTGCGCAGCAACGCGACGAGGCCGATGAAGGCGATCGTTCCAGCGGTCCCACCGACGACGTTGGCCATCGACTGCTTGAAACCGTGCGAAATTCCAGCGGCCTCGAAAACCTGGATCGGCGTCAGCAGGCCGACAAGATGGCCGACGAAGAGGATCAGGACGCCGACGTGAAAGAGCGTGACGCCCAGCGTCATTTGCCGGCGGCTGAACAGCCGGCCCGAGCCGTCGGGCTGAATGTGCGGCTCGCCGTCGAAGCGCAGCCAACCACCGAGCAGGAACACCGCGAAGGCGATGTAGGGGTACCAACCAAGAACGAGATAGTCGGACCAATCGTTCATCTTCGCTTCCTTGCGCGCGCGACGCCATCATGCGCTCGAGCGGGCCCTGGAATTTCGACCGCGCTTCAACACGGCGACTGTCGGCAGGCGCGGGAGTCGCCGATACGCGGAGCGGCAGTCACGGTCGCTCCGACTGACTACTGGGCGTCCTTGGCAACGATCCATTCGGAATTGAGACGGGCGAGCGTCAGCTTCTGATCGGGCGCAAGGCAGGGGTAGTTCATCATCATGTGGTTATGGACGACCTCGATTTCGCCGCCGTTGGCGAGCGCGATGACGTTATGGCAGTGGAAGACGCCTCGAGCGTCTGGATCGCAATTCGTGTCCGTCTTGACGACGCCGGAGACGACGGCGCTTGCCGCGGGCATGTCGCCCTTGACGAGTTGTAGCATGCGCTGCCCGTCCTTGCCGTTGTCCGCCCATGAAGTGAAGTTGGCGCCCGCGGGAATGGCCGGCTCGGCCGACGCGGGTTGTTGCGCGAGAGCGGAGAAACCGACAGCCGCCAGCCCACCGACGGCGGCTAGCGCCAACGCGCCGAACAGCCAACGACGGGCATGAAAATGCGGCCCCTTCGAGTGTGACCTGGTCTTCATTTCAGCTTCTCCGTTCCTGTGGGTTGATCGTCGCCTGACCGACCCCGCGCCAAGATGATTTCGGCGCCGCTTTGCCTGTCAGCTTGCGACTGCGATTGTTTCAGGCTGTCGATCAGTGGAACGATCGTCCGCTCGACGACCTCCGCTGTCCGCGGTCCGATGTGTTTGAAGGCGATGTGGCCGTCCGCGCCGATCACGAAGGTTTCGGGCGCGCCGTAGACGCCCCATTCGATCGCGACGCGGCCGTCGAGGTCGGCGCCGGCGCGCGTGTAGGGATCGCCAAACGTGTTGAGCCAACGCGCGGCGTCGTCAGGATGGTCCTTGTAGTTGAGCCCGTGAATGGTGGCGACGCCCCGCGCTTTCATCTGCATGACCAGCGGATGCTCAATCCGACATTCGACGCACCATGAGGCGAACACGTTGACGATTGACGGCTCGCCGACGAGGTCGGCGCTGGACAGGGCGAGCGTTCGCCCTTTCGCCGGCGGCAGGCTGAACTGCGGAACCGGCTTGCCGATCAGTGGCGTCGGGATTGCGCTCGGATCGCGGGTCAGGCCCCAGGCGAGAACGACCGACAGCGCTCCGAAGACGGCGATCGGCGCGACGTAGACCGCGCGCCACGTTCCTGAGCGGAGCGCATTTTTGCCGACGGGCGCGTCAGGCATCTTTCGACTCTCGACTCGCGGGCGGCGGCAACCTGGCATTCTCGGGAGCGCGATCGTATTCATGTCCGTCGCCGACATGGCCGTGGAACATGAACAGGTGCGCGAGCGGACAGGCGAGCAGCATCAGGTAAGGCAACCATGGCGCCACGTGAACGCGATGCGCGTAGGCGATCGGAGTGAGGCCGATGAGCGCAATCGCAATCACGATCCAGCGCCCGCGCCCAGTGAAGGCAGTCCTGGCTATCGATACGAAGTCGTTCACGCTGAGATCCTTCCTGTCGCAAGACGGGGCGGCCGTTGCGCGGCTGTCAGCAGCAACCGTGGCGATGTTCAGCGTCGCGCGGCGCGGCGGCGACCTTTGCGGTGTAGGTTGCAGGCGAGGCTTCGAATCTCTTGCGGCAGGAATCCGAGCAGAAGTGATAGGTCTTGCCCTCGAACGTCGCCGTGATCGCGGAAGACGCGCTGACGACCATGCCGCACACCGAGTCGACGTCCTCATTTGGCGCGACCGGCGGGCCGTCTGCGCCGCCGCCGGGCGCTCCCACATGAGCGTGGCTCTGAGCGTGGCCCATCATGTGGCCACCGCACCCAAACCGCACCATCAGGAACAGCCCGGCCGCGAAGATCGCGATATTGACGACGGCGTCGAACGACATAGCGATTCTCCTGATTCTGGACCCCGCCGAGAGAGGCGCCGAACTTGGTTCTCTCGCCTCTTCGTCGCCTCAGCGAATGGCGACGACCCCCTTCATCCCGGCCTCGTAGTGGCCAGGAACGTTGCAGGCGAACTCGATCTGTCCGGCCTTGCCGAACCTCCACACGAGATCCTTGGTCTCGCCGCTCTCGAGGAACACCGCGTTGGCGTCGCTATGGTGGGCGTGGCCCATGTCCGTGTCGCCCATTTCGAGCATCTCTTGCCGATGCGCCGCCTGAGTCGCGGCGTCGCCTAGGGTGAAATCATGGTCAGCGGCGCCCTCATTGGTGACAATGAACCGCACGGTCTCGCCCGCCTTCACGGTCACGCTTTGGACATCGAAGCTGGCGTCGCGGGCCTTGATGCGAATCGTGCGGTCAACCGCAGCGGCCTTGCCGGGAGCGCCAAAAGCAAACGCCGTCGCGTGACGCGACGACGTCATGGAATGACCTTCCGTCGGCCCGGCGAAGCCGACCGTCGCCGCCATGACGGCAGCCACGAACGCGCCGAAGCCGAGCAATTGGACCTTGCGATGGTCGGCAAGTCGAGCGGGCGGAGTGGACATTTGGGCATTTCCATTCGGTCGGGGGTTGTCGATGATCGAAAGGATGGGCCGCGCGGGTAACTTCGCGACGTCGCGCTTGTAAGAAATTGTAACGACGGACACCGGCGCCGTTACGATTTGTCGCTCGAATTGACGACGGCCGCTTGCTATCGAAAGATCGGACGATTTCCGCAGAGGTCGGTATGAAGTTGCTGCCCGACTCCATTCGCTCTCGCACCGTTGTGACGCTGGTCGTCGGCCTCACCGCCTCTCACCTCGCCAGCACCGCGATCGCTCCGCTGGGCGCCTGGAGCATGGGCGGCGGGGCGTTGTCCGCGGGCTCGATCGTCTCGACGCTCGTGATGGCGGCGGCGATCGTCGTATTTTCATGGTGGGCGAGCGGATGGATCACAGCCCCCCTCTCCGCTTTCGCCCACGCCGCGGAACGGCTCGGACTGGACGTCAACGCGCCGCCGCTGGCCGAAGGCGGCCCGGAGGAAGTGCGGATCGCCGCGCACGCCTTCAATCAGATGCAGACGCGCATCCGCAGCTTCGTCGACGACCGCTTGCGGATGTTGGCCGCCATCGCCCATGATCTGCGCGGCCCGATCACGCGCGTGCGCTTGCGCGTCGAGCAGATGGCCGTTGACGACGAAACGCAGCGCAAGATCATCGCCGACCTCGACGAGATGGCGCAAATGGTGGAATCGAGCCTCGCGTTCGCCCGCGACGAGGCGACGACCGAATCCTCGCAGCCGGTGGACCTCGCCGCGCTGCTTGCGACGATCTGCGACGACGCCGTCGACGCCGGCCATCGCGCTGAGTTCACGTTCGAGGGTCGGCTCGTCTTCCAAGGTCGGCCGCTTGCGTTGAAGCGACTGTTCGCCAACCTCGTCGACAATGCGGTCCGCTTTGGCGGGCGCGCCGAGGTTCGCGCTTCCATCGACAAACAAAGACTGCAGGTGCGGATCGAAGACGAAGGCCCAGGCATTCCGGAGCGCGAGATGGAGAACGTCTTCAAGCCGTTCTTCCGCATCGAGCGCTCACGCAACAAGCGCACGGGCGGCATCGGCCTGGGGCTGGCGACGGCGCGCACGATCGCCCGCGCGCATGGCGGCGACGTCATCGTCGCCAACCGGCCCGAAGGAGGGTTGCGAGCGATTGTCACCCTGCCCCGCCAGGCGCACGACGGAGCCTGAGCTTTGGCTGTCGAACCGCACATCCTGATCGTCGACGACGACGCCGAGATCTGCGAGCTGGTGCGGCGGTTTCTCGAGCCGCACGGCTTCCGGGTCACCGCCGCCGCCGACGGCGCCGCGATGTGGTCCGCTCTGGCGTCCGACGCCGCCGAACTCATTGTCCTCGACCTCATGCTGCCCGGGGATGACGGATTGGCGCTGTGTCGGCAATTGCGCGAGACGAGCCGAACGCCAATCATCTTTCTCACCGCCCTCAACAGCGAGGCGGACCGCGTCGTCGGGCTCGAAATGGGCGCGGACGACTATTTGTCGAAGCCGTTCAGCGCCCGTGAGCTGCTGGCTCGAATTCGCGCCGTTCTCCGCCGCGCCGCCCCCAGCGAGACCGCCGTCTCTCACGGCAAAGAGAGCGCCGCTGAGGGCCGCCTTCTGCGTTTCTCCGGTTGGACTCTCGACGGCGGACGACGCCAACTCAAATCGCCGGACGGGGTCCTGGTGGAGCTCAGCGGCGGCGAGTACGACCTCTTGCTTGCCTTTCTCGAGCGCCCGCAGATCGTTCTCACGCGTGACCAACTGCTGGACGCGACGCGCGGCCGCTTTGCCGGCCCATACGATCGCGCGATCGACATGCAAGTCGGACGTCTGCGCCGCAAGATCGAGGCCGACTCGAAGAGTCCGGCGCTCATCAAGACCGTGCGCGGCGGCGGTTACGTGCTGGCCTCGGCGGTCGAGCGCGAATGACGCCGGTCAGTCCAACGTCGTCGATCGCAGCCGCAGCGCGTTGCCGATCACGCTGACCGACGACAGCGCCATCGCTGCGGCGGCGATGATCGGCGACAGCAGAATTCCGAAGAATGGATAGAGGACGCCGGCGGCGATCGGCACCCCGACGGAATTGTAGATGAACGCGAAGAACAGGTTCTGGCGGATGTTGCCCATCGTCGCGGCCGACAGCCGCCGCGCGCGAACCAGCGCCTGCAGGTCGCCGTGGAGCAGCGTGACGCCCGCGCTTTCGATCGCGACGTCAGTTCCCGTCCCCATCGCCACGCCGACGTCGGCGGCGGCGAGCGCCGGCGCGTCGTTGACGCCGTCGCCGGCCATGGCGACGATCCGACCCTGCCGGCGCAACCGCGCCACCGCATCGGCCTTGTTCTGCGGCAAGACTTCCGCTTCGACCTCGGAAATGCCGAGCTTCGCCGCGACCGCCTCGGCTGTCGTGCGATTGTCGCCGGTCAGCATGACGACGCGCACGCCCGCGTCGCGCAACGCCAGCAACGCCGCCGGCGTCGTCGGCTTGACCGGATCGGCGACGCCGATCACGCCCGCGGCCCTTCCGTCGATCGCGGCGAAGATCGCGGTCGCGCCGTCGCGGCGCAGAGGCTCGGCCTCCGCCGCGATGGCGCGTGCATCGACGCCGCATTCGGCGAGGAAGCCCTCGCTCCCGATCGCCACCGCGCGACCGTCGACCACGCCGCGTACGCCCTTGCCCGCCGGCGCGTCAAAGTCGGTCGGCTCGGCGAGGGTCTGCCCCTTCTCCTTCGCCGCGGCGACAATCGCCGCCGCCAGCGGGTGTTCGCTCGACCGCTCCAGGCTCGCCGCGAGGCGCAGCACGTCGTCGGACGCGAAGCCCGGCGCTGAGCGGACCGCGACGACGCGCGGCCTGCCCTCGGTCAGGGTGCCGGTCTTGTCGACGACCAGCGTGTCGACCTTCTCCATCCGTTCCAGCGCTTCGGCGTCCTTGATCAGCACGCCCGACTGCGCGCCGCGCCCGACGCCGACCATGATCGACATCGGCGTCGCCAGCCCGAGGGCGCAGGGACAGGCGACGATCAGCACCGACACCGCGGCCACCAGTCCATAGGCGAGACGCGGCTCAGGCCCGAACGTCGCCCAGGCGGCGAAAGCGAGGACGGCGATGGCGACGACCAGCGGCACGAACCAGCCTGACACCTGATCGGCGAGGCGCTGGATCGGCGCCCGGCTGCGCTGCGCCTTGGCCACCATCGCGACGATCTGCGCCAGCACGGTGTCGCGTCCGACGCGATCGGCGCGCATCACGAAGGCGCCGGACTGATTGATCGTCCCGCCGACGACGCGGTCGCCGACCATCTTGGCGACCGGCATCGACTCGCCGGTGACCATGGATTCGTCGATCGCGCTGCGGCCCTCGAGGATTTCGCCGTCGATCGCGACTTTGTCGCCTGGGCGCACGCGCAGCCGGTCGCCGACGGCGACGCGCTCGAGCGCGACGTCCTCGTCGCCGCCGTCCGGGCGGACGCGGCGCGCGCTCTTGGGCGCGAGGTCGAGCAGAGCGCGGATAGCGCCGCCGGTGCGCTCGCGCGCCCTGAGCTCGAGGACCTGACCGAGCAGCACCAGCGCGGTGATCGCCGCCGCCGCTTCGAAATAGATCGCGACGGCGCCGTCCCTGCCGCGGAAGGCGGCGGGAAAGAGGCCAGGCGCGACGGTCGCGACGACGCTGTAGGTCCAGGCGACCCCCGTCCCCAGCGCGATCAGGGTGAACATGTTGAGATTGCGCGAGACAACCGACCGTGCGCCGCGCACGAAGAAGGGCCAGCCCGCCCACAACACGACCGGCGTCGCGAGGACGAGCTGTAGCCAGTTCAGGGCTTGCTCGCCGACGACTGCGCCGAGACTGGTCATCGGGGCGACCATATCGAGGACCGCCACGGGAACCGCCAGCGCTACGGCGACCCAGAACCGCCGCGTCATGTCGACGAGTTCCGGGTTTGGACCGGTCTCGGCGGCCGGCGTCTCGGGCTCGAGCGCCATGCCGCAGATCGGACAGCTTCCCGGCCCGACCTGGCGGATCTGCGGGTGCATCGGGCAGGTGTAGATCGCGCCGGCGGGCGCAGGCGGCACTCCGGCCGGCGCTCCGCCGAGATAGCGCTGCGGCTCGGCGAGGAACTTTTCGCGGCAGCCGGCGCAGCAGAAATGGTAGCTCTGCCCGGCGAACTCGGCGCTGTGCTTGGCGCTCGCCGGATCGACGCTCATGCCGCACACCGGGTCCGTGGCCGGCCCAGCCGCCGGCGCGCCATGGCCGTGGGCATGGGCGACATGAGCATAGGCGTGCGCTTCGGCAACGTACCGCTGCGGCTCGGCGAGAAACTTGTCGCGGCAGCCGGCGCAGCAGAAATAGTAGCTCTGCCCGGCGAACTCGGCGCTGTGCTTGGCGCTCGCCGGGTCGACGCTCATGCCGCAGACCGGGTCCTTGGCCAATTCCGACGCGGCCGCGCCTTGTGCGGAGCCGTGATCGTGAGCGTGGCCGCGCCCCGCGTGGCCGGATTCGTGACTGTCGGCAGACATTTGGCGCTCGCAGTTGCCTTACTCGAGCAATGTGGCTACACCCTCCCATCATTGGAAGGTCAAGGGCTTTCACCATGAACATCGGAGCGGCTGCGGCGGCGACTGGCGTCAGCGCCAAGATGATCCGCCATTACGAGGCGATCGGCCTGCTGCGGCCGGCCGCGCGGCGAGACAACGCCTATCGCGACTACGCCGACGGCGACGTCCACGAACTGCGCTTCGTGCGACGGGCGCGCCGCCTCGGTTTCTCGATCGACGAGATCGGCGAACTGCTGGCGCTGTGGCGCGACGACGAACGTCCGAGCCGCGACGTCAGACGCATCGCCAAGGATCACCTCGTCGATCTCGAAAGCCGCATCGTCGAAATGCAGGCGATGGCGGACACCTTGCGCAAGCTGGTGCACGCCTGCCACGGCGACGACCGCCCGCACTGCCCGATCCTCAACGACCTCGCCGCGCAGCCGGCGGCCGGCGAGCGGCCGAGTTGAGGCGAAGCGCGCGCTGGAGCTGGACGCGGGTTTGTGGCAAATCCCACCCGCCCCGATGGATGACTCGATGACCGCCCCGTTGCTCGCCTCGCCCGACCTCGCTGATCGACTCGCCCGCATCGCCGACGCGCTGGAGCGGATCGCCCCGCCGCGCCGCCCCCGTCCCGACTTCGCCGCCGCCGACGCCTTCGTCTGGCGCGCCGACAGCGGCGCGCTCGAACCGATCGCCAAGGTGAACCGCGTCGACATCGCGCTGCTGCATGGCGTCGACCGGGTGCGCGACCTGCTGATCGACAACACGCTGCGCTTCGCCCGCGGCCTGCCCGCCAACAACGCGCTGCTGTGGGGCGCGCGCGGCATGGGCAAGTCGTCGCTGGTCAAAGCGGCGCACGCCGAGATCAATCGCCGCGGCGTCGCCGACGGACGGCTGAAATTGGTCGAGATCCACCGCGAGGACATCGAGAGCCTGCCGGCGCTGATGGCGCTGATGCGCGACGCGCCGCATCGCTTCATCGTCTTCTGCGACGATCTCTCGTTCGACGGCGGCGACACATCCTACAAGTCGCTGAAGGCGGCCCTCGAAGGCGGCATCGAGGGTCGGCCCGCCAACGTCGTTTTCTACGCCACCTCCAATCGCCGCCACTTGATCCCGCGCGAGATGATGGAGAACGAGCGCTCGAACGCGATCAATCCCGGCGAAGCGGTCGAAGAGAAAGTGTCGCTGTCGGATCGCTTCGGCCTGTGGCTCGGATTCCACCACTGTAGCCAGGACGAGTATCTCGCCATGGTGCGCGGCTACGCCGACTATTTCGGCCTCGACGCGCCGCTCGAAGAGATCGAACGCGACGCGCTGGAATGGGCGACGACGCGCGGCGCGCGCTCGGGCCGCACCGCCTGGCAGTTCACTCAGGACCTCGCCGGCCGGCTCGGCCGCCGCCTCGACCGCCAGGGCTGAAAAAACGCCGAGGCGGCGGGCCTTTCCTGGGACCCGCCGCCTGGCTTTGAGCCCACGGCGCTTTTCGTGTCTCGCGGTCCGCCCGTGGGAATTGCGTCCGGCCTGGAGGAGCCGGACGACCTCTTCGTCTCGGCGGCGCCCTCAGAGGCCGGCGAGATAACTGGTCGGGTCGACTGGCGTCGAGCCCTTGCGCAACTCGAAGTGCAGCTGCGGCGAGCTGACGTTGCCGCTCTGGCCGGACTTGGCGATGATCTGGCCGCGCTTGACCGTGTCGCCGCGCTTGACGTCGAGTTCGCCGTTGTTGGCGTAGGCGGAGACGAAGCCGTTGGGATGGCGGATCAGCACCAAGTTGCCGTAACCCTTGAGTTCGTCGCCGGCGTAAGCGACGACGCCGCTCTCAGCCGCGCGCACCGAGGTGCCCTCGGGCACGGCGATGTTGATGCCGTCGTTGCCGCCCGCCTTGAACGCTTCGATGATGCGGCCGCGCGCCGGCCAGCGGAACTCGGGCGCGACGCCGGCAGCGTCGGCTTCGGCGCCGGTCATCGGCGCCGCTGTGTCGCCCGGTTTGACGCTAGCGGTCGGCGTGACGTCCGGCTGCGTCTTCTTCGCGGTCGTCGTCTGCGAGGGGACCTCGTTCTTCGCCGTCAACGGCTGCGCCGCCGGCTTGTCGCCGCTCTTGTCGGCGACCTTCTCGGACTTCTTTTCCTCGGACTTGGCGGCGACCTTGTCTTCGCGCGCGGCCTTGTCCTTCGCCTTGGCGTTCGGCGCCGCGTCGGCGACGTCTTCCTTCTCCGCCTTGGCTTTGGCGTGTTTGGCGGGCGAAACGTCGGCGTCGTCGGCCGAGGCGGTCTTCTTCGGCTTGGCGCCGTTCGGCTCGCCGCTGGCGCTGTAGACGGGAATGACGAGATGCATGCCCGCATGGATCTGGGAGCCGCTGGTCAGGCCGTTGCTCTTGATCAGGGCCGCCGTCGGCACGCCGTAGCGGCGCGAAACGCTGTCGGCGTCGTCGCCCTGGGCGACGACGATCGGCGAACCGCCGACGATGCTCCACCCGGCCGCGGATCCGCCGACCGGTTGACTCGAAGCGAAGTGGTTTTGCGGCGCGGGCGCGTACGGCGCCTGGGCGGGCGGAATCGAAGCGGTGGAAACGGGAGCCGGCGGCGCAAGCGGCGCTGAGGCGACGCTCGACGTCGGCGCAGAGCTGGGCGCGGCGTTCGAGGCGAAAGGATTCGAAAATGGATCGGCGGTCGGCGAGTAGGATTGTGAAAGTCGATCCGAATCGGCCGAGCAACCCGCCAGCCAGACGCCGATCAACCCGGTTAAAGCGACGCGGACCGCGCCGCGCCGCGCAACAAACGCTGCGAACTCTCTCATCGGCCCAACCCACTCATACGCAACCCAACACGTAGGCAGTTTCGGTCGAACGTCTTAAGACTTGGTTTAAGATGAATATTTTGGCGCCGCCGAGTCGGATCTGCGTCGAGCGTGTGACGGAGGCCGGCGGCTCAATCGCCGCCCGTGAGGCCGGACGCGAGGGGTCGGAAGGCGCGAACCGACCCATGCTCGCTCGCCTCAAAAGCGTCGCTCCCCGGCCGACGGACCCAGCGGACAATGCGCTGATTGGCCGCACGCTCGCCGGCGACGACGGCCACCAGCGCGCCGCCCTCGGCGAGCGGCGCCAGCAACCGCGTCGGCGGCGACTCGACCGCGGCATGCACGAGGATCGCATCGAATCGGGCTGGACCAGGGTCGTAGGCGAGCGCGTCGGCCCATTCGATTCGTACGTTGTCGAGCCCGAAGGCCGACAGGCGCGCCGCCGCCTCAAGCGCGAGCGTGCGGCGGCGCTCGAGCGAGACGACCTCGCCCGAAAGTTGCGCCAGCAGCGCGGTGGCGTAGCCGCTGCCGGCGCCCACTTCGAGCACGCGACCGCGCGGCTGCGGGCCGAGCGCTTCGATCATCGCCGCCACCACCGAAGGCGGCGGCGAGGTCTGGCCGCCGCCGATCGGCAATGCGATGTCGCGCGCGGCGACATCGGCATAGCGCTGCGGCATGAACAGCGACCGCGGCGCCCGCTCCAGCGCGCGCAACAGGCGCAGATCGCGGATGCCGCGCGCCCTGAGCCGCAACATGAACTGAATACGCTCCTCCGCCTCCGGATTGGCGCTCGGCGCGCGTTCGTCGGCGGACGTCGCCATTGGCTCAGCCGCTCGCAAAGACCGCGGCGTAGCGCGCGCGGGTCGCTTCGTCGGTCAGGTTGAGGCTCAGCGGCGTGATCGACACCTTGTTGGCGGCGAGCGCCTCGATGTCGCTGCCGATCTCGGGATCGAATCCGCCGCGCGTGAACTTCAGCCAATAATAGGGGATTCCGCGCCCGTCGCGACGCTCCTCGATCTGCATCAGTTCGCTGTCGCGCCTGCCCTGGCGCGTGACGGCGACGCCCGCCGCTTTCGCCGCCGGGCAGGCGGGAAAGTTGACGTTGATCAGCATGCCTTCCGGGACGCCGGCGGCGAGGATGCGCTCGACGATTTGCGGACCGAGCGTTTCGGCGCAATCCCATTCGACTTTGTCGCGTGCGCCGCCATAGCATTGCGACAGGGCGATCGAGGTGACGCCGAGCAGCGCGCCCTCCATCGCCGCGGCGATCGTGCCGGAATAGGTGACGTCCTCGGCGACGTTCTGACCGCGGTTGACGCCGGAGAGGATGAGATCGGGCGGCGCGTCGGCAAGGAGCCGCCTGACCCCCATGATGACGCAGTCGGTCGGCGTCCCCTGCACGGCGAAGTGTCGCGGGCCGACTTCGCGCAAGCGCATCGGGTTGTTGAGCGACAGCGAATGGGCGACGCCCGATTGGTCGTTTTCCGGCGCGACGACGAACACTTCGTCGCCGAGCTTGCGCGCGATTCTCTCCAGAACTTTCAAGCCGTGGGCGTGAACGCCGTCGTCGTTGGTGATCAGAATTCGCATTGACGCCCTTTCCCGCTCCGCGCGGAGACGGACCGTTCTAGCGCGCCCAGGCGATTCGCGCGACGCGGCGCCCTATCGCGCAGCCGGGCGATCCGTGCGATCCTTGGCGCATCGCCATGAGCCGCGGGGATCGGCAATGAGGAGATGGTTGGTTTTCGCCGCCCTCGCCGCGGCTTTGCTCGCCCCGGCGCCGGCCGCGGCGGCGGGATTTTGCACCGCGCAATGGGCGCCCGTCTGCGCCGTCAAGGACGGCGTTCAGAAGACCTATTCCAACCTCGGCTGCGCCAAAGCCGACGACGCCGAGGTCGTGCAGGAGGGTCAATGCGGCGAAGCGGCGCCGCAACCGACGAAAACGCCGATCTTCTGCACGGAGAACTACGACCCGGTCTGCGGCGTCAAGGACGGCGCTCAGAGGACCTATTCCAACGCCTGCTTCGCCAAGGCCGACGGCGCAAACGTGGTCGCCGCCGGCGAATGTCCGAAGCCGTGAGGCTTCCCCGGTCGTCTGCCGCGTTATCAGTGGCGCGGCCCTCCGTGGCCGCGGCGCCCTTGCATGATCGCGGGCGCGGAGGCCCGCGCCACCGCGCTCACGCCTTCGGCGCGATGCGCGTCAGTCCGCCCATATAGGGCTTGAGGACGTCCGGCACCGTCACCGAGCCGTCAGGATTCTGGTAGTTCTCCAGCACCGCGACCAACGCGCGGCCGACCGCGACGCCCGAGCCGTTGAGCGTATGGACGAAGCGAGTTTGCTTGGCGTCGGCCGCCTTGCAGCGCGCGTTCATCCGCCGCGCCTGGAAGTCGCCGCACACCGAGCACGACGAAATCTCGCGGAACCGCCCCTGCCCCGGCAGCCAGACCTCGATGTCGTAGGTCTTGCGCGAGGCGAAGCCCATGTCGCCGGTGCACAGCACGATGGTGCGGAAACACAGGCCGAGCCGCTTCAGCACTTCCTCGGCGCAAGCGGTCATGCGCTCGTGTTCGGCGAGCGATTGCTCCGGCGTCGCAATCGACACCAGCTCGACCTTCTCGAACTGGTGCTGGCGGATCATGCCGCGCGTGTCCTTGCCGGCGGCGCCCGCTTCCTCGCGGAAGCAAAGCGTGCCGGCGGTGAAGCGCAGCGGCAGCTTCGCTTCGTCGACGATGCTTTCGCGCACCAGATTGGTCATCGGCACTTCGGCGGTCGGGATCAACCAGAAGCCGTCGCCGGCGGCGAACTGATCGTCGCGGAACTTCGGCAATTGCGCGGTGCCGAACATCGCCTCGTCGCGCACCAGCACCGGCGGATTGATCTCCTCGTAGCCGTGCTCCTGCGTATGCAGGTCGAGCATGAACTGCTCGAGCGCGCGTTCGAGCCGGGCCAGCGCGCCCTTGAGCACGACGAAGCGCGCGCCCGACAGCTTCGCCGCCGCGTCGAAGTCCATCAGCCCGAGCGCCTCGCCGATGTCGAAATGCTCCCTCGGCTCGAAGCCCTCGGGGAACTGCGGCGGCGCGCCGTGGCGGCGCATCTCGACGTTGTCGTTCTCATCCTCGCCGTAGGGGACGTCGGCGAGCGGCAGGTTGGGGATGGCGGCGAGTTCCTTGTCGAGCGCCGCGCCCGCCTTGCGCTCGGCGGCTTCGAGCTCGGGCATGGTCGCCTTGAGGCCGGCGACCTCGGCGCGAAGGTCGTTCGCGGCGGCGACGTCCTTCTTCGCCATCGCCGCGCCGATCTCCTTCGACGCGGCGTTGCGCCGCTCCTGCGCTCTCTGCAGCGCGAGGATCGCGCCGCGGCGCTTCTCGTCCAGCGCGATCAGCGAATCGGCGACGGGCGCGAGTCCGCGGCGGGCCAGCCCCTCGTCGAAAGCCTTAGGATTTTCGCGAATCGCTCTGATGTCATGCATGATTCTACCCGGCAGGTCGCAACCAGCGCCTCAGCAACCGGTCACCGAAGAGGTTGACGCCGAGGCCAGCCATTACCAGAACGGCGCCCCAAAGCTCAAACGCGTCCAACGGCTCGCCAAAAACGACCCCGCCGGCGATCATGCCGACGATCGGCACCAGCAGCGCGAACGGCGCGACCGCCGCAGCCGGGTGGCGCGCCAGCAGCCGCGACCACAGGCCGAAACCGAACGTCGTCCCGGCGTAGGAGAGGACGAGCACCGACAGGATGAGGCTGAGGCTCGGATGGGCGAGCGGCGCCAGCGCCGCCGGCCCGTCGAACCAAGCGGAAGCGAGGAACAGCGGCGCCGGCGCGGCGAGGCTCGACCAGGCGACGAAAGCGAGCATGTCGATGCGGCCGGCGATCTTGGCGACGACGTTGCCGGCGCCCCAGAACGCCGCCGCGACGATCACCAGCAGCAGCGGCCCGAGGCTCGCGCCGCCGAGCCGCTCAGAGCCGATCAGCGCGATGCCGGCGAAGGCGATCGCCGCGCCGATCGCCTGCGTGCGCCGCGGGCTCTCGCCGAGCAGCGCCCAGGCGAAAAAGATGGTGAAGAAGGCCTGCAACTGGATCACCAGCGAGGCCAGGCCGATCGGGAAGCCCTCGCGCACGGCGACGAACAGCAGGCCGAACTGGCCGACGCCGATGAACAGGCCATAGAGGACGACCAGCGCCGGCGACGCCTTCGGCGGGCGGACGAACAGGACCAGCGGCAGCGCGGCGAAGACGAAGCGCAGCGCTGAAAGCGCGAGCGGCGTCGTTTCGGCGACGCCGATCTTGATGGCGATGAAAATGAGGCCCCAGACGACTGCGACGGCGATCGCGGTCAGGACGTCGCGCGGCGGCATCAGGCGGCGCGGCTCAAGTCTTGTTCGCTTGTTCGGCCGCCTTTTCCGCCGCCTCGCGGCGCTTCTCGACGAACCTGACCGCGATCACCGAGCCCTCGTAGAGCAGCAGCATCGGCAGAACGAGCGAGGTCATGCTGAGCAGGTCCGGCGGGGTCAGGATCGCCGCGATCCCGGTCACCGCGACGATCGCATAGCGGCGCATCGAGGCAAGGTACTGCGAGCTGACGATGCCGGCCTGCCCGAGCAGCGTCAGCACCACCGGAAGCTGGAACGCGGCGCCGAAGGCGAAGATCAGCGTCATAATCAGCGACAGGTATTCGCTGACCTTGGGCAGCAGCTCGATCGTCGCCTCGCCCGGCGTGTTGACCTGCTGCAGCGACACCGAGAAGCGGATCAGCAGCGGCATGACGACGAAATAGACGAGCAGCGCGCCGAGGGCGAAGAAGATCGGCGTCGCGATCAGATAGGGAAGGAACGCCTGGCGCTCCTTCTTGTAGAGGCCGGGAGCGACGAACTTGTAGATCTGCACGGCGATGATCGGGAAGGCGACGACGCCGGCGCCGAACATCGACAGGCGGATGTTGGTGTAGAACTGCTCGAGGAAATGGGTGGCGATCAGCGTCGCCTTCTCCGCGCCGACGACCCGCACATAGGGCTCGGTCAGCACGTTGTAGATCGTGCGCGAGAAGTAGAAGCAGACCAGGAACGCCACGAGGAAGGCGTAGACCGCCCGGACCAGCCGCATGCGCAGCTCGATCAGGTGATCCATCAGCGGCGCCTTGGTGGCGTCGATGTCTTCGGCGGTCATTCGGCGGCGTCCCGCGGCGGCGCGGCGGCTTCCGGCTCGGCGACGGGCGGCGGCGCGGCGGGCGCCGCGGCCTCAGCGGCCGGCTCCCTCGCCGCCTCGAGCGTCGGCCCGGTCAGGGAAATTTCCGATTGGCCAATGTCTTTCGGCGCTTCGACCGCATGCGATTGCTCGGAGTGAATCGCCATCGCCGGGTCGAACGACGCGTCGATCTTCGCCGACTGCTCGATCGCGTTGAGGTCCTTCTGCACGTTGGCGAAGTCGCTCTTGACGCTTTCGAGTTCTTTTTTGACGCTGTCGAGTTCGACCTCGCGCATCGCGTCCATGAACTGGCCCTGAAACTCAGCCGCCATCCGCCGCATCCGGCCGAGCGCTTGACCAACCGTGCGCATGACGCGCGGCAAGTCCTTCGGCGGAATCACCGCCAGCGCGACGATGCCGAAAATCAGAAGCTTGCCGAAGTCGAAGTCGAACATGCAGCGGTCTCAAGGCGGCGAGCGCCCGGTCCCGGCGCCTTCGGGCGGCGCGACGGGCCGGCAGCGTCAGCCGACCTTGTCCGTCTCTTTGGCGTCGACCGGGGCGCCGGCGCGGTTCTCCAGGCGCGGCGCCGGCGCTGCGGGCTTGGCCGCCTCATCGTCCTCGGCCATGCCTTTCTTGAAGGATTTGATGCCCTTGGCGACGTCGCCCATGATGTCGGAGATCTTGCCTTTGCCGCCGAAGAGCAGCAACGCGACCGCCGCGAACAGCATCCAGTGCCAAATGCTTAAGCCACCCATGGCGTTTTCCCACATGAACGGGCCGTGCGCCCGCTGAGCGGGCGACGGCTTCAGATCGTGCCGGGAACGTAAGCGCGCCGAAGGGCAAACACAAGCGCGCCGGGACCGGAAAACCGCGCGCCGCGCGCCCGCTCAGACTCAGCCGACGTTGATCCGGCGGCCGCGGTTCCACAGCAACAGCGGCGCCCCGGAAAGCAGGCTCTCCAGGTCACCCAGGCTCTGCCACAGTCCATTGACCGAGACGCGCGGCAGCGCCCAGAGATGGGCCGCGTGCCCGGCGTAGAGCATGCCCGGTCGGGTCGTCACGGCGCAGGCGAAGCCCGCCTGGCGCGCCAGCGCGAATTCGCGCCGGCCGGCGCTGGTCGGATCGCCGACCGGATAGGCGAAGGCGTCGACGGCGCGGCCGAACCGCCGCTCCAGCGCCGCCTTCGAACCCGCCATCTCGGCGCGCGCGTCCGCTTCCGGCCATTTGGCCAGCATGCGGTGGGCGCGCGAATGCGCGCCGGCGGCCACGAGCCGGCGCTCGGCGAAGGCGGCGGCCTCGTCCCAGTCCATGAACAGCTGATCGGCGATCTCGGCGCTGGAGACGCCGGCGGCGGCGGCGAGGGCGCCCGTCGCGGCGAGGAGCTCCGCCTCCGGCCGTGCGCGCAACGCCCAATAGATGCGCTCGAAAGCGGCGGTCTTCTCGGCCGCCGTGCGCGCCTCGACCGCGACCGCGCGCCCGTCGATTTCGACCGTCGCGACGTCGAGCCGGCGCAGCGCCTCTTCGAGTTCGAGCCACCACAGGCGCGCGCTGCGGTCCAGGAAACCGGTGGCGAAGAAGACCGTGGCCGGAGCCCGGTGTTTCTCCAGGATCGGCAGGGCGAAGTCGCGCGTGTCGCGATAGCCGTCGTCGAAGGTCACCGCCGCGAAGCGCGGCCCGCCTTCGACCAGCCGCCGCCGCGCTTCGGCCAGCGAGACGAATTCGAAACCGAGACGGCGAACGAGCGTCAGCGCGGCGTCGAAGAAGCCGGGCTCGAGTTCAAGCAACCGGTTGGGCGCGTAACCTGGCGTCGGCGGCGCGAATGGACGAACGCGATGAAAAGTCAGGATGACGCCGCAGCCTCGGGTCAACGGCGCAACCGCGCGATGCAGGCCGCTGACGCGAAAGGCGGCGAAACCCGCCTCGATGAGCTTGTGCTTGAGCGCCATGCGGGCGGCCGCTCCCGACCTCGTTGCTTCCGCCTTTTGCCTAGCCGAAGGACCTTGCTGCGCGCTTACCGCCCGAGCGCTCGGCATAAACCAAGCATTGACTCCCGCCCGCTAGACTGCGCCGTCGCCTCGCCAGGAAGCACGATGTCGCTCGCCAGCGCCCCCGCCCACTCGCCGTCGTCTCGTCATGCGTCGACGTCGCCAGCCCGTCGCCCGCTGCGCCCGTTCGCACGGGTCGAGGTTTGCGAAGCGCTCGAAGACGCGCGCCTCCCGTGGATGGCGCTCGCGCCGGAGGCGTCCGCCAGCCCCTATCAGAGCTTCGATTTCGCCCGCGCCTGGTTCGCGACCATCGGCGCGGCGGAGGGCGCGCCGCCGCTGATCGTCGTGGCGCGCGACGACATCGGCCAGCCCGTCGCGCTGCTGCCGTTTGCGCGGGCCGCGCGTGGGCCGCTGCGCTTCGCCGTCTTCCTCGGCGGCAAGGATTCGAACTTCAACCTCGGCCTCTTCCGTTCGGCCGGCGCGTGGTCGCGCGACGACGTCGCCGCGCTGCTCGGCGCGGCGGCGGCCCAGGCGACGCCGCGGCTCGACGCTTTCCTGCTCATGAACCAGCCGCCGGGCTGGCGCGGGATCGCCAATCCGCTCGCCGGCGGCGAGACCCAGCCGAGCCCGAGCTTCGCCTATGCGAGCGCCCTGCCCGGTGATTTTTCCCTCTGGCTCGACGCGCGCGCCTCCAAGGACGCGAAGAAGAAGATGCGCAAGAAGCGCGCGCGGCTCGAAGCGACGGCGCCGCTGGTCCACAGCCGCGCCGCCGGAGCGCAGGAGATCGACCGCGCGCTCGCCGCCTTCCATGTCGAGCGGCGCGCGCGCACCGCAGCGCTCGGCGTGCCCGACCCGTACGCCACGGCCGCCGCGCATGCGTTTCTCGCCGAGCTGGCGCGCGACGGCGCGCTCGAGCTGCACACGCTGTCGCACGGCGACCGCATCATTGCGGTGTTCGGAGCGTTGCCCGGCGCCGAGCGGCTGAGCGGCCTGTTCATCGGCCATGACGGCGACCCCGAGATCGCACGCAGCAGCCCTGGCGAGATCATGCTCCATGCAGTCGTCGCCGACGCGATCGCGCGCGGCTTCGCTGCTTTCGACCTCGGCGTCGGCGAGGCGCGCTACAAGGACGAGGCGTGCGAAATCGTCGAACCGCTGTTCGATTCCGCCTTCGCTTTCACGTTCAAGGGCCAACTCGCGGCTTGGACGTTCCTCGCCGCGCGGCGCGCCAAGCGCGCAATCAAGCGCTCGCCGCGCCTGAAGGCTCTGCATGCGCGATTGCGCCGTCTCCGCGGCCGCTCCGGCGACTGATCGGTCAGGCGACGCGTTCGGCCGCCGCCGTTTCGCCGCTCTTCAAGCCGACGACGACGATTTCGTCCTTTGCGACCGCCTCGCGCGCCTCGGCGAGCGCCGCCCCGCGCCGCGCCGGCGCCGCGGCGATCGCCAGAACGGCGACGCCGTCGCGCGCGGCGATCGCGGCGGGCGAACGCCAGTCGTAAGCGTGCATGACGAGGAAGTCGTAACTCGCCGCCAGCGCCGCCAGCGCCTCGCCGAGCGCTTCGACGGAAATCGCGCCGACGCCGGCGGGAACGATGTCAAGATCGGAGAGTCGGTCGCGATGCAACGCCTCGGCGAAGGTCGCGCGTCCGTCGAGCAGTTCCGCGAGGCCGACCGCCCCGTCGTCGTCCTCGACTTCGAACTCCGCTTCGTCCGACGGCGGAAGATCCCCGAGATCGATCAGCGCCGCGCGGCCGCGCCCGGCGAGCCGGCGTCCAAGCGCGAGCGCCAAGCCCGCCGCGCGTCCGCTTTCCTCGCCGGCGATCAGCGCCGTCAGCGCCCCGCCCTGCCTCGGCGCGATCCGAGCCAGGCGATCAGCGAGCGCAGTGACGGAAAGCACGCCGTCCTCTTCGACGGGCGGGGGCGCAGGCGGCGGCGCGCGCGTGCGCGACGGAGCCGGAGGCGGCGAGACCAACGCCGCGACCGCGGCGGGTTCAGGCGGCGGCCCGACCGGCGGCGCAGGCTCCGGCGCCGCAGCGGACGGAACCGTCTCGTCAGGCTCGACTGGTTCGGGCGCTTGGCCCTCAGCGCGACCGCGATCCGGCGCCGCCATGACCACGGCGTCGGTCAGCAGAACATGGGCGACGACGGCCCCAAGCGAGATGAAGAACCCCGCCAGGGTTCCGAGCAGCACAGTGGGGACTTTCTTGGGGAAGGTCGGCTCGCGCGGGTCGCTCGCGCTGGCGATGATGCGCGCGTCGGCGGGCGCCGCGTTTTCGGCTTCGCGCGCGACGGCTTCGCGATACTTCTGCAAATAGGATTCGAGCTGGTCGCCCGCCGTCTTGGCGTCGAGCTGCAGCGCCCGCAGGCGGACGTCGTCGACGTTGCCGCCGGCGACCGTCTTCGACTGCCTGGCCAGTGACGCGCTGAGGCTGTCGACGTCGGCCGCGGCGAGCTTGGCGTCGCTCTCCAGCGCCGCCACCGTCTTGTCGACCTCGAGCCGGATTTCGGCGTCGAGCCCGGCGAGTTCGCCGCCGAGCTCCTTCATCCGCGGATGTTCGGGCAGCAGGGTGCGAGACTCCTGCGCGATCTGCGCCTTCAGAGCGACGCGCTGTTCGACGTAGCGGCGCAGCGAATCGTCCCTCGTCACCTGCGGAATCTCGTCGAGCCGGCCGTCGTGCAGCATCGTGCGCAGCGATTGCGCCTTGGCGGCGGCGCTGGCCTGGTTGGAGCGCGCGGTCGCGAGTTGAGTCGTCATATCGGCAAGCTCTTGGCTCGGAACCGTCATGCCGTTGGCGCCGGCGAGCAGGCCGGAACTGGCGCGAAACGCCTCGACCTTGCCGTCCGCCTCGGCGACCTTGCCGCGCAACTCGTCGATCTTGGCCGAAAGCCAGGCGCTCGCCGCTTTCGCCTCGTCGCGTTTGGCCTGCTGCTGCGCATCGAGATAGAGTTCGGCGACCAGGTTTGCGCCGCGCGCGGCGAGCGCCGGATCCTTGCTCGAGAACTCGATCTGCAGCACGCGCGACTTGGCGATCGGGAAGACCGTGAGCCGAGACAGAAACGCGTCGACCAACCGGTCCTCCGGCCTGCCGGCGCGGCCGCCGGTCAGCAGCGACCAGACGATCGCCACCGGATTGGCCGGCTCGGGTGGATTGAATTCGACCCGTTGCGCCAACTGCAGCTGATCAACCGCCTTGCGCGCCAGTCCGGTCGTCGTCACCGTCTCGGCTTGGCTCTGCACCCCTTCGGGATCGAGATTGGCGCTTGGCTCCGATCCCACCGCCTTGTCCGGCCGGGTGAAGTAACTCTCCTGGTTCTCGAGCAGGACTTTGGCGACGCCGGTGTAGCGCGGGCTGATCGTCGTCACCGCGACCAGGGCCACTGCGGCGCAGGCGAGCGTTGGGAAGATGATCCAGCGGCGACGGCGCCACAACAGGCGGCCGAGCCGACTCAGATCGACGGCGTCGCTGCGCGCCGTCTCTGCGCCGCCTTCGTCGACCCCGCCACTCATCCGCCGCTCCAAATCGCCGCCGCCGCAAACGCTCCCGTGCTTATCGGAGATTAAGGTTGCCGACGGGTTAAGCCTCGGCGCCGCGCGCGGCGGCGTTGGCGTTTCGTTAACCATGTCGCGCCTAAACCGTCGCTGAGCAGTTGAGAACGCGCGGACTGGTCATGAATCGAATTTTCGCCGTCGTCCTCGCCGTCGCGCTCGCCGGCTTGGGAGCCTGCTCGACGCCCCGCTACAGCGCCGACCTGCTGCGAACCCCGATCGATGCGCCCTATCAGCTCGCCAGCGGCGATCGTCTGCGGGTGATCGTGTTCGGCCAGGACAATCTGTCCAATTCCTTCTCGGTCGACGGCGCCGGCAACGTCGCTATGCCGTTGATCGGTCTCGTCCACGCCCAGGGCCTGACGACGGCGCAGTTCGGCAAGGTGGTCGAGGGCAAGCTGCGCCAGGGCTTCCTGCGCGACCCGAGCGTTTCGGTGGAAGTCGAGGCGTACCGCCCGTTTTTCGTTCTCGGCGAAGTGACGGTCGCCGGCCAATATCCATTCGTCAACGGCATGACGGCGCAGAACGCGATCGCGGTCGCCGGCGGCTTCACCCCGCGCGGCGCCCAGGACAGCGTCGACCTGACGCGGGTGATCGACGGGCGGCCCGTCACCGCCTCGGTGCCGCTCACTTTCGCCGTGCGTCCCGGCGACACGATCCAGGCGCGCGAACGGTTCTTTTAGGAAATCGGGTTACCAAAAAGCCATCGTTCCAATGGATTTCAGCGATGGCGCCGTCCGAGCCGCAAGCGTCGAAACTTCGCATCGTTCACGTCTTTCGCGCTCCCCTCGGCGGGCTGTTTCGTCATGTCGTCGACCTCGCCGCCGAGCAGCGGGCGCGCGGCCATGACGTCGGCATGTTCTTCGACGCCGACGCTCGCTGTCCGCGGGTCGAGGCGGCGCTCGCCCGCATTCCCGGCGGCTTGACGCTCGGCGTCAAGGCTTGCCCGATCCATCGCAATCCCGGCTTCGGCGATCTCGTCGCGATGGCGCGCTTTTCCGCTTACCTACGGCGCGTCGCGCCCGACGTCGTCCACGGCCATGGCTCGAAGGGCGGCCTCTACGCGCGGCTGAGCGCGATCACCAATCCGACCGCGGCGCTGCGCGCCTACACGCCGCACGGCGGCAGCTTCAATTATCGACCTGGAACCACGGCGAACCACGCCTACATGCTCGCCGAGCGCGCGCTGGCGCCGCTCACCGACGTGTTCCTGTTCGAGAGCGCTTATATCGCCGGCCGTTTCGACGTGCGGGTCGGCGCGCGCAATGGCGTCCGCCGCATCGTCGCCAACGGCGTCAGTCCGACGGAATTCGCGCCGGCGCTCCCCGATGCCGACGCCGCCGACCTGCTCTACGTCGGCGAACTGCGCGCCGCCAAAGGCATCGACACGCTGCTCGAGGCGATCGCCCGCGTCGGCCGCGCCCGCGGCCTCATTCCGCGCGCGGTGCTGGTGGGCTCCGGTCCGGACCAGGCGACGCTCACCGAACTGGCGCAGCGGCTCGGGATCGCGTCGTTTGTCTCGTTTCCCGGCCAGATGCCGGTGCGCGAAGCCTTCAAGCTCGGTCGCGTGCTGGTCGTTCCCTCGCGCGCCGAATCGATGCCGTATATCGTGCTCGAGGCGGCCGCCGCGCGCGTGCCGATGATCGCCACCAACGTCGGCGGCATTCCCGAAATTTTCGGTCCGTATCGCGACCGGCTCGGCCCGCCCGACAATCCCGTCGATCTCCAGGCGCGCATCGAGGCGACGCTCGCCATGCCCGAGGCCGAGCGTCAGGCCCAGGCCGCGGATCTCGCCGTCCATGTCGCAGAGCGTTTCTCGATCCAGACGATGGTGAATTCCGTGATGGCGGGCTACGCCGAGGCGCTCTCCCTCCGCCGCCGCCCGTTCGGCGGGGCGGCGACGGCCGCCTCGCACAACTGACCGCCGTTCTCCAGTCGAGACGAGCCCATGGCCGTATTTTCCCCCCGTCAGCTCCGTCAGGTCAATGCGCCGCCGCCGAGGAAGCCGGAAGCGCATGACGGCGGACTCGAGCGGCTGAGGCGGGTCGTCGCCAAACCAGCCGCTCCGGCCGTGTCGCGGGTCGTCATCGCCGGCGTCGTCCGGGCGATCGAGACCGCGCTGATCGTCGTGACCGGCGTCGCGATCTA
>Ga0181519_10000739_pt1 | contig 29187 bp, 25 predicted proteins | sample PEATcosm2014_Bin_26_FD_121102 | JGI IMG/M metagenome (GOLD analysis project Ga0181519, IMG submission 121102) | Peatland microbial communities from MTU Mesocosm Facility, Houghton, MI, USA - PEATcosm2014_Bin02_10_metaG | ecosystem: Environmental > Terrestrial > Soil > Wetlands > Peat | place...
CCGCCACCGCCACCGCCGCCTCCGCCGCGGCGCTTGCCGCGCGCCCCGGGCTGACCGCCGCTCGGTCCCGCCGGCGCCTTGTGCCCCGGCTTGCGGCGCGGATGAAACGCGTCGTCCACCTTGTCGACGAGTTCGAAGTCTATCTTGCGCTCGGACGGGTCGACGCGCGTCACGCGGACGCGGAGCCGGTCGCCGAGCGTATAGCGCTCGCCGCTCCTCTCGCCGACGAGGGCGCGGCGGTCCTCCTCGAAGCGGTAGTAGTCGCGGCCGAGCGTCGCGACGTGCACGAGCCCGTCGACCTGCAGCCCCTCGAGCTGCACGAACAGGCCGAAGTCCGTGACGCCCGTGACGACGCCCGGGAAGGTTTCGCCGACCCGGTCGCGCATGAACTCGCACTTGAGGAACGCGACGACGTCGCGCGCCGCCTCGTCCGCACGGCGCTCGCGCATCGAGCACTCCTGGCCCAGCACTTCCATCTCGCGCGGCGGGTGCTCGAAGCTCTCGGGCGAGCCCTTGACGAGCACGTGCCGGATCGCTCGGTGCACGAGCAGGTCCGGGTAGCGACGGATGGGCGAGGTGAAGTGCGCGTACTCGCCGAGTGCGAGGCCGAAGTGGCCGATGTTCTCCGGCTGGTACACGGCCTGCGCGAGCGAGCGGATGATCATGCCCTCGAGCATCGAGGCGTCCGGGCGCCCCTGCACCTGCTTCAGCAGCTTGGCGAGCTTCATCGGGTCGATCTCGCCCTCGGTCTCGAGCAGCAGGCCGCGCGTCGCGAGGAAGCGCTTGAGTTCCAGGATCCGCTCCTCGGCCGGCTGCGCGTGCACGCGGAAGAGCGCCGGCATCTTGTGCTTCTTGAGGAAGCCGGCCGCCTCGACGTTGGCGGCGATCATGCATTCCTCGATCAGCCGGTGCGCGTCGTTGCGCGGATAGGTCCTGAGCTCGGCGACCTTGCCGTCCGCGCCGACCACCACCTTGACCTCGGCCGACTCGAAGTCGAGTGCGCCGCGCGCCTCGCGCCGGCGCCGGAGCGCGCGGTAGACGTCATAGAGCGACTCGAGCGAGTCGAGCACGTTCGCGGGCAGCGCCGCGCGCGCGGCAGGCTCGCGCTCGATGAGCGCCGTCGCCGCGCTCGAGTAGGTGAGGCGCGCGGCGGAGCGCATCACGGCGGCGTAGAAGCGCGAGCGCGTCACGCGCCCCTCGCGGCTGACGGCGAGCTCCGCGCACAGGCAGGCGCGATCGACCGCGGGCATCAGCGAGCAGAGGTGATTCGAGAGCTCCTCCGGGAGCATCGGGATCACGCGGTTCGGGAAGTAGACGCTGGTCGCGCGCTCGCGCGCCTCGTGGTCGAGCTCGCTGCCGGGCCGCACGTAGTGGCTGACGTCGGCGATCGCGACCACCAGCCGCCAGCCGCCGCGGGTGGGCTCGGCGAACACCGCATCGTCAAAGTCGCGCGCGTCCTCGCCGTCGATCGTGACGAGCGGCACGGCGCGGAGGTCGAGCCGCTCGCCGAGGTTCTTGGCATCCACCGTCTTGCCGAAGCGGCGCGCCTCGCGGACCACCGCGGCCTGGAACTCGTGCGGCAGCTGGTGCGAGGCGATCGCGAGCTCGACCGCGGTCTGCGCGACGCCCTCCTCCTTGAGGACGCGGGTGATGCGTCCGACGGCCTCGGCGTGCTTCGAGGGTGGCTCGACGATCTCGGCGACCACGAGCGCGCCGTGCGCGGCGCCGTTCCGCTCGCGCGCCGGGATCACCACGCGCTGGCTGATGCGGCGGTTGTCGGGCTCGACGAAGCCGACCTCGCGCTCGAGGTGGAAGCGCCCCGCCACCTGGCGGGTGCGGCGCTCGAGCACCTCGACCACCGCGCCCTCCTTGCGGTTCCTGGCATCGACGCCGACGACGCGGGCCGCGACCCGGTCGCCGTGCATGACGCCGCGCATCTGGCCGGGCGGCAGGAACAGGTCGTCCGAGCCGTCCTCGGGGATCAGGAAGCCGAAGCCGTCGCGATGCCCGGTCACCTTGCCGGTGACGAGCGCGACGCGATTGAGAAGCAGGTACTCCTCGCGGCGGTTCCTCAGGATCTGGCCGTCGCGGACCATCGCCGCGAGGCGCTTGTCGAGGGCGGCCCTGAGGCCCTTGTCCTTGAGCTTGAGGAGCTCCGCGAAGCCGTCCGCGGTCAGCGGCGTGCCGGCCTTCGACAGGGTTTCGAGGAGAAATTCGCGGCTCGGGATCGGGCGCTCGTAGCGCTCGGCCTCGTCCGCCTGGCGCGCGTCGGCGCGTCGCCAATGGGGATTCTTTGACATTTGGGGTATCCGGGGCCCGCAGTGGAGCCCATTAGGGGGTCTATTGTGACCCTGCAGGCCCTTTCATGGGGGCGCAGGTGGTTGATTGACAGGGGGTAGGCTCGTGCGTACATTTCCGCGCTCTCGTTCGCGGGCCTGTCGGCCCGCGGCCGCACCTTGCCCAGGTGGCGGAATTGGTAGACGCACTAGTTTCAGGTACTAGCGGGTAACACCGTGGAGGTTCGAGTCCTCTCCTGGGCACCATTTCAGCGCGGCACGGCCCCCGGCCGTGCGCGCTGCGCCGGCTGACGCCGGGCACTTTCGACGCAATCGCACCCGACCGCCCGCCGCTCGCCCGTGGCGCCGATCGACCACGGCTGGCGCGCGCGGGTTCAGTCAAACGGGTGCCGGCGGATGATCGTGTGTTCGCGGTCCGCTCCCGTGCTCACGATGTCGAGCGGCACGCCCGCGAGTTCCTCGATCCGGTCCAGGTAGCGGCGCGCCGCCTCCGGGAGCCCGGAGTCGCTCGTGATGCCGACCGTCGACTCCTTCCAGCCCGGCATGTCCTCGTACACCGGCTCGCAGTCGGCGTAGTGGTCGGACAGCAGTGGCGGCTCGTCGCTCACGGCGCCACGCATCCGGTAGCCGGTGCACAGGCGGATCACGTCGAGGCCGTCGAGCACGTCGAGCTTGGTGACGCACAGGCCCGTGACCGAGTTGTGCAGGATCGAGCGCCTGAGCGCCACCGCATCGAACCAGCCCGTGCGCCGCCGCCGGCCGGTCACGGCGCCGAACTCGTGTCCGACGCGCGACAGGTGCTCGCCGTACTCGTCAAAGAGCTCCGTCGGGAACGGCCCCGAGCCGACCCGCGTCGTGTATGCCTTGACGATGCCGAGCACGTAGTTGAAGGCGCGTGGCCCGATGCCGGTGCCGGTGGCCGCGTTGCCGGCAGTCGTGTTCGAGGAGGTCACGTAGGGGTAGGTGCCGAGGTCGACGTCAAGCAGCGCGCCCTGCGCGCCCTCGAACAGGATGTTCTTGCCGGCGCGGTGCAGGTTGCGGAGCAAGAGGCTCACGTCGTCGACCAAGGGCTTCACGCGCTCGCCCTGCGCCAGCGTCTCGTCGAGCACCTGCTGGAAGTCGACCGTCTCTGCGCCGTAGTAGTTGCGCAGCATGAAATTGTGGAGGTCGAGCACCTCGCCGAGCTTCGCGGCCAGCCGCTCGCGCTGGAAGAGGTCCGCGATCCTGAGCGCGCGCCGCGACACCTTGTCCTCGTACGCCGGGCCGATGCCGCGCCCGGTGGTGCCTATCGCGTTGACGCCGCGCGCGCGCTCGCGCGCCCGATCGAGCGCCACGTGCGAGGGCAGTATCAGCGGGCACGCCGGACTCACCTTGAGGCGCTCGTAGACCGGCACGCCACGCTCCACCAGCATGTCGGCCTCCTTGAGGAGCGCCGGCAGCGCGACCACGACGCCGTTGCCGATGAGGCAGAGCGAGTCGGCGCGCAGGATCCCCGACGGGATCAGGGACAGCACGGTCTTCTGCCCCGCGATCACGAGCGTGTGGCCGGCGTTGTGGCCGCCCTGGAAGCGCGCCACCGCGGCCGCGCGCTCCGTCAGCAGGTCGACGATCTTGCCCTTGCCCTCGTCGCCCCACTGCGTACCGATCACGACGACGTTCTTGCCCATGCTGTTCCCGTGCTTGCCGCGGCTCAGCCGCGGATCAGGTAAAGAAGACCACAGCCCGCCGCCATGCTGGCGAGCCCCACCATGCGGATCTGCCGCCCGGGCGCGCCCGCCATCGCCGCAAACATGCGCTGCGCGAAGGCCGGATTCAAGAAGGGCAGCAGCCCTTCGAGGACGAGGTAGAGCGCGAACGCCGTGCCGAGATCTTGCCAGTCGATGTTCATGGGGAGCCGGCCGGACCGCGGCCGCCGCCGGCTACTTGCCGGTGCCCGGCTCACGCAGGTACTTGAAGAACTGGCTGTCGAGCGACAGGACGAGCACGTCGCCGTCGTGGCCGACGGTCTTCTTGTAGGCCTGCATGGCGCGGTAGAAGCCGTAGAACTCGGCATTGTGCGCGGTCGCCGCGGCGAAGATCCCGGCCGCCTTCGCATCGCCCTCGCCGCGGATCTTCTCGGCGTCGCGCGCCGCACCCGACAGGATCTCGGTGCGCTGCCGCTCCGACTCGGCGCGGATCTTGATGGCCTGCTCCTCGCCCTCGGCCCTGAGCTGCGCCGCCTGGCTCGCGAAGTCCTGGCGCATGCGCCGGAACACGGAGTCGCTGACGTCCTCGGGAAGCTCGATGCGCTTGACGCGCACGTCGATGAGCGCGACGCCGAGCTGCTTGACGCTGCTGCCGGCGAAGTTGAGCACGTCGGCGACGAGTTCGGCGCGCTCGGCGGCCACGACCTGCTGGATGGTGCGCTTCGCGATCGTGCCCTTGAGGCCGTCCTTGACGAGCTCGGCGAGGCGCGCCGCGGCCGCCTCCTCGCTGCCACCGGTCGCCTTGTAGTACTGGCCGACGTCGGCGATGCGCCACTTCACGTAGAAGTCGACGTCGAGGATCTTGCCCTCGCTCGTCAGGAACTGCTCCTTCGGGTAGTCACGCGTCATGACGCGCTTCTCGAACTTCTTGATGTCCTGCGCGAACGGCACCACGAAGTGCAGCCCCGGCTGGTAGTCGACGCGCTCGAGCCTGCCGAACTGCAGGTTGATCGCGTACTCGGTCTCGCGCACGGTGAACATCGCCTGCGAGGCGAGCAGCAGGCCCGCCAGCACGAACGCGGCCGTCGACAGCACCCGCATGTCCATCAGCGGTCTCCCCGCGTGCGGCTGCGCGTATCGCCGGCGGCGTCGATGCTGTCGCCACGCTGCGGCGCGGGCGTCACGGTGACCTCCGGCAGCGTCGCGGGCTGGGCACGCTGCGTGTCGCTGCCATGCTTGTCGAGCAGCTTGTCGAGCGGCAGGTAGATCATGTTGCCGGTGCCCTTGACGTCGACCAGCACCTTGCCGGTGTTGCCGAGCACCTGCTCCATGGTCTCGAGATAGATGCGCTGGCGCGTGACGGCCGGCGCCTTCTCGTAGGCGGTGGCGAGCTGCGCGAAGCGCGAGCTCTCGCCCTCGGCGTCGGCGACGATGCGCTGGCGGTAGGCCTCGGCATCGAGGAACTGGCGCTCGGCGGTGCCGCGGGCCCGCGGCAGGATGTCGTTCGAGTAGGTCTCGGCCTCGACCCGCAGGCGCTCGCGGTCCTCGCGCGCCTTGATCGCATCCTTCTGTGACGGCGCCACCTGCTCGGGGACGTTGACGTCCTGCAGGTTGACGCTGATGACCTCGAGCCCGGCGTTGTAGCCGTCGAGCGTGCGCTGCACGAGCTGGCGCGTCCTGAGCGCAATCTCCTGGCGGCCCTTCTCGAGCACGACCTCGAGCGGGCGCTGGCCGACGGCCTCGCGGATCGCGCTCTCGGACGCCTCGCCGAGCGTGCGCTCGGGATCGACGATGTTGAACACGAAGGCCTTCGGGTCGGAGCGGCGGTACTGCACGGCGATGTCGATGTCGACGAGCGCGGTGTCCTGGGTGAGCATGCGCGTGTGGTCGGTGAAGCTGAGGAACTCCTGGGTGTTCACCATCTGTTTCGACTCGATCGGCCAGGGCAGCCGCACGTGCAGCCCCGAATCCTCGGTACGCGCGAAGGCGCCGAAGCGCGTCACCACCGCCTTCTCGGCGGGCCCGACCTGGTAGATGCCGCTCGCGAGCCAGAGGGCGGCGATCACGAGCACGACGATGCCCCACGACACCCCGCCCATGCTCTCGCCGCCGCCGCTGCGCGGCGCCTTGCGGCCAAAGAGGCCCGCCAGGCGCCGCTTCAGGTTGCGGACGATTTCGTCGAGGTCAGGGGGGCCGCTCTCGGGCTTGCGATCCCAGGGATTGCGCGAACCGGGGTCTTTGTTGCCGCCCGAATCATTCCAGGACATGAGGACTTCCGTACGTGGCTCTGGGCCGTGCCGGCTCAAAGCGAAGGTGCCGCGGCGGGGCGTGATTGTAGGAACCCGCCCGCGGCGAGACAAGGCGCATCGGTCGGACGGGCCGGCAGGGTCAGCCCCTCGCGCCGGCAGAGCTCCTCGAGGTCCCGTTCGGCGAGCTCGACCTCGACCTGCCAGCCACCGTCGTCGGCAGGCGACTCGGCGAGCAGGGCGCCGCGGCGGAAGAGCTCGGCGCGCGCGCGGCCGTGGGCGGCGCTCAGGTGCAGCTGGACGCGCAGCAGCCGCGCGCCGAAGCGCTCGGCGAGCGCCGTGCGCAGCAGCTCGAGCCCGGCACCGGTGGCCGCCGACAGCCAGACCCGCCGTACCTGGCCCGCCTCGTCGCGCTCGAGGTGCGGCGCCTCGCCGAGGAGATCGACCTTGTTGTAGACCTCGATCTGCGGGATGCCGGCGGCGCCGATGCTGGCGAGCACCTCGTTGACCTGGCAGATGCGCTCGCTGCGCTCGGGGTCGGCGGCATCTATGACGTGCAGGTGCACGTCCGCCTCGCGCGCCTCGAGCAGCGTCGAGCGGAATGCCGCCACCAGCTCGTGCGGCAGGTCGCGGATGAAGCCGACGGTGTCGGCGAGCACGATCTCGGGGCAGTGCGCGAGCTTCAGGCGCCGCACGGTGGGATCGAGCGTCGCGAAGAGCTGGTCGGCAGCGTAGCTGGCGGCGCCGGTGAGCACGTTGAAGAGCGTCGATTTGCCGGCGTTCGTGTAGCCGACGAGCGCGGCACCCGGGATCGGCACTTCCTTGCGCGTCTGCCGGCCCGTGTCGCGCTGCAGGGCGAGCCGCTCGAGGCGGCGGTTCAGCGTGCGGATGCGGTTGTTGATGAGGCGCCGGTCCGTCTCGAGCTGGGTTTCGCCCGGGCCCCTGAGGCCGATGCCGCCCTTCTGCCGCTCGAGGTGGGTCCAGCCGCGCACGAGCCGCGTCGACAAGTGCTTCAGCTGCGCGAGCTCCACCTGCAGCTTGCCCTCGTGGCTGCGGGCACGCTGCGCGAAGATGTCGAGGATGAGGCCGCTGCGGTCGAGCACGCGCCGCCCGGTGAGTTCCTCGAGGTTGCGCTCCTGGCTCGGGCTCAGGGAGTGGTCGACGAGGATCACCTCGGCGCCGGTCTCCTCGGCACGGCTCTTCAGCTCCTCGGCCTTGCCGCTGCCCACGAAGAACTTGGGGTCCGGGTGCGTCCGGCGGCCGGTCACGGTGGCGACGGGAATGGCCCCCGCCGACACGGCGAGCGCCGAGAACTCCTCGAGTTCGGGCACCGATACCGGCGCGCCGAGCCCGATGCGCACGAGGAGGGCCCGCTCGCCACTCCGCGGGCGTTCAATCAACGGAGCGTTCCTTTGCCGCCAGGCGGCGGGCTGCGGTCATTCGACGACCGGCTCCTCGCCGCCCTCGCCACCCTCGCCGCTCGGCAGCCGGACGTTCCGCGCGGGGACAACCGTCGAGATGGCGTGCTTGTACACCATCTGGCTCACGCTGTTTCGAAGAAGCACGACGAACTGATCGAAGGAGTCGATGTGGCCTTGCAGCTTGATTCCGTTGACGAGGTAAATCGACACCGGCACGCGCTCCTTGCGGAGGGCATTCAGAAAGGGATCCTGCAGGGACTGGCCTTTGGCCATCGTCGTATCTCCTTGTTTTTAATATACTTAATCTCGACACACCGCCGCGCCTTCCATGGCGGTCCAGTGCCTGTACACGGCGGGACATCCGGATAGTGGGGCCGGATGCGGAAAATACTAGCACATGGATTCTTTCACTTTGCAGTGCGAAAAGACCCACGGCTCGACGCGGAAAAGCAACGCCTCGACGAGCCCGGGCCGTTGCGCCGCGAACCACTCTGCGCCGCGTTCCGCCCGCAGCCACGTGTACTGGCGCTTCGCGAGCTGGCGGGTTGCGGTGAGGGCGGCGGCCCGGGCCGCCGGCAGGTCGCACTCGCCCGCGAGGTGCGCCCAGAGCTGCCGGTAGCCGACCGAGCGGATCGAGGGCAGTTCCGGACCCAGGTCGCCGCGTGCCCTGAGGCCCCGGACCTCGGCGAGAAAGCCTGCCGCGAGCATCGCATCGAGGCGCCGCTCGAGCGCGAGCAAGAGCTCGGCGCGGTCGGGCGGGGCGACGACGAGCGGCAGGTACTCGGACTGCGCGGCGCCGCGCAGGTCCTCGCGCTGGAAGCTCGACAGGGCACGCCCGGTGAGCGCATGCACCTCGAGTGCGCGCTGGATGCGCTGGGCGTCGCGTGGCGCGATGCGCGCCGCCGCCGCGGGGTCGATGCGCGCGAGCTCGGCGTGGAGCGTCGGCCAGCCGACCTCCCGGGCGCGCGCATCGAGCTGCGCGCGAAGCGCAGGGTCGGCGCCCGGCAGTGCCGCGAGACCCGACTGCAGCGCCCGGAAATAGAGCATCGTGCCGCCGACGAGGAGCGGCACGCGCCCGCGCGCACGGATCGCCGCCATCGCCACGGTCGCATCCCTGACGAAGGCACCGGCCGAATAGCGCTCGGCGGGGTCGAGGACGTCGATGAGGTGGTGCGGCACGCGTGCGCGCAGCGCCCGATCCGGCTTCGCCGTGCCGATGTCGAGGCCCCGGTAGACGAGCGATGAATCGACGCTCACGATCTCGACCGGCAGGCGCGCCGCGAGCGCGACCGCGGCGTCGGTCTTGCCGGCGCCCGTCGGCCCCATCAGCAGGATCGCCGGCCCCGCCATTCAGCGGCCCCTGAGGAACAGGCGGTCGAGGTCGGCCAGCGTCAGCCGCACCCAGGTGGGGCGGCCGTGGTTGCACTGGTCGGCGCGGTCGGTGCGTTCCATTTCACGGAGCAGCGCGTTCATCTCCTGCAGGCCGAGCCGGCGGTGCGCTCGCACGGCCGCGTGGCAGGCGACGGTCGCGAGCAGCCGCTCGGCGGCGTCGCCGACGCTCGCGGTCGCGCCGCGCTCGGCGAGCTCGGCGAGCGCATCGCGCACGAGGCCACCGAGGTCCCTGCTGCCGAAGGCCACCGGCATCTCGCGCACCGCGATCTGCCGCGCGCCGACGCGCCCGACGACGATGCCGAGCGCGGCGAGCGCCTCGGCCTGCTCGGCGGCAGCGTCGGCCTCGGCCGCGGTGAGCTCGACGAGCTGCGGCACGAGCAGCTGCTGCCGCGGGATGCCGCCCGCGGCCTGCTCGCGCTTGAGCTCCTCGTACAGCACCCGCTCGTGCGCCGCGTGCATGTCGATGAGGGCGAGGCCATCGGCGGTCTCGCTGAGAATGTAGATGCCGTGCACCTGGCCGAGCGCGAAGCCGAGCGGCGGAACGTCCCCGGCCGCGTGCGTCGGCGCGGGTCGCTCGCCCGGCGACGGCGTCGCCTCGCGGACCGCCGCCGCGAGCGCACCGAAGTCGAGGCGGCCCGGCACCGACTGCGGCTGCCAGTCGCCGCGCGCGGCGCCGCCCGCCGGCGCCGCCAGCGACGCGAGCACCGCGCGCGGCACCGGGCCCTGGATGCCGCTCGCGGGCCGCGTCGCGGCGAGCGCGCTCTCGACGCTGCGCATCACGAAGTCATGCACCGCGCGGCCGTCGCGGAAGCGCACCTCGAGCTTCTGCGGGTGGGCGTTGACGTCGACGCGCGCCGGGTCGAGCGTCAGCTCGAGCACGTAGGCCGGGTGCCGGCCGTGGAACAGCACGTCGCGGTAGCCCATGCGTACCGCATTCGCGAGGAAGCGGTCGCGTACCGCCCGGCCATTGACGATCAGGTGCTGCTGGTCGGGCTGCGCGCGCGAGTAGGTCGGCAGCGCGAGCCAGCCGCGCAGCCGCATGCCGAGCGCCGCGTGCTCGAGGTGCAGCGCGCCCGCCAGGAACTCGTCGCCCAGCAGCGTCGCGAGCCGCGCCTCCTCGCCGGCGCGCCCGCTCGCGCGCTCGACGTGGAATACGCGGCGCGTGCCGTTCCTGAGCTCGAAGGCGACGTCGGGCCGGCTGAGCGCGAGCCTGACCAGCATGCGCTCGATGTGCTGGAACTCGGTCGCCGGGCTCCTCACGAACTTGCGGCGTGCCGGCACGTTGTAGAAGAGTTCGCGCACCTCGACCGAGGTACCGGGCGGATGCGGCGCGGGCGCGGGGCTCGCCGCGACGCCGGCGTCGACCTCGATGCGCGTGCCGTGGGTCGCCGCGCCGTGGCGCGAGGTGAGCGTCAGGCGCGCGACCGAGGCGATGCTCGGCAGCGCCTCGCCCCGGAAGCCGAGGCTCGCGATGTGCTCGAGGTCCTCGAGGTTCGCGATCTTGCTGGTCGCGTGCGGCGCGAGTGCGAGGCCGAGCTCCGCCGCCGGGATGCCCGCGCCGTCGTCGCGCACCGCGATGAGGCCGACGCCGCCCGCCTCGATCGTGACCTCGATGCGCCGCGCGCCCGCGTCGAGCGCGTTCTCCACCAGCTCCTTGACGACGGACGCCGGCCGCTCGACGACTTCGCCGGCGGCAATCTGGTTGACGAGATGGGATGGCAGGACGCGGATCGACATGCGGCACCGCGCCGGGATGGGCCCGTGGCGGCGGCTGAGTCTAGCAGCCGGTCAGCGCAGTGGCGCGTGCGCGGGCCCCGTCGTCGTGCTCGCCACCTGACCCGCCGCGATCGCCGCCAGCCGCGTGCCGGGCGGCGGGTTGGCGTGGAAGTAGTTCTTGAGGCCGGCCAGGATCGCGTCGGCGAGTTCCGCCTGGTGACGCGGATCGCGCAGCCGCCTCTCTTCGCCCGGGTTCGTGATGTAGGCGCTCTCGATCAGCATCGAGGGAATGTCGGGGGACTTGAGGACGACGAAGCCGGCCTGCTGCACCCGCGCCTTCCTGACCTCGCCCACCTGGTTGAGCTCGTCGAGCACCTTCTCGGCGGCGCTCATGCTCGCGCTCATGGCCGCCGACTGCGACAGGTCGAGCAGCACCGAGGCGAGCACGTTGTCCTTGTCGTCGAGCGAGACGCCGCCCACGAGGTCCGCCGAGTTCTCCCGGTCGGCGAGCCACTTGGCGGCCTCGCTCGAGGCGCCGCGCTGCGAGAGCACGTAGACCGACGAGCCGGCGACGCTGCGGTCGGCAACCGCATCGGCATGCACCGAGACGAACAGGTCCGCCTGCGCGACGCGCGCCCGCCGGATGCGCTCCCGGAGCGGGACGAAGACGTCGCTGCTGCGCGTCAGCACGGCGCGCATCCCGGGCTCGGCATTGATCCGCTGCGCGAGCACCCGCGCGACCGCGAGCGTCACGTCCTTCTCGCGGGTGCCGTCGCGGCCGGTCGCGCCGGGATCGTCGCCGCCGTGACCGGCATCGACCGCGATGACGAGGTCGCGGGTCGGGGTGCGCTGCGCGTGCTCGGCCGCAGCGGGCGGCCCATGCTCGCTCGCGGCCGGCGCCGCACGCTCGGGCGGGGTGACTGCGTGCTCGGCTGGTGCGGGTGCCGGCTCGCGCGCGGCGAGGGCCACTGGCGCGTGCGGATCGGCATGCGCCGGATGGGAATCGGGGCGCGTGATCTCGACGACGAGGCGCCGGCCGTCGCCATTTGGCTCGAGCGGCAGGCCGCGGGCGTCCGCGGGACTCACGAGCTCGAGCACGACCCTGAGCGTCCCGCCGGGACGCGGGCCGGTCCGGACGCGATGCACGATGCCCTGCGCGGCGGGGAGCTTCAGGCGGTGCGCATCGGCGCTCGCACCCCTGAGGTCGATCACCACGCGGTCGGGGTCGGCCAGCGTGAAGATGCTCGCGCTCGCGCTGCCCGACAGCTCGAGGGTGAGGCGCGCACCGTCCGGGGTGGCGTCCAGGGCGACCGATTCGACGTCGGCGGCCCGTGCGACGACCGGAATGGCGAGCACGCAGGTGGCGATGAGCACCACAGGCAGATGCCACCGCGAGGCATGAATCCGGTTGCCGCTTCGGCGTCGCATGCGGCGGACTCTAACCCCGGCGACGGGAAAACTCAAATCAGATTATGGACCTACGACGCTATTCTAACGTTGTGGCTCTATTGAACTGCGTAACCACCTGCTCGCCGGCCGCCGTCAGGCCTTCGGCCGTCAGGCGCCGGCCGGTGCCCTCGTAGCCGAGATGGATGGCGACGTCGGCGACCCGCGCGACCTCGGGCACCCGCTCCGGCCATTCGGCCAGCACCCACTGTCCGGGCGCCAGCAGCTCGCGGATGCCGAGCGCTTCGAGGTCCGCCGTCGACGACAGGCGATACCAGTCGAAGTGGTGCACGAGCCGCGTGGCGGTCCGGTAGGTCTCGAGCAGCGTGTAGGTCGGGCTCCGGACCGGGCCATCCACGCCAAGTGCGCTCAAGACACCCCGGACCAGGGTCGTCTTGCCGGCGCCGAGCTCCCCGCTCAGCGTGACGAAGAGTCCCGCTCCGCCGGCCGTCGCGAGCGCGCCCGCGAGCGCGCCGCCCGCGGCCCGGGTCGCCGCATCGTCCGGCAGCGGCAGGTTCACGCCGCCGGGTTGACGCATGCCGGCAGCTGCGCGATCAGATCGAGGGTCACGATCCCGCGCTCGCCGGCGCGCGCCGCGAGGTCGCCCGCGAGCGCGTGCACGAGCACACCCACGGCCGCGGCGAGCCCGAGAGCTGCCGCGGGCGCGGGCTGCTGGGAGGCGATCGCGGCGATCACCCCGGTGAGCGCATCGCCCATCCCGGCGACCGCCATGCCGGGATTGCCGCGTTCACAAACGTAAGGCGCGGAGTCGCCCGCCGCAATCAGGGTTCCCGCGCCCTTCAGGACCGCCACGCCCCCGTAGCGGGCGGCGAGTCCGCGGACGGCGCCGAGGCGGTCGGCCTGGACGGCAGCGGTCGTGATCGAGAGCAGGCGCCCGGCCTCCCCCGGATGCGGCGTGAGGCACCAGTCGGCGCGCGTGCGCGGCGCTGCCGCGAGCAGATTCAGGGCATCCGCGTCGACCACGAGCGGCCTGTCGCCCGCGAACACGAGTTCGACCAGGGCGCGCCCCCACGCGCCCTGGCCGAGTCCGGGACCGATGGCAACGACGTCGGCGGCGGCCAGGAGCGGCATGAGCGCCAGCGCGTCGGCGACCGGCCGGCAGATGAGTTCGGGACGCGCGGCGGTGACGACGGCAGCGTGCGTCGGGTGCGTCGCGACCGTGACGAGGCCGGCGCCGGCGCGCAGCGCCGCCTCGCCGGCGAGCCGCGCAGCACCGCCCATGCCCTCGCCGCCCGCGACGATGAGCACGTGGCCATTCGATCCCTTGTGAGCGGTGCGCGCGCGCCGCGGCAGCGCGCGCCTGAGGTCGGCCTCGACGATCCGCCGCAGCACCGCCTTCGCGCCCGCGAAGGCGCCTGCCGGCACGTCGAGGTCGTCGAAGGCGAGGCGGCCGACGAACTCGGGACCCGCGCCGAGGTAGAACCCGGGCTTCAGGCCGACGAACGTCACGGTGAGCGTCGCGCGGATCGCAGCGCCGCGTGGCTGACCGGTCTCGGAATCGAGTCCCGAGGGCACGTCGAGCGCAAGCACGGGCCGCGACGCCCCATTGACCGCGCCTATGACGCGCGCGAGCTCGCCGTCGACTTCGCGCGCGAGCCCGGTCCCGAGCAGCGCGTCCACGAGGAGCTCCGCGCGCGCGATCAGCGCCTCGCCGAACGGCTCGACCGAGCCGCCCGCCTGCAGCCAGTCCGCATGCGCGCGCCGCGCATCGCCCGCGAGCGGCGCGCCCGCTGGTGCGCAGACCTGCACCTCGAGGCCAGCCGCGCGCGCGAAGCGCGCGAGCACGTAGCCGTCGCCGCCGTTGTTGCCCGCGCCGCAGACGATCAGCAGGCGCCGCGCGAGCGGCCACTGGGCACGGAGCGCGCCAAGCGCCGCCTCGCCCGCCCGCGTCATCAGCGTGTAGCCGGGGATGCCGCTGGTCGCGATCGCATAGGCATCGGCGGCGCGCACGGCGGCGGTCGAATGGACCAGAATGGGCAGCGGCTGCATGCTGTGATTATCGCGTGTTGCCGACCGACTTACCCCATTTCGCTCATGCACGACCCCACGACGGCGGAATTCGCCTCCCGGATCAAGCGTCTGGCGCTCGGACTCGGCTTCGACGCGGTCGGAATCGCCGGCGTCGACCTCGCCGAGGACGAGGCGCGCCTGCTCGCATGGCTTGGCGAGGGCATGCATGGCGAGCTCCACTACATGGAGCGCTTCGGCGCGCGCCGCGCCCGCCCGGCCAGCATCAAGCCGGGGACGGTGCGGGTGATCTCGGTGCGGCTCGACTACTGGCCCGCGCAGGCGCGCGCGGCCGACGAGGTCCTCGCCGACGGCTCCCTCGCCTACGTCTCGCGCTACGCGCTCGGCCGCGACTACCACCGCCTGATGCGCAACCGCCTGCAGGACCTCGCCGATGCGATGGCGGAGCTGATCGGCCCGTTCGGCCATCGCGTGTTCGTCGACACCGGACCCGTGCTCGAGAAGCCGCTCGCGCGCAATGCCGGGCTCGGCTGGATCGGCAAGCACACGAACCTCATCAGTGCCGGCGCGGGCTCCTACTTCTTCCTCGGCGAGCTCTACACCGACCTGCCCCTGCCGGTCGATGCCCGCGCGAGCGAGCACTGCGGCAGCTGCACGGCGTGCCTGCCGGCCTGTCCGACCGGCGCGATCGTCGCGCCGTACCGGCTGGACGCCAGGCGCTGCATCTCGTACCTGACGATCGAGCTCGCGGGACCGATCCCGGAGGCGCTGCGCGCGCCGCTCGGCAACCGCATCTACGGCTGCGACGACTGCCAGCTGGCGTGCCCGTGGAACAAGTTCGCCCAGCACGCGCGCACCAGCGGCTTCGAGCCGCGTCACGGTCTCGACACGGCGCGGCTCACTGAACTCTTCGCCTGGAGCGAGAGCGAGTTTCTCGCGAACTTCGCCGGCAGTGCGATCCGGCGCATCGGCCACGAGCGCTGGCTCAGGAACATCGCGGTCGCGCTCGGCAACGCGCCACCCGCCGACGACGTGCGGCGCGCGCTCGCGAGCCGTGCGCAGCACCCGTCGGCACTCGTGCGCGAACACGTCGGCTGGGCACTCGCGCGGCAGGGCCGCGGCGGCGCGTGAGCGTCAGGCCTGGATCTGCACCCGCATGCAGTCGACGAGGCGCGTGAGGCCGAGACGCGCCGCCGCGAGAATCACGAGCTCGCGGCTGTCGTAGCGCGGCGGCAGCAGGTCACCCGCCTGGCGCACCGAGAAGTACTCGGGATGGAAGCCGCTGCGGTCCAGCTCGCGCATCCCGGAATCCTGTACCTGCGCGTAGTTGCGCTCGCCTTCCATGATGCGGCGTCGCGCCAGCTTGAGCGCATCGTGCAGGCGCGAGGCAATGTTGCGGTCGCGCGGCGACAGATGGCGGTTGCGTGCGCCGAACGCGAGACCGTCGTGGTCGCGGACCACCGGCACCGCGACGATCTCGACCGGCACGCACAGGTCGGCGACCAGCCGGCGCACGATCACGAGCTGCTGGAAGTCCTTCTCGCCGAACACGGTCACGTCCGGCTGCACGATCTGCAGCAGCTTCATCGTCACCGTGGAGTAGCCCTCGCAGAAGGTCGGCTGGTACTGGCCCTCGAGGATGCGCGACAGCTCCGGCACGTCGACCTTGGTCGTGCGTTCGAAACCCGTCGGGTACATCTCGAACGCGGTCGGCGCGAACACGACGTCGACCTTGGCCTCGTCGAGCGTCGCCTTGTCGCGCTCCATGGCGCGCGGGTAGCGCGCGAAGTCCTCGTGCGGCCCGAACTGCAGCGGATTGACGAAGATGCTCACGGCGACGCGCTTGGCGCGGGCGCGGGCCTCGGTGACGAGCGCGAGATGGCCCTTGTGGATCGCGCCCATGGTCTGCACGAAGGCGATCTTGTCGCCCGCGCGCCGCCATTCGGCGATGCGCTCGCGGATCGACAGGATGCGGGTCACGGATTCCATGTCAGCCACGGAACGGATTGAAGTAGTGGCGGCCACGGCGCGGCCGGCCGACCTCGGCCGCGAGCTGCGCGAAGTGCGCGTCATTGCCGATGAAGTCGACCTCGCCCGCGTTGACGATCAGCAGCGGCGCGGCGTCGTAGTGGTGGAAGAAGCGCGCATAGGCGTCCACCAGCCGCTCCAGGTACTCGCGCTCCATGCCCTGCTCGTAGCGGATGCCGCGGCGCGCGATGCGCTCCTGCAGCACGTCGACCGGCGCCTGCAGGTAGACCACCAGGTCCGGCACCGGCGCGTCTATCGCGAGCCGCTCGTAGATCTGCTCGTAGAGCGAGTATTCCTCGTCGTCGAGCGTGACGCGCGCGAACAGCCGGTCCTTGTCGAGCAGGAAGTCGGCGACGCGCACCGGCGCGAACAGGTCCGACTGCTTCAGCTGCTGCAGCTGGCGCATGCGCTGGAACAGGAAGTACAGCTGTGTCGGCAGGGCGCCGGCGCGCGGGTTCTTGTAGAAACGCTCGAGGAACGGATTCTCCTCGGCTCGCTCGAGCACGACATCCGCGCCCCTGAACGCCGCGAGCCGCCGCGCGAGGCTGGTCTTGCCGACGCCGATCGGGCCTTCGATCACGACGTAGCGGTGCGCGAACTGGGCGGACGGCGGGGCGGGCGCGGTACTCACGGGTGGCTAGTCACAGCGGAGAGACGGTGTCGCCGGCGACCTGGTCCCGGAGCCGGGCGACGCGGCCGCGGCCCGGGATCCACAGCGCCGGCGCCAATTCCGCCAGAGGATACAGGACGAAGGCGCGCTCGTGCAGGCGCGGGTGCGGCAGCGTCAGCGTGTCGCTGGCACACGACGCCGCGCCGAATGCGAGCAGATCGAGGTCGATGCGCCGCGGTCCGAAGCGCACGGTGGGTGCGCGCTTGCCGAGCCGCTGCTCGAGCTGGCGGAGCTCGGCGAGCAGCGCCTCCGGCTCGAGCGTCGTCAGCAGCGCGGCGACCGCATTCAGGAAGTCCGGCTGTGCCGCGAATCCCACCGGGCTCGAGCGGTAGCGACGCGACACGGCGATGAGCCTGGTACGCGGCAGCGCCGCGAGGCCCGCGCCCGCGGCGTCGAGCTGGCGCGCCGGATCGTCGAGATTGCTGCCGAGCCCGACGTAGGCCGGCGTCCACCGCGGCGCCGCGTCCACGTCACGCGGTCGGCGGCGGGTTCGCGCCCGGGGCGCCGCGACGACCACGGCGCCGGCGCCGGCGGCGCGGCGGCTGGTCGCCATCGGCGCCGGCCTCGGCAGTCGGCGCGACCGCGTTGACGCGTTCGAGGCGCTCGTCGGCATTCAGCGTCTGGAGTTCGGTCCACCAGTCGGCGAGCTCGCGCGGCACGGCGCCGGCTTCGGCGCGCAGCACGAAGAAATCGTACGCGGCACGGAAGCGCGGATGATTGAGGAGTGCGAGCGCGCGGCGCCCGTCGCGGCGCTCGAAGCGCGGCTGCAGCGCGAGCAGTTCCCGGAGCGGCAGCGTGAACCGCTTCGGCACCGCGACGCGCCGCACCTGCTGGGCGACGACCGCGTCGGCTGCCTCGGCAAAGGCCTGCGGCCCGGGGACGCCGGCGGCGCTGCGCTCCGCGGCGAGCCGCATGATCGGACCGTAAAGCAGCACGGCGAACAGGAACGTCGGCGTCACCGCCCGATCGGCATGCACGCGCGCATCGGTGCCCGCGAGTCCGAGCCTGAGCAGGCGGGCCGCCTCGCCGTCCGGTTCGCGCGCGAGCTCCTCGGCGAGCGCCGGCAGCAGGTGCGGCAGCAGGTCGAACTCCTGCAGCCGCGCGAAGGCGGCGACCGCGTGTCCGCTCAGGAACAGCTTCAGGCACTCATCGAACAGGCGCGCCGCCGGGACGCCGGCGAGCAGCGGCGCCAGTTCGCGCATCGGCGCGCGCGTCTCGGCATGCAGCGTGAAGCCGAGCTTCGCGGCGAAGCGTGCAGCGCGCAGCAGCCGCACCGGATCCTCGCGGTAGCGGACTTCCGGATCGCCGATCAGGCGCAGGATGCGGTTCTCGACGTCGGCTGCACCGCCGACGTAATCCCACACCGAGAAGTCGGCGATGTTGTAGTAGAGCGCGTTGGCCGTGAAGTCGCGCCGCCAGACGTCGGCGTCGATCGAACCGTACAGGTTGTCGCGCAGGATCCGGCCGCTGTCGTCGTGCGCGCGCGCATCGTCGACCTCGCGGTGATCCTCGTCGTCGACCTCCTCGGGCGCGGCCGAGGCGCGGAAGGTCGCGACCTCGATGATCTCGTCGCCGAAATGCACGTGCGCGAGCCGGAAGCGCCGGCCGATCAGCCGGCAGTTGCGGAACACGCGGCGGATTTCCTCGGGCAGCGCGTTAGTCGCTACGTCGAAATCCTTCGGCACTATGCCGAGCAGCAGGTCGCGCACGCTGCCGCCGACGAGGAATGCCTGGTAGCCGGCGTCCTTCAGTCGGTACAGCACTTTGAGCGCCTGCGGCGAGATGCTCGCGCGCGAGATGGAGTGCGCAGCGCGCGAAATGATGGCGGGTGGTGCTGCGCGGTCGGGGCTCGACGCGCGCGCGCCGTCGGGGAGCGAGTTAGCCAGGAGAGATTCTCAGTTGTCGTTCAACGTTAACGTCGTATAATAGCAGGCTACCGATCGCCACCGCCTCACCGGCTCGGTTACCGTGCTCCCATCGTCTAGAGGCCCAGGACACAGCCCTCTCAAGGCTGGTACGAGGGTTCGAATCCCTCTGGGAGCGCCATCTTTTCAGTGACTTACGCGTACCGCACGGCCAGGCGTCGGGGCCGCGGCGCGAGTGACGGCGCAGTTACGATCGCCGTCGCTGGCGCCGCGGCAACCGCGCTGGGCGCGACGACCGCCGATCTCGAGCCTCCCCCCGCTCCAGGCGCGACGGCGCCCGGGCGTCACCGGCGGCTTACGAGTGACCGCCGCCCGTGCTCGACATCCCGAGCTCCGTCATCAGTTGGGTCGTCTCGTGCTGAACATCCTTGGCCTTGCTGACCGCCGCCAGCGTCCGTCCGCCGGCGTATTCTGAGGCGGCGGTGGCCCACTCGCTGCGGACGTCCTTCAATGACGTCGCGGCGCTCGCGAGCACACTGTGATTGAGGCCACGCGGCAGACGTGAGTGCCGTTCGAGCGACGCGATGCGCTCATTGATCGACGCGATCTCGTGCGGCAGCGTGCTCGCAAGCCCGACCCACTCGTTCCTCGTGCGCGCGGCCTGTGCAGCGCGGTTGCTCGCCATCAGCGCCGGTAACGCGCGCGCAGTCGCGAGCACTGCCGGCGCATCAGCCATGACCCGCGCATAGTCCTTCTCCGCAAGCGAACTTCTGAGCCGCGCGAGTCGGGCATTGATGTCGGCCACCTGCACCGGCGCATCGAGCGGCGCATTCGGCCCGGCCGCCGCAACGGCCGCCTCAATATCGGCGATGGCTGCCCGCGCGTGCTGCTGTTGCGCGGAGCAACCGACGAGAATGCTCGTGGCGAGAGCGAGGAATGCCGCCCGCCAGGCGTGTCGCGTACTCATTGTGCCGTACCTCACTTGATGCCGGAACGGATTGCGCGGCGCGCCGCGGCGCCACGACCCTGCCGAGCGGCGGACCGCCGCGCGTGACGCGTGCGCACCTACACGGTTGCAGCCGCGCTGATGCTGCAGCACGTCCGCGGAGCCGACTCCGCGCCGACAGATACGTCGGACCGCTGCCGTCACGCAAAGTTCGGCGCCCTGCCCGACCCCTAAGCCAGCGACGGCGGCTGCGGACGCGTCCGCTGACGATTCGCGTCGCCGCCCACGCGCGCCGCGCGACGATGGAACTCCGAGGCGCGCACCGAACTCTGATCGTTCGCAGGAGCGCGCGTCCCACGACGCGGACGCGCGACACCTACCGATTGCGGCCGTCGCCCAAGGGCCGTCACCTCGCCATTACGACGCAGTGTGCCCACGACCCAGAGGAGACGACCCATGCAATCCGAGCGCCATCCGGAACCGACGATGAGCGATATCCGCCGACGCCTGCTCGACGCCGACGCGGCGCACGCGACTCGAACGACCCTGCGGCATGCCCTGCCGCCACTGCCGTACGCCGAGAGCGCATTCGAGCCGGTCCTGTCGGCGAAGACCCTCGCCGTCCACCATGGCAAGCATCATCGTGCGTACGTTGACGCGCTCAACCGACTCATCCCGGGAACTCCGTTCGCGCTGATGACGCTCGAGGACATCGTGCTCGCGACCAGCAACAAGCCGCAGCACGCGGCGGTGTTCAACAATGCGGCACAGGCCTGGAACCATGCGTTCTACTGGCGCAGCATCGATCCGCTCGCCGGCGAGGCCACGTCGCCGGCATTGCGCGCGCTGATACACGTCTCGTTCGGCAACATGACAACGCTCAAGGAGCAGCTGGCGAGCGCGGCGGTGCAACACTTCGGCTCCGGCTGGGTCTGGCTCGTGGTCGCCGGGCGCCGGCTGATGGTGATCACGTCGCACGATGCGCAGACTCCGCTCGAACGCGGCCTGCGCCCGCTCCTTGGACTCGACGTCTGGGAGCACGCCTACTATCTCGACTACCAGAACCGGCGCGACGAATACGTGCACGGAATGGTCGATCGGTTCCTCAACTGGGACTTCGCCGCCGCCAACCTGCGGGCGGATTGACGTCCGCGCGCGCGGCGACGAGTCACGAAGCCCGTCGCCGGCGCGTCACCGGGCTCACCGGCGGCGTGCGCCCAGCTCGCCGCCGGCCTGCCATTGGCAGCAGGCCGACGCCGACCCAGCGCTGCCGGCGGCGCCGCCCGCGCGCGCCCGGCGTTGCCAAAGCCATGCCTCATGAACGAACATCGCACGTCGTTCGCGACTCGCGCGGGGCACGGCGGTATTCGACGCCGACGCGGCGTCAGCGCCGCGTCGCGCAGCGGTGATCCCGATCGCCTCGCCGGGTGGCGCCTCTCCTCGGGCCGGAGCTCCTCACCATGTTGCAGCGAATCAAGCTCTCCGTTGGCGTCGTGGCGGGACTGCTCGTGGCGCTGCCACTCGCCGGGCGTGCCGATGAACCGTTCGATGTGCTGATCACGAACGGCCACGTCATCGACGGCACGGGCGCACCCTGGTATTCAGCCGACGTCGGCATTCGGGCTGGTCGCATCGCGGCGATCGGCAAGCTCGGCGCGGCCGCGGCTCGCCAGCGCATCGACGCGACCGGCAAGATCGTGGCGCCCGGCTTCATCGACATGCTCGGGCAGTCCGAGTACACGGTGCTCGTCGATCCGCGCCTGCCATCGAAGATCTACCAGGGCATCACGACTGAAATCACGGGCGAAGGCACGTCGGTCGCGCCGCTCACGGGCCATGCCCGAGCCGAGGCCGCCGGCACGCTCGAGCACTACGGACTCACGGCCGACTGGCAGACGCTCGGCGAGTACTTCGCGCGCCTCGAGCGCCAGCACATCGGCATCAACCTCGCCTCCTACATCGGCGCGACCACGGTGCGCGAGATCGTCATCGGTGGCGCGGACCGGCGCGCGACGCCGGCCGAACTCGAGGCCATGCGCGCACTCGTGAAGGCCGCGATGCGGCAGGGCGCGATGGGCGTCTCCACCTCGCTCGAGTACACGCCGGCGCCATATGCCAACACCGAGGAGCTCATCGCCCTCGCCCGCACCGCCGCCTTCTACGGCGGCATCTACGCGACGCACATGCGCTCCGAGGGCGACGGCATCAGCGCGGCGCTCGATGAAACCTTCCGTATCGGCCGCGAGGCGCAGATTCCGGTGGAAATCTGGCACCTCAAGATCGCCGGCAAGGCGAACTGGGGCCGCATGGGCGAGATCGTCAAGCGCATCGAGGCGGCACGCGCGAGCGGCATCGACGTCGCCGCCGATACCTACGCGTACCCGGCCTGGTTCAACGACATGTCGGCGTTCGTGCCGCCGTGGGCGCACGATGGCGGCACCGGCAAGCTCATCGAGCGCCTCAAGGATCCGGCGCAACGCGCGCGCATCCGCAAGGACCTGGAGACGCCGAGCGCGACCTGGGACAACGAGTGGTCCGAGATCGCGGGCCCGGAGTCGGTGCTGATCGGGGTAGTCAAGAATCCCGCCCTGCATGGGCTGCAGGGACAGACGCTCGCCGCGATCGCGAGCGCGCGCGGCAAGGACCCCATCGACACGCTGCTCGACATCCTGGTCGAGGACGGCGGCTTCACGCAGTGCGCGGTGTTCGGCATGCGCGAGGACGACATCCGCCTCGCGCTCGCCCAGCCCTGGACCTCGGTCGACAACGACAGCTCCGGCGCCTCGCCCGAGGGAGTGCTCGGCGCCGAGCATCCGCATCCGCGCGCCTACGGCACCTTCCCGCGGGTGCTGCGCAAGTACGTGCGCGAGGAACACCTGCTGACGCTCGAGGAGGCGATCCGCAAGTTCAGCTCGCTGCCCGCCGGGCGCCTGCGGCTTGCCGACCGCGGCGTCCTCAAGATGGGGCTGGCCGCGGACGTCGTGGTGTTCGATGCCGACACGATCACCGACCGCTCCACCTTCGAGGCACCGAACCAGCTCGCGACCGGCATGCAATGGGTGCTCGTCAACGGCGTGCCGGTGATCGCCGACGGCAAGATGACCGGCAAACTGCCGGGCCGGGTACTCCGCGGTCCGGGCTATGGGCCGCCGGCGGCCGGCAACTGAGGCACGGCCGCGGACCGTGCGCGCGGCCTTGTTCGTTCATCCACACGAGGAATCGCAACCATGACGACCGCCTACTGGTGCGTGCTGGCCGCCGCACTGCTGCCCTATGCCGCGACGCTGACCGCAAAGGGCGGCGCACGCTTCGACAACCATCAGCCCCGCGCCTGGCTCGCCGCGCAGACCGGCTGGCGGGCGCGTGCCCACGCCGCACAGCTGAACGGCTTCGAGGCGTTCCCGCTGTTTGCGGTTGCGGTCGTCGTCGCGACGCTGACGCACGCGCCACAGGCACGCGTCGACCTGCTGGCACTCGTCTTCGTCGGTGCGCGCGTCCTCTACCTGATCGCCTACCTCGCCGACCAGGCACTGCTGCGCAGCATTGTCTGGTTCGCCGGCATCGCGAGCGCCGTGGCGATTTTCGTGGCGGGGGCCTGATCGCTGGCGGCGGCGGCGGCTTTTAGCTAGGGTGTCGCAGTTACGTGCGTCACTGAGGCGCGACATGAACCCGGCCGACCAGCGCGTCACGGAACTCGTCGATAAGTGGCTGAAGAGCCTCGAGCTCCACCTCAAGTACGCCGCCCTCACCGACGAGGCCTACTGGCAGGTGCAGCCGTGGGTGCGGCACCAGCGCCCCGCGCGCTGGATCCTGGATCTCGCCCATACCCGCGCGCGCGAGCTGAAGCGTCACCTCGAGCAGCGCGTCGCGAGCGGCGATGGCGGCTTCGCCGAGTCCCTCGAGCTCATGGGCTTCCTCGCCAACCTGGTCGGGGCGCAGCACATCGAGCGTTTCATTCCGCTCGCCGAGGCCGAGCGCGAGAACAAGGAAGTACTCGCCAATACCCAGTCGACGCTGCAGCCGCTCGCGAGCAGTACGTCGACCCAGGCGACGCTCATCGACCCGACGCGCGAGATGCTGATTCCGGTCGCGCCGGCCGGCGCACCGACACCGGCTCCGACTCCGGCACCGACGCCGCGGCCGGCCGCCGCGCCGGCCGCCGCGCCGGCCGCGGCACCGGCGGCTCCTGCGCGGTCCCCGCCGGCGGCGCCAGCCGCGACACAGGCTGGGCGTGCGCCGGCGAAGCGCGAGTCGCGAGGCGCCGCGACGCGCGCCGCCAAGGCACCCGCCGCCGGGAGCCCCGAGGCACTGATCGTGGCCGACGCGGTGCGCCTGCTGAAATGGGGCCGCGAGTGGCACGAACTCGCCGAGGCAATCGCCCGCTTCGCCGGACGGCCGGGCGTCGTCGAGGTGCGCCGCGTGCTGCGCACGCACAAGGCAGAGATCGAGCGCACCGCCGGCGAGTGAGCCGCGTCCGCTTCGCCGGCACGGGATGGCGGCGACCCGCGGCGGCAGCACGCCGCGGCGCCACTCACCGGTGCCGATAACCCTGCATTTCGTCCGTGATACTCGTAAAGTGCACCGCCCCGTCGCCGGGTCCATTGCACGATGCGGCCGGGTTTTGCAGAATCGCGGCCGCGGGCTGGCCGGGAACTCGGCGGCCCGGCCCCGTGTCACAGGCGACCGTATGATCGAAGTAAGCGGACTCACCAAGCGCTATGGCGACGTCGTCGCCGTCGACAACCTGAGCTTCCGGGTCGGGCCCGGCGAGATTCTCGGCTTCCTCGGCCCGAACGGTGCCGGCAAGACGACCACGATGCGGGTGATCGCGGGTTTCATCGCCCCGACCGCCGGCAGTGCCTCGATCCTCGGCCACGACGTCGTGCACGACGCCATCGCCGCGCGGCGCGCGCTCGGCTACCTGCCGGAAGGCGCGCCGAGCTGGCCGGAGATGACCCCGCGCGGCTTCCTCGATTTCATCGCCGACATCCGCGGGCTGAGCGGCGATGCGCGACGCCGCCGGCTCGACGACACCATCGGCCGGCTCGGCCTCGGCGCGGTGCTCGACCAGACCATCGAGACGCTTTCCAAGGGCTTCCGGCGGCGGGTCGGCCTCGCGCAGGCGATCCTTCACGACCCGCCGGTACTCGTGCTCGACGAGCCGACCGACGGCCTCGACCCGAACCAGAAGCACGAGGTCAGGCGCCTGATCCACGACATGGCACCCGGCAAGACGATCGTGATCTCGACGCACATCCTCGAGGAGGTGGACGCGGTGTGCACGCGCGCGATCATCGTCGCCCGCGGCCGCCTGCTCGCCGACGAGACCCCTGCCGCGCTCGAGGCGCGCTCGCGGTACCACAACGCAGTGACCCTGGCGCTTGCGGCGCCTGCCGACGGCGAGCGCATCGTCGCTGCGCTGCGCGCGATTCCGGGCGTCGCCGACGTCGAGGCGGACCTCGCCGCCGGGCGCATCACCGCGCTGCCGGCGGGCGGCGCCCAGCCGTTCGCCGCGATCAGCGAGCGCGCCGCAGCCGGGCACTGGCGCCTCAACGAGCTCAGGCTCGAGAGCGGACGGCTCGACGAGGTATTCCGCACCATCACCGGCAGCGACGGAGGCACGCCATGAACGAGCTGCGTGCCATCTACCGGCGCGAGCTCGCGAGCTACTTCGCGACGCCGCTCGCCTACGTCTTCATCGTGATCTTCCTCTTGCTCGCGGGCGCCTTCACCTTCTCGCTCGGCGGCTTCTACGAGCGCGGCCAGGCGGACCTGACGCCGTTCTTCAGCTTCCACCCGTGGCTGTACCTGTTCCTGGTGCCGGCCGTCGCGATGCGGCTGTGGGCCGAGGAGCGCCGGAGCGGCAGCATCGAGCTGCTGCTGACGCTGCCGGTGCGCCTCGGGAGCGCCGTGACCGCGAAGTTCCTCGCCGGGCTCACCTTCGTCGCGCTCGCGCTCGCCCTGACCTTCCCGATCTGGATCACGGTCAACTACCTCGGCAGCCCGGACAACGGCGCGATCCTGGCCGGCTACCTCGGCAGCCTGCTGATGGCGGGCGGCTTCCTCGCGGTCGGCAGCTGCCTGTCGGCGGCGACCAGGAGCCAGGTGATCGCCTTCATTCTGACCGTGGTCGTCTGCTTCCTGCTGCTGCTCGCGGGTTTCCCGCTCGTGCTCGACGCCTTCCGCGGCTGGGCGCCGCCGGCGCTCGTCGACGCGATCGCGAGCCTGAGCTTCCTGACGCACTTCCAGGCGATCTCGAAGGGCGTCCTCGATCTGCGCGACCTGCTGTACTTCGCGATGACGATCGGCGCGTGGCTCTATGCCACGACCCTCGTCCTCGAGCTGCGCAAGGCGGACTGAGCCATGCAACCCGTCAAGCAAGCCAGCCTCGGCACCGCCACCTTCGTCGTGCTCGCGATCCTGTTCGTCGGCCTGACGGTGCTGCTCAACCACTCGCTGCGCAGCGCGCGCCTCGACCTGACCGACAACAAGCTGTACACGCTCGCGCCGGGCACCGAACGGCTGGTCGGCGGGCTCAAGGAGCCGATCAACCTGTACTTCTACTTCTCGCAGACCGCCTCGGCAGGGACGCCGCCGCTGCGCGCCTACGCGGCGCGCGTGCGCGAACTGCTCGAGGAGATTGCGGCGCGCTCCGGCGGCCACATCCACCTGCACGTGATCGATCCGCAGCCATACTCGGACGACGAGGACCGGGCGACGGAATTCGGCCTCAAGTCGGTGCCCGCCGGCAATGGCGGCGACCCGCTCTGGTTCGGCCTCGCCGGCACCAACTCGACCGACGGCCGCGCAGTGATCGAGTTCTTCCAGCCGCAGAAGGAGGAATTCCTCGAGTACGACGTCGCGCGCCTCGTGCACCAGCTGGCGGAGCCCGCGCGCAAGGTCGTCGGCCTCATCAGCTCGCTGCCGCTCGACGGCGGCATGGACCCGACGACCGGCGGCATGCGCGAGCCGTGGATCGCCGGCGCCGAGCTCGGCGAGCTGTTCGACGTCAAGCAGATCCCGGCGAGCGCGGCCGAGCTGCCGCCCGGCCTCGATGCCCTCGTCGTGATCCACCCGAAGGGCCTCGCGCCGGCGCTGCTCTACGCGATTGACCAGTACGTGGTCGGTGGCGGCCACCTGCTGCTGTGCATCGACCCGAACGCACAGTTCGATCCGGGGGCCGCCGGCGGTTTCGCCGGTGCCGACAAGAGCTCGACCTTCGAGCCCATGCTGGCCGCCTGGGGCGTCGGCTACGACCCGCACCTCGCGTTCGGCGACCTCGAGCACGCGCTGCTCGTCGGCAACCCGAACGGCGGCGAGCCGGTGCGCCACCTCGGCTTCGCCGGCTTCGGCAAGGCGAACTTCGCGACGCGCGACGTGATCACCGCCGCACTCGACACCATCAACTTCGGCACGCCGGGCTTCCTCGTGCCGCACCCGGTCGCCGGCCTCACCTTCGAGCCGCTGATCAGCTCCGGCCGCGAGTCCGCACCGATCCCGACCGAGCGGCTCGCCTTCGCCGCGACGCCTGACAGCCTGCGCCAGGGCTTCAAACCGACCGGCACCAGCTACGTGGTCGCGGCGCGCCTCTCGGGACTCGCGCCGAGCGCCTATCCGACCGGTGCACCGGCCGGCGTCAAGGTGCCCGCTGCGCATCTGGCAAAGGGCAGCAAGCCGACCGACATCGTCATCGTCGCCGACACGGACTTCCTTGCCGACATGCTCTGGGTGCGGACCGGCAACGTGATGGGCCAGCAGGTCGCGGAGCCCTGGGCCAACAACGGCGACTTCCTGCTGAACGCCGTCGACAACCTGACGGGCAGCGCCGACCTGATCGGCATCCGCGGCCGCGCCAGCTTCTCGCGCCCGTTCACGCGGGTCGATGCGCTGCGCGCCAAGGCCGACGAGCGGCTGCGCGCCAAGGAAGTCGAGCTCGAGCAGCAGCTGCGCGACACCGAGCGCAAGCTCGCCGACCTGCAGGCGCACCGCACCGACAGCGCCTCGCTGGTGCTGACCCCGGAGCAGGGCCGCGAGCTCGAGCGCTTCCAGGAGCAGAAGGTCGCGATCCGCAAGGAGCTGCGCGGCGTGCGCCGCGGCCTCGACGAGCAGATCGAGCACCTCGGCACCGAGCTCAAGATCATCAACGTCGCGGCGATGCCGCTGCTGCTGTCGGTCGCGACGCTGGTCGCGCTGTGGCTGCGGCGCCGGCGCCGGCGCCGGCGGGTGACGGCATGACCACGCGCCGGCTCGCGATCCTGGTCGCACTCGCGCTCGCCGTGCTCGGCGTCGCCTTCTGGCTCAGCAAGCCGCGGACGCTGCCGCGCGATCCGGACTTCGGGACGCCGGTGCTGGCCGGCCTCGCGGCGCACCTCGACGCCGTCACCGGCGTCCGCGTCGTCGGTGCCGGCGAGCAGACGCTCGTCACGCTGGTGCGCGACGGCGACCACTGGCTGGTGCGCGAGTCCAGCTATCGCGCCGACGCGACGCGCGTACGGCGCCTGCTGGTCACGCTCGGCGAGCTGCACGTGGTCGAGGCGAAGACGCAGGACGCCGCGCGCCATGCCGCGCTCGGCGTCGAGGATCCGTCCGACCCGAAGGCGGGCTCGCTGCGGCTCGAACTCACGGGGCTCAGCGCGCCCACCGCGCTGATCGTCGGCCACACCGCCGGTACGCAGGGCAGCTACGTACGCGTGCCGGGCACGCTGCAGGCCTACGAGGCACGGCCGCAGCTCGACGTCGGCCGCACGCCGCGCGACTGGCTCGCGCGCAGCATTCTCGACCTGGCGGCCGCCCGCGTCGCCAGCATCGAGGTGCACCGCGCGGACGGCCCGGCGTGGCGCGCCGAGCGCGCGACGCGCGACGCCGCGCACTTCGCCGTGCCGAACCTGCCGAAGGGCAAGGAACTCACCTCGCTCGGCGCCGCGGACTCGTCCGCCAGTGCCTTCGGCAGTCTCGAGCTCGACGCGGTACGCGCCGCGCCGGCAGCGGCCGCCGGCGAGAAGCGGCACACCGCGACCGTGACCTGCTACGACGGACTCGTCGTCACCCTGACCGGAAGCAGCGGCGGCGACCACTGGCTCGGCGTGCATGCCGCCTTCGATCCGGCCGTCGCGGCACGCTACGCCGCCGGCGCCGCCAAGGACGCACCCGCGGCGGCCGCGGTCGAGCGCGAGGCCGACCGGATCAATGCGCTCGTCGCCGGCTCGGAGTACCAGATTCCCGCCTACCGCTTCGACGGCATCTTCCGGCCGCTCAGCGAACTGCTGCGGCATTGACGCGCTGACCGTGGAAAACGCCGGCACCTTCCGCCGACTCGCCGCCGCCGCCTACGACGGCATGCTGCTGGCCGCCGTGCTGATGATCGTGACTGCGCTCACGCACCTCCTGACGCACGGCGAGGCCATCACGCGCGCCCGCGTCGGTGGCTTCGAATACGCCTACCAGGGCCTGGTCGTCGCCTGCGTATTCAGCTACTACGCGAGTGCC
>Ga0181519_10000740_pt1 | contig 29126 bp, 31 predicted proteins | sample PEATcosm2014_Bin_26_FD_121102 | JGI IMG/M metagenome (GOLD analysis project Ga0181519, IMG submission 121102) | Peatland microbial communities from MTU Mesocosm Facility, Houghton, MI, USA - PEATcosm2014_Bin02_10_metaG | ecosystem: Environmental > Terrestrial > Soil > Wetlands > Peat | place...
CGGCAATGCCAAGCGCGCCCAACAGAATCAATAGTGCAGCCAACAGCGCCATCGTGATGCCCAGACGCGCCTTAATAGAAAAGCTACGCAACATGCTGTCGTCTCCGTCTTACGTGGTGGGTTTCTTACCCCTGTCCGGCCTCTTCGGAACCGGTAATACTTGTCACATCGGCGTATCGCGCACCAGACTTGAGCATCCTGCGGGTTTACGTGCCCACCCGCCAACCCATTGCCCGGCGTCCAATTGATGCAAATCAAGAGGCGAACGCACGTGGATCCCGCGCGCCGCTTGTCTTGCGAGCCGAAACGGCAACCATCGGGGCAAAACGACCCGACGCCACCAGTGACCGGGGAAGCGGCCACGATCTTATGACAATTTTTATATATCCATACGATATATTCGGAAAATGATCGAAGGACTTGAGAAACTGCTGGCTGCCGGCAAAGACAACGCGCTGCTGCGCTTCGGGCTCGGCAAGGCCTATCTGGACGCGCAGAACCCTGCGCTCGCGGCCGAGCATCTGACCCATTGCGTGGCGTTCGACGCGGCGTACACGGCCGCGTGGAAGCTGCTGGGCAAGGCGCGGCAGGGGGCGGGCGACATCGATGGCGCCCGCGACGCCTGGACACGGGGCATCGCCGCCGCGCAAGCGCACGGCGACCGTCAAGCCGAGAAGGAAATGACCGTTTTTCTCAAACGACTGGGCTGAATTCGCAAGGCACGGCCTCCGATTTCACTCAACCGGCGTGCACTCCACGAGCGTGGTATCGTGCAGCTTGCCTTTTTGAGACGCAACCGACATGCCCGCAACCTCGACCTGGCTGGCCTTTGCGCTGGTCGCCATTGGGATGGCCCTCACGCCGGGACCGAACATGATGTATCTGATCTCGCGCTCCTTGTGTCAGGGGCCGGCGGCGGGACTCGTCTCTCTGGGCGGCGTGGCAATGGGTTTCGTGTTCTACATGATGTGCGCGGCCTTCGGCATTACCGCCCTGCTCTTCGCGGTGCCGCTCGCGTACGACACGCTGCGATTCGGCGGCGCGATCTACCTGCTCTGGCTGGCCTGGCAGGCGCTCAAGCCGGGCGGGCGATCGCCATTCGAGGTGCGTCCGCTCGAGCGTGACGGCAACCCCCGTCTGTTCCTGATGGGCCTGCTGACCTCGGTGCTCAATCCGAAAATCGCGATGATTTACCTGGCGTTGCTGCCGCAGTTCGTTCATCCCGAGCACGGCAGTGTGCTGACACAGTCGCTGGTACTGGGCTCGACGCAGATCGTCGCCAGCGTGGCCGTGAACGCCTGCGTTGCGCTCTCTGCCGGCAGCATCTCCCGGTTCCTCGGGCAGCGCCCGGCGTGGATGCGCATTCAGCGCTGGCTAATGGGTGGCGTGCTCGGCGCCCTGGCCCTGCGCATGGCCACCGAAGCGCGCCGCTGAGCGATTGCCTGACGCGGTGCGCACGTGTCCCGTTTTTTTGACTTCTTCGCCATGGGTGTGCCGCGAAACGCTCTGGTGCCCTTGCTGCGCCAAGCTGTCGCGGTTTGCCACGCGGGCGCCCGCCCATTTTTCTGGAAGGTGGTGTGCCGGGCGTGGCATACTGCTCCGATTTCGCCGCGCGGCGGGGATCCACGCAGCGCTAGGCCGGCCGGCCTGTTCCCATCCTGCAATTTTCGTTGGGTATGTCCTTGAAGCATTGTTTGCCGCCTCGTGCGCCGTCTGATCCGGCGCACCGCAAGTCCCCCGTCGTTACGCCCCAGGCGCCGTCCTCGCACGGTGCCTCGCAGTCCTCCCCAGGTCGGCAACGGGGGTTCGGCACGTTCGCCGTCATCCTGGTTGCGCTGGCAGGTCTGGCCGTCGTCGCCGCCCTGCTCGTCGGCTATGCGCTGATCGTCATGCGCCCGAACCTGCCACCGCTGGACGTCATCACCGACTACCGGCCGAAGGTGCCGCTGCGGATCTATACGTCAGATAACGTGCTGATCGGCGAATTCGGTGAAGAGCGCCGCAGCCTGGTCACCATCGACCAGATTCCGGACGTCATGAAGAAGGCCGTGCTCGCGATCGAGGACTATCGTTTCTACGATCACGGCGGCGTCGACTTCATCGGCATTCTGCGTGCCGGTGTGTCCGACGTGCTGCATGGCGGCGCGGCACAGGGCGCCAGCACGATCACCATGCAGGTCGCGCGCAACTTCTTCCTCTCGCGAGAGAAGACAGCCACCCGCAAGTTCTACGAGATGCTGCTCGCCTACAAGATCGAGTCGGCGCTGTCCAAGGACAAGATTCTCGAGCTGTACATGAACCAGATTTATCTGGGGCAACGCGCGTACGGCTTCGCGAGCGCGGCGCGCATCTACTTCGGCAAGGATCTGAAAGACGTCACGCTCGGTGAGGCCGCCATGCTCGCCGGACTGCCCAAGGCGCCGTCGGCGTACAACCCGATCGTCAACCCGAAGCGCGCGAAGATCCGGCAGGAATACATCCTCAAGCGCATGCTCGATCTGGGCTACATCACGCGCAACCAATACGAAGACGCCCTGCACGAACCGATCCGTACACGCACGTCCGGCAATGAGTACAACGTGCATGCCGAGTACGTTGCCGAAATGGTGCGTCAGGCGGTGTACGACGAATACAAGGACGACACCTACACGCGCGGCCTGACCGTCATCACCACGCTCGACTCGAAGAAGCAGCAGGCCGCATACGAAGCGGTGCGCATGGGGGTGCTCGACTACGAACGCCGTCATGCCTATCGCGGCCCGGAGGGCTTCGTGGAACTGCCTGCCGCGTTGCCCGATCGTCAGCAAGTGATCGAAGACACGCTGCTCGAGCATCCTGACAATGGCGATTTGATCGCGGCGGTCGTGGTGTCTGCGAGTTCGTCGCAGGTTACGGCCGTTCCGCTCTCGGGCGACGCCGTCACCGTCAATGGCGACGGCATCGGCTTTGCGGCGTCGGCGCTCTCGTCCAAGGCCAGCGAGCAGGTGCGCATCCGTCCGGGCTCGATCATCCGCGTGATGAAGGACCCGCGCGGCAAGTGGCGAATCGTGCAGTTGCCCGAAGTGCAGGGCTCGCTCGTCTCGCTCTCGCCTGAGGACGGCGCCATCCGCGCGCTGGTCGGGGGCTTCGACTTCAACCAGAGCAAGTTCAACCGGGCGACGCAGGCATGGCGTCAACCGGGTTCGACCTTCAAGCCGGTGGTGTACTCGGCCGCCATCGAGAAAGGCGTGAGCCCGGCGACGATGGTGCTCGACGGCCCGCTCAACCTGCCACCTGCCCAGACCGGCGGTCAGGCATGGGACCCGCATGACGACGATGCTTTCAGCGGCCCGATGACCGTGCGCGAGGGCCTTCAGCGCTCGAAGAACCTCGTGGCGATCCGTCTGCTGCAATTCGCGGGCACGCAATACACGCAGGAATACGCCACGCGCTTCGGTTTCGACGCCGATAAGGTGCCGCCGTATCTGCCGATGGCCCTTGGCGCCGGGCAGACCACGCCGCTGCAATTGGCCGGTGCCTACGCCGTGTTCGCGAACGGCGGCTATCGCGTCGCGCCGTACCTGATCAGTGAGATCCGGGATGCGCGCGGCAACGTGCTCAACAAAGCCACGCCGGTGGTCGCCGGGGTGAACGCTGCCCGCGCGATTTCCGCACCGAACGCGTTCATCATGAACAGCCTGCTGCAAACGGTGGCGCAACGCGGCACGGGCTCGGGCACGAACGTCCTCAAGCGCACCGATCTGGCGGGCAAGACCGGTACGACCAACGACGCGCTCGACGGCTGGTTCGCGGGCTATCAGCATTCGCTGGTCGCCGTGGCATGGATCGGCTTCGACCAGCCCAAGACGCTCGGCAGCCGTGAATTCGGCGCACAACTGGCGTTGCCGGTCTGGACGAAGTACATGGGCGTGGCGCTCAACGGCGTGCCGCAGCAGCAAATGCCGATGCCCGAAGGGGTCAGCGTCGTGAACGGCGAGCTTTACGAGAGCGACAAGTTGCCGGGCAACGGTTTTGTCGCGAGCATCGGTATCGACGACAACAGCGGCGGCTTCTCGCTGCCGTTCTTCGGCAACAACTCGCCGTCGCCTGCCGCCCCGCCGCCGGCGGCCGCGCAGCCCCCGTCACCGGGCGGTGTCGACGCCACCGAGAAGGCGCGCATTCTCGACATGTTCAAGCATCCGTGAGCGCCGGCATAACCAGCCTTACGGAGCTTACGAGACTCACGAGGCGCAAGACGTAACACACGGCCACCCGACGGGTGGCCGTTTTTTATCTCCTCCCAGACGCCCTGCCCCTGCGCAGCGAGCGCAAGAACGTACAAGCCTGCGGTTCGGTGCAGGCGCTATGCTCGAGCGATCCGAATTCAGACTTCCCTCCTCAGGAAAACCACAACCATGCCGGTTCTGTCCCGCTCGGCAAGCTTTGTCGCAGGTGCCCGAGACACCGTGCCGATGATCGTCGGCGCGGCGCCGTTCGGCCTGATCTTCGGCGCACTGGTCGCCACCACGCCGCTCGCGACGTGGCACGGGCAACTCATGTCGCTCACGGTGTTCGCCGGGTCCAGTCAGTTCATCGCCGCCGGTCTGTTCGCGACCGGCGTGGGTTACGCCGTGTTGTGGGCCACAACGCTGATCGTCAATCTGCGTCACATGCTGTATGCCGCGAACCTGCTGCCGCACGTGAGGCATCTGAGTCTTCGCTGGCGTGCGATGCTGGGCTTCCTGCTCACGGACGAGACCTTTGCCGTGACCAGCAGCCATTTCCATCGTCAACCTGACGACCCCATGGGCCACTGGTACTTCCTGGGCTCGGGCCTGTCGATGTATCTCAACTGGCAGATATGGACGCTCGCCGGCCTGTTGTTTGGCGCCGCATTCCCGCGCTTGCAGACGCTCGGTCTCGACTTTGCGATGGTCGCCACGTTCATTGCGATCATCGTGCCGCAGATGGCCCGCATGCCGTGGGCCATCGCAACGGTCGTCGCGGGGGCGAGCGCCTACCTGTGTCACGGGTTGCCGTACAAGCTCGGCCTGCTCGTCGCCGTCACGCTCGGGATTGCGGCCGGCATGCTGGCGTTGCATGCCAGGCGCCGCGACGGCGGGCGCGCGTCGCCCGGCGCTACGCGAAATGACGCGCTGGACGCGGGCACCGCGGATGATCGCGCCGGGCTGCGCTCGCAGGAAACCTCCGCAGGGGGCGCGCAATGAACTACGTGCTGGCAATTCTCGGCATGGCAACGGTGACGTTCGCCGTCAAGGCGGGCATCTTCGTGCTGGGCGATCGCGTGCGATTTCCCGAATGGCTACGAGAAGCGCTGTCGTTCGTGCCCGTGACGGTGCTCACGGCGATTATCGTGCCGATGACGCTCGCGCCGCACGGCAACGGTCTCGAATTGACGTGGCGCAACCCTCAACTCGTAGCAGCACTCGTGGCGATTGCGGTGTGTGCGGCAACGCGTCACCAGTTGCTCACCATCGGCGCAGGACTCGCCGTCTTCTTTACCTGGCAATTGGGCGTGTTGGCGTAATTGCGTAATGACGTAATGACGTGATGGCGCGTGAAGCGGGTCCTGGTCATGCCGCATGCGTCACGGCGCCGGTCATGAAGCCCACCGCGCGCGTCACGCCCCAAAAAAAAAGCGCCGTGAGAGGCGCTTTTTCGTGCAACGGCGTGGTGCGCGTCAGACGCTGACCGTGCCGAGTGTGCCTGCGCGGTAAGCGGCGACGAACGCATCGAAGTCGCCAACCTGCGTGCGTTCGAGTTCGGCCTGCGTGTCGAGCGAATTACGGGCCAGCGTCTCGAAGTGCTCGACGATGCGGGCATCGAGCGGCGTGTCGCGCAGCGTCTGCGCATGACGCTTGCTCTGCTCGAGCGCGAACGCCTGGAATGCGCCGCCTTTCGTGCCGCGCAGCGGCTCGAGCGACGCCATCACACGAGCGGACGGCGTGAGCGACACATCCTGCACCTTCGCACGTTGGAGCGACATCGCGTGCGCGTAATGCGCGCCGCCGCGTTGCGCGTCGAAGGCAGCGGCAGCACGGTCGATGCGATCGAGCAGTTCCTCGGCCCAGTCGAACAACGTGATCGCTTCGCCGCCGCGATGCAGCACGAGGCCCGGCTTGCGGCCTTCCTTCACGACGTGGGCGAAGTTGTCGCGATTCTCCACGTTCTCCGCGCTCGAGCACGGCGGACTGTCTTCGAACGCGCAGAACAGCAGGAAGGCGTCGATGAAGCGTGCCGTATCGACGTCGATGCCCGTCGGCTGGTAAGGATCGATATCGATGCAGCGCACTTCAACGTACTGCACCCCGCGACGCGCGAGCGCCTGCACCGGACGCTCACCGCGATACGTCACACGCTTGGGACGAATGGTCGCGTAGAACTCGTTCTCGATTTGCAGCAAGTTGGTCGAGAGCTGGATCCACTCGCCGTCGCGCTTGGTGCCGAGCGCTTCGTAAGCCGGATGCGGCTGACTCACGGCTTGCGTGAGCGCATCGATGTAGCTGGGCAGACAGTCGTAGCACGGCGAGACTTCGGACTGCGCGCTGTTCTGGTAGCCCAGATCGCTCATGCGCAGGCTGGTCGCGTAAGGCAGGCCAAGCGTGCCTTCGTCGAACGCATCGAGCCCGTGCTGGCGACCACGCAGGAATTCCGCATGCAGCACCGGTGAAGCCCCGAACAGATACATCAACAGCCAGCTATAGCGACGGAAATTGCGGATGAGCGCGACGTAGCGGGCCGACTGATAGTCGCGCGCAGATTCTTCTGCGCCTTCGCTCTCACGCAACAGGTCCCACACCGGTTCGGCCAGCGAGAAGTTGTAGTGAATGCCTGCGATGCATTGCATCGGCTTGCCATAGCGCAACGCGAGGCCACGGCGGTAGACGTGTTTGAGCATGCCGATGTGCGACGTGCCGTAATCGGCGATCGGAATCACATCTTCCGGCGGCAATGCCGGCGGCATCGAATCGCTCCAGAGCAATTCCGTGCCGAGCTTGCGATAAGCGAACTGATGGATTTCTTCGAGACGCGCGATGACGTCAGCCGCGTCGTGCTGCGGCGGCGTGATGAATTCGAGCAGCGATTCGGAGTAATCGGTCGTGATTTCTTCGTTGGTCAGTGCCGAGCCGAGCGCGCGGGGATGCGGCGTCAGGGCGAGCGCCCCGTTGTCTTCGACGCGCAGCGTTTCACGTTCGATGCCGGACAGGCCCTCGCCGAGCAGCGCACGGTGAGCGGGTTGCATGATGAGTGCGAGGCGCCGGTCGAGCAGCGCGTGAGCGGCAGGCTGTCCGGTGTGAGCGGTTTGTTCGTGTTGACGATTCTGGTTTTCCAACTTCCATCCCTCTGGACTGGCGCAATGCTTTGGCATGCTTGCGTCGCCGATACCCATCATGGTGCGAAGGCCATGACCGGTGCGAGTTCGGCGGCGTACGGGGGTCTACGGGGTGCCGACGGCAGCGGCACGACCGCCGGAGTCAGCACTCCGGGGGCACACTCGATGCGCGGCACGGCGCGAATTTGGCCTGAGCATAACTGAAAACGCCAAAGCGCGTCGGACGCCACCTCAATCCCTCGCGCGAGCCCCGGCGTATCGCACGACTGACGAGAATTAAGCGATGAACAGCCCTGAATGCACGATGAATAGCGATCATCGGAAACCTTGGCCTCGACGGCCGGCGGGCTGACGGGCTGGCATCGATGGCGGCGGTGTGAGGCTCGATGCGACTCGATGCGGCGCAATGCGGTTGAAGGCGGCGGAAGCCGGCGGAAGGCACGGCCGACGCAGCCTCAGCGTCAGCCTGAGTCCGCCTGCGCGAAAGCCGCATTGGCGGCCCGGCGCGGCGCATCGATACTGGCGCCATGATGAATACACCACACCTGACCGACCTCATCCCCCTGCTCTCGCTGGGGCTCGTGACCTTCCTGCTCGCCGGCTTCGTCAAAGGCGTGATTGGGCTGGGCCTGCCGACCGTTGCCGTCGGGCTGCTCGGACTAGCCATGCCGACGGCAGAAGCTGCGGCGCTGCTCATCGTGCCGTCGCTCGTGACAAATGTCTGGCAATTGCTGGCCGGCCCGCGCTTTGCCGCATTGGCAAAACGTTTGTGGCCGATGTTGGTCGGCATCTGCATCGGCACCTTGGCGGGCGGCGGATGGCTCGCCAATGGCGGCGATTTCGCCGGGATGGCGCTGGGCGTGGCACTGCTCGCCTACGCCGCGCTGGGACTTGCGGCGGTGCGCCTGCACGTGCCCAAACGCTGGCCCGGCGCGTGGGTCGGTGCGCTTGGCGGCGTCATTGGCGTGATCACCGGACTGGTCACGGCGGCGACCGGCGTGTTCGTGATTCCCGCCGTGCCGTTCCTGCAAGCGCTCGATCTGGAGAAGGACGATCTGGTTCAGGCGTTGGGTCTGTCGTTCACCGTGTCGACGATTGCCCTTGCCGCAGGTCTGGCGCGCGACGGCGTCTTCCACGGCCATGCCATCGGTGTGTCCCTGCTCGCGCTGGCGCCGGCATTGGGCGGAATGTTCTTCGGGCAGTGGGTGCGGGGACGCGTGAGTGCCATCGTGTTCCGCCGCTGCTTCTTCGTGGGACTCGCGATGCTCGGGGCGGAACTGGTGATTCAACACATGTGATGAGTGCGGTGGCGCGGTGACGCGGTGGCGTCGCGGCCGCCGCTCCCCCGCCCGTTCGCATCACCTCAGCGTCACCTCAGCATCACTTCAGATCGGCAAAATCGACGTCCCAGAACTCCATCTCGCGACGGCTTTGTAGATCGCGCCCCTCCTCCGTGCGACGCAGTTCGACGCGGCGGATCTTGCCGGAGATCGTCTTCGGCAGATCGCAGAATTCGATGCGTCGGATGCGTTTGTAAGGCGCGAGATGATCGCGGCAGAAACGCAGGATATCGAGCGCGAGCGTATCGTCGGCGTGAAAGCCTGCACGTAAGGTGATGAATGCCTTCGGCACGGCCAGCCGCACCGGATCGGGACTCGGCACCACGCCGGCCTCGGCGACGGCCGGATGCTTGATCAACTCGCTTTCCAGCTCGAACGGACTGATGCGATAGTCAGACGCTTTGAAGACATCGTCCGCGCGGCCGACATAGGTGAAGTAGCCGCGCTCGTCGCGCATGGCAACGTCGCCTGTGTGGTAGTAGCCGTCGCGCATGGCGTCGGCGGTCTTCTCGCTGTCGTCCTCATATCCTTGCATCAACCCGGTCGGGCGTGACGACAGGACAAGCGCGATTTCACCTTCGTCGGCTTCGGCGCCATTCTGATCGAGCAGCACGACGCGGTACCCTGGCATCGGACGCCCCATCGCCCCCGCCTTCACCGGTTGCCCCGGCGAGTTACCGATCTGACAGCAGGTTTCGGTCTGGCCGTAGCCGTCGCGAATCGTGATGTTCCAGGCGCGTCTGACCTGATCGATCACTTCGGGATTGAGCGGCTCGCCCGCCCCGATGAGCTCGCGGAACTTCACGGGGTGGCGTGCGAGATCTTCCTGAATCATCATGCGCCAGACCGTGGGCGGGGCGCACAGCGTGGTAACGCCACAGCGCACCGCCGTCTGTAGCGCGGCACCTGCGTCGAAGCGAGAGAAGTTATAGATGAAGATGGTCGCCCCCGCGTTCCACGGCGCGAAGAAACAGCTCCACGCGTGTTTCGCCCATCCGGGCGAACTGATGTTCCAGTGGATATCTCCCGGTTGCAGGCCGAGCCAGTACATTGTGGCGAGATGGCCGACGGGGTAGCTCTGATGCGTATGCAGCACCAGCTTCGGACGCGACGTGGTGCCGGACGTGAAATAAAGCAGCAGCGGATCGGTCGCGAGCGTGGTGCCGTCGGGGGTGAACTGGTCGGACACACCGTAAGCGGGCGCGAGCGGCGTCCATCCGTCGGGCGGGTTGTCGCCGACGGCGATGCGTCCATAGTCGCCGGGCAGGTTGGCGAACTTGAGGGCGTCGCGCGCGGTGGTGACGACGTGCCGCACGCGACCGCGTTCGAGCCGGTCGGTGAGATCCCCTGCGGCGAGCAGGGTCGTCGCGGGAATCATGACGGCACCGAGCTTCATGCACGCGAGCATGAGATCCCAGAGTTCGACCTGATTGGGCAGCATGAGCAGCACGCGATCGCCACGCGACACGCCTTGTTCGCGCAGGTAATTGGCGACGCGATTCGAGCGAGCGGACATCTCGGCGAAGGACAGACGTGTCTCGCGACCGTCTTCTTCTACGACCCATAGGGCGGGATGATCGTTGCCTTGTGCGTGGGGGTCGAAGAAATCGAGCGCCCAGTTGAAGCGGGAGAGAACCGGCCAGCGAAAATCGCGGTACGCCACGTCGTAGTGGCTACGCTGCGCGAGAAGAAGATCGCGCGCGGCCTCGAACCCCAGGATTTGCGGCATCGCTTGTCTCCGAGCCCCGACGGGCAGGATTTAGGCAGAATTCCATTATCGTGAGCCCCCCCGAATCCGACATCCGGAATAACCATCATGGGGTATCGCCCGTCGTGGATGTCGTGCCGTTTGCGCAGGATGCAAAAAAATATGCGGCCAACGCGCATAGCCCCTTCCTTTCCCGCGAAAAGCTCTGCTATAATCGCCTGCTTTCGAGCAATGCATCTAAACGACGCATTTCTCACGGGGCGTAGCGCAGCCTGGTAGCGTACCTGCATGGGGTGCAGGTGGTCGGAGGTTCAAATCCTCTCGCCCCGACCAATTCGAAACCCGCATGGCTTCTGGCTGTGCGGGTTTTTTCGTTGCGCTTAAATTTTGTGCAAGTTGGCGGGGATATTAGAAACTTTCTAATATTTTTGCTGACGGGTAGGACTGCTACGCAGTCTTTGGCGCCGCACGCACGCTCATTTGAGAGGCATCGGGCAGCGTCACGAACGAACGCGCCTCGTCCATCGATCGAGCGCCAAGCCAATCGTCATAGTCGGCCGGCTTGATGATGACCACCGACCTCTTTTCACTCCCCGGCTTGTGGAAACGCTTCATCAGCGGATGATTTTCTGCGTTGAGCGTGAGCATCGTGAACGACAGCCGCCTGCCGCCCTCGCCTTCCCATTCCCGCCAGAGCCCCGCTATCGCGAACGGCTCACCATCGGCCGTGCCGATGGCCCACCGCACCGCCTTCCCCGTCTCGTAGTCCGGCTCGAAGAACACCTGCGTCGGGATCAAGCAAAGCTGCTGCTTCTTCCACGCGCCGCTGAAGCTACGTTTCTCCCCCACCGTCTCGGCACGCGCGTTCATCGTGTCGAACACCTTCACGCCTGGCGGGATCTTCTCGCGCGGCACCATCCCGAACGACGCGAGGTCAGAGCGCCGCTCCTCGCCATCCCGGCGAATGATAGGGGCGAAATAGTCCTTGTAGACCTCGTCTCTCCACTCAGCCGAGGGTGCGGCGACGCCGTACTTGTCACTGATAAGCTGCCGATCGGGAACGCGGTAGTTCGTGCACATTCGCCCTCCTTCACAATGCCACACGGTGCCACCGTACAATTCTGCTTGCAAACCAGTCCGGTCAAATGGCTGCCTAATTTGACAGGGTTGGCATACTTTTACTGGTTGTGGTCTCTCTTGCGCGTCGCAGAATTTCATCGGCACGATTTACATGTGCTTCATCATCCTCTTTTCCATCGAGCATTCGGGATATCTCTACCAGCAGCTTTGCCTCAATTTCGTCCATGAAACGAAACACCGTTGACCAACCAGATTTTTCGATATCTTTGGCGCGCTCTGGGAGCACTTCATTAAAGAGATTTATGATCTTCGGCTTGTCAAAGAACTCCGGGAACGTATCTGTCTTCACACAGTATGCATAGCTGACCGCCACGCTGGTCAATGTTTGATACGCAGAGAAGTAAGCCCATGCCATAGGCGAGACGAACGGCTGCGCTGCGTCGCCAGGAATGTGGCCTTTTACGAACTCCGTAGGATCCAACGCAAACGTGGAAAACAACTGCCCCCGTTTGGCCTTATCTTCCATTTTCTCGATAGCTTCGAGGTTCAGGGTAGCGAGGAAGCCCACCACAACAGCGGCACGCTTTTGACTTCGAAATGATGCCCACAACTCATCAATCGCTTTTATCCTGCGATCCAAAAGCGCCGTGCGCCGCTTTGTTGACGCATCGAGGACGCCAGATCGCAAAGCCGCAACGTCCCCCTCTCGAGCACGAACTTCAGCCTCTAACAGAGAAAGCGAACGTTTGTGTTCTGCCCTAACGGCTTCAATTTCCTTTTCAAATTCAGCTCGAACGGATTCACCAATAACACGCTCTAGATAGATTTTGAGCAAAGGCGCTCCAACGATGATCACGGCCCACAATAGTCCAGTAGCCCAATCCATAGCCTTTCCCCGAGCCTCAATTATCAAAACGGCAATGATGCCATGCATCGAGTCTGCACACTAACAAACCCACTGTGTTTTTATACAGTATTTTGTGCTAGTTTACCTCTCTCGAAGTCACCCGAGAGAGATTGCCATGCGAGACCCACGCACCACCAGATTTATCGTCGTCCCGTTCCGCAAAGGGTCTGGCGGCGACCTGCTGCCCGTTGAGGTGCGGCCGGCCGGCACGAGCGTTGGGGCCGTGCGCGTCGCCCACTCGATGCGCGAGCGCCACGCCGGCGTCGCGGCGTACGAAGTCCTGTTCGATCCCGAGACTGGCGCGATGGAATCGCCGAAGGTGTTGTTCCAGCACGGGCGAATCCCGGTGCTCGACGAGTACGCCGCGGCCTAGCTAGGTGTCATCATGCCCCTCAACCCTCAACCCTCGCCCCTCCGATCTGACGATCGACCAACTCCGAAGCCTATGGCTCACGCAAAGAGATCCTGAACTGCGCCGCGTCATCGAGGAAGTCGCGTTCCGGCGACTTGAAGCCCAGCGCCGCGACAAAGTGCTGCGAGAAGTGGAGACGCTATATGTGGTGATCCACCAGGCATGGCGAGAAGAAGTTGGCGACACCCTAATCGCGCTCGAATGCCTCAAGGCGCTGCTTGGCGAAAACCGAATTTACAGAGGGGAGTTGCCGCGGATCCCAGGTGCACCGCCTCGGTGATGGTCGGCAAAACCGGAGAATGGTCGGGACCGCCCTGCTCACGCGCGCCGGAGCTGCGCGAGTTCCGGTACCTTTGATGACGCCGCCATTGCCACCAAGGCGAAGGGGGATGCGTGAAACTCTCGCACACGATGCAGCGCTTTTTCAGTGCTGCGCCGAAGGATTGGGCGGACTGCAATTATCCGTGCCATTTCGGACCCATCGGAAGGACCGCCGAAGCCCTAGAGCGGCGCGGCCTCATTGAATTCCGCCTGAGTCCGGTCGGCGCGGGCAGCCGCAAATGGCAATGGCGCAGGGTGCCGGATGCCGCCTCTCAGGCAGCGGAGGAGCGGAAATCGTGAAACTGACGAAAGCTCAACGCGAGCAGGTGCGCCTGAAGTACGACGGCCGCTGCGCCTATTGTGGCTGCGAGTTGCCGCAGCGCTGGCACGCCGATCATTTCGAGCCGTGCATCCGCGATCTGAAGCGCGTGGACGCACCTAACGGCGGCGTGCGGCTGGCGACGACTACGCCGCTCAGACCAGAGCGCGACGTGATCGGAAACATGATGCCAGCGTGCGCCCCCTGCAACATCAGCAAGGGATCTATGGCACTCGAATACTGGCGTACTTGGCTCGCCGGGCATGTGACTTCGCTGAACAGCTACCACCCGATCTACCGACTGGCGAAGCATTACGGCCTTATTCAGGAAACCGGCGCGCCCGTGGTGTTCCATTTCGAGCGCGTCGACGGCGCTAAGGGGGCGTGATGCTATTTAAGAACGCGCCCTTTTGCTTCAAGTTCAGCCGTCCACGAGGCTCCGTCAAGATCAATGGACACGGCCTGACGGTCGCCTATTGCTTCTCGCCGGACGTAAACAGTTCGATCAATCCGATACAGGCCTCCTCCCATCTGGAAATCCTCGCGCTTCGCGGTCACAACGAGCGTTGCCGGATCCAAGCCAAGTTTTTCGCAGACCTTCTGAAAGTCAGCTTTTTCGTCTTCAGGAAAGTCATCAAATTGAACAATTGGCATATCGGCCTCCTTTCGTTTCGAGGAATCCTAGCATGGCGCGGCGACGACGCTGAGCAACGGATAAGTCTCAGTGTTTGGCTTCAATCGACCTGTGTTGCGTGTGGATCCAACGCCAACACCGAATACGAGGTCACGCCTTCATCTGATCGATAGTCGACGTATAGCTCTCCGTCTTTGCTCACTCGCGGATTCTCATAACGCAAGGCTCGTTCGAGAGCCACCCCTTCGGTGAGATCACCTACGACGTGTGACGTGTCCTTGAAATGGGGTTCAACCCGCGCGATTTGCTCCTCGCCGCGCTTCCCGGTTGCGTAGATGAACAGGACAGGCCAATAGCCGCGCCCCTCCACTGAAAACGCGCTGCGGCCGATTCCCAATTTTTTTCCAATGAATTTTGAGAGATTCACATGCGCTCCTTTTTTTCGAGAGATCACTACGTGTGGCAATACCCCGCGCAGCCAAAGCAGCCAGCTACGCCCCATCAGTCAGGATGTGTGCTGGTAACTCCATGTGAGGCCTCTTGGCACAGCAGCACTGCCATTTCCAAGAGATCCAGCGCTTCATGAAGTGCCTGATTGGCGACGCCGTATGCCGCCTTTCGGCGCTCCGAGTCATACCTATCCGATGACACGCCCATTAGCGCGAGAGCCTCCCCGGCGGCGTGCAACCGATCTCGTGTTCCCGCAAGACGATAGGCGCAGCGTGACGGCAACGGAATGAGCTGGACCTGTTCATTATCGGTGCAGACATGGACTGACTTAATGTAGTTAGCGTAGATGAGCAGATTCTCCGGATCAGCAACCGCTTTATGCGCAGCATCCACGTACTCAGAAATGTGCCGTACCTGCGCCAGCGCCCCACTCAGTCTGAACGTCATCGAAGCCGCAGTTAAAACGGCGAGGTCATGTGCATTAGATCTGCGCCTGCGATCGTCCCTAGTTGCGAGCCAAATAGTCGCTCCAATCGCCGCTACAGTCCCGATCGCCTGCGCCCACGCGGCCCAATCCGCCGGCTGCAAACCCGCCCAATCGACGCATTCATAGGCGAGTAACGAAAAAATGGCGACCGCCGCGATTACGCAGTACGTATTGATGACCCGCTCCATCCCCGTGCCCTCAGCATTTTTTCAGGAATCCTAGCATGAGACAGAACGAGACCATTCTGGGAGACTGCCGACGCATCGTCATATCGTGCTTCGACAAGACGGGGAACATGGTCAAGCCGTGGGCAGAGGCTGGGTAGCTACCGCGACGAGTGGAAACGCCGCGGCGAGGACGTGCGCAAGTACTTCCGCGACTGGGACGTTCAGCAGGTCGATACTGCCGCCGTGGCCGACTTTCTTGTCACGAACTGGGGCGACAAGCTGCCGACTCAGCGTGCGATGAAAGGATGGCTCTCGAAATTTTTCGGGTGGGCAATGCTTCGTCGCCACGCGCAAGCAAACCCGTGCCGGGAAGTCGCGGTCAAGAAGCCGAAGGCCCGCACCGTCTACATACCTGATCGAGACTTCCTGACGATTTACGACGCGCTGCTGGTCACAAGGCCGCACCCGACGACGGGACGACAGGCAAAGGTTCCGACCGGCGACATGATGCAGTGCTTCGTCGACCTCTGCTACCTAACCTGCCAGCGATCGACCGAAATTCGTCTTCTCCGGTGGGACCAGATTGAGCGGGACGCGGGTGTGATTCACTTCCTGCCAACGAAAACCGAAAACTCGAGCGGGGAAGCTGTGGACTGGTCGCTTACGCCAGAGATTGAGGCAGTCCTGTCACGAGCGAAGGCGCTCGCGCCATTCTTCGGACAGGTCTACGTGATCCGGGACAAACATGGCGCGGCTAAAACAGACCAGGCCTGCCGCGACGCGTGGGAAGGAGCGATGGCGAGGGCGAATTTGGCCGACAAGCCTTATACGATCAAGGATATCCGCGCAAAGGCCCTTACGGACGCCAAGCGCGCCGGCTACACCCTCGACGATCTTCAGGTCGCCGGGGCCCATACCGACCGCGCAACGACTGCCGAGTACATCAAATCGCGCGAGACACCACAGTCGATTGTCCGGCTGTCGCTTCCGACCAAAAAATCTGCCTGATCTTTCTAATATGAACAGTGGCACATCCCGGAAACCCGCATGGTTACGTGCCTATTTCTTTTGCAGTTACTTAGAAAGCTGATTCTTAACTATTTGAATTATAGGAAATTTTTTTCCATCGACGCGGCTGCATGGGGTGCAGGTGGTCGGAGGTTCAAATCCTCTCGCCCCGACCAGAATAGAAAAACCCGCACAGTCTTTAGCTGTGCGGGTTTTTTCGTTTGGGTCGAGCTGTTGATTCGCACAGCTTAGTATTAGGTAGTTGCCTGATATTCGCCGGAAGTTACGGCGTCGCCGGTAGCGACGCTGCACTGCATCAGAACCGTTGTCGCAAGCGCAGCGTGCCAGCTTGGGCAACGAGGCCACCGCCCCGTCAGCGTGAGACATTCCAGAACTGCGGGTGGGTGGCGGCGGGAGCGAGGGCGTGAGATGCGACATACCCACTCTCCTGCGGTGTCAGGAAATAGCATTCGAGATCGTCCTTGGCCTCACCTTCCGTCGGCTGGACATCCATGCAATACCGGCCCGATACGTCGACATACCAATTCCCTACCCTATGGTGGTGAGAGCCGTGCTTACCGCCGAGGCCTCCGCCAAACTCCATCATGAAAGTGCCATCGGCGTGGTCGATCCAACTTCGCGTGCCCCCTGAGGGAAGGCTCGTCCGCACGGTTGCATTGCTCATCAATGCCTTGACTTCGTCGGCACTGAGGGGCTGAGCGTCAGGCGTCTGGGCGATTCCCGAGCGAGCCGTCCACAGGAGAATGGTCATGAACATTAGCGATGCGAAACGCCGCCGCGTCGTAAGCACGCTTAACTTTTGTGACAAGGCAAGCCAAACACGCCGCGTAGCGCAACTGGATATGTTCATATCGCCCCCAACCAGAGGTGGACCTCTATGACCAAAGAGTAGGAAGAGGTCGGCGCCGCTTCAAGACGATGACAGGGCGGGTATTCCCCATCGGCCAAGCGGACTAGATTGAAGGTTAGAACGGGTGCCGAAACGAATTGCCCGCACACCTTTGCGGCGATTGCCAAGGGCGAGCCAAAGGGACAACTTCAAGGTCGATGCCTTCGCCCGGCGAATCGGCCCAGGGATCGCTCCACCTGCCATCTCACCGACATAGCATCTGCAACTTAATTTCGTATTACTAAATACTGGTAGAGCGTCCACGTATCTCTGCTACGCTTCTTCTCGATTTTGAAAATGGCGTCCTTCCTGACAAACACTTTTGCAAGCCTGCAAAAGCCAAGCATGGCGCCACCCATACGACCGCGCGCGCAGCGCAACCAACGCGCGCTGTGTCGCCGATCCCACCGGTGCCACCGCCTTTACGTCACTAGGCGCACGCCCGGTCGCGGATCTGGCCGTGGTGTCGGCAGGCTTGACGCTGTTGCGCGCCGGTCATTTGAGTGTGACCGCTCGTGATGAACTTCAGGCTGGGGGTGGACTCGTCGCGCAAGCGGGTGCGCTGCGGTTGCGTCAGTTGTTCTAACGCCGGGCGCGTAGCGCCAGAAGGACGAGAAATGCGGCCGGAGGGCGCCGGCCGCAGGGCTATCGGCAAAGGACGACTCAGGCCGTCAGCCGCTCGAGCAACGTTCGCGGACGCGCTGCGCGACCCGCAGCGGCCAGCGCCGCCTCGTGCCAGCGTGCCGTGGGCACGTCCGGGGGCGAGAGCAGGCTATCGAAGCCGCAGGCCCACAACATCGCCAGCTGATCGGGCAGCAACGGCCCCGACGCGCGAATTCCACCGTCGAAATGCCACTTCTCGCGCAGCAGCTTGGCCAACGTGAAACCGCGTCCGTCGCGGGACTTCGGAAACTCGATCACGATGAGTTCGAGTTGCGGCAAGAGCGCGGCAATACGCTCAGGATCGTCGTGGCCCTGCACCCGGATACCCGCCGGCGCCGTGCCCTGCTCGTTCGCCGCGAGCCATGCATCGAGCGGCAGCACGTCTTTGCTGCGCGCCTGTGTCGTGACCGGTTCGTGTGCGCCGCGATAAGTCCAGACGTCCGCAGCAGGCAGTCCGTTTCGATCAATCAACATGCAAAGCTCCCTTGAATTCTTCTGCCCCGACGCGCCCGAGCGTATCGATGAAGCGCTCGCCTTCGTTACGCAACGAGAGATAGCGATCGAGAATGTTCTCGATCACCTGCGGCACGTCCTCATAGGTCACGCCCGGGCCGAGAATCTTGCCAACGGCGGCGTTCTCGTCGGCCGATCCGCCCAGCGTGATCTGATAGTTTTCCTTGCCCGCCTTGTCCACCCCGAGAATGCCGATGTGGGCAACGTGGTGATGCGCGCAAGCGTTGATGCAACCCGACACGTTGAGCGTCACCGGCCCGATATTGCGTTGCTGCGCTTCGGTGAAGCGCAGCGCAATGCGTTGCGCCACCGGCACCGAGCGCGCGTTGGCAAGCGCACAGTAGTCCAGCCCAGGGCAAGCGATCGCGTCCGAAATCAGGCCGATGTTGGGCGTCGCCAGACCGCCCTCCTTCAGGCGCGTCCACAACGCATGCAGTTCGTCGCGCTTGACGTGCGGCAGCACCAGATTCTGTTCATGCGTCACGCGCAACTCGTTGAACGAATAGCGCTCCGCCAGTTCCGCCAGCAGCAGCATTTCCGACGAACTGGCGTCCCCCGGAATTCCGCCCGCCGGTTTGAGCGAGACGACGGCGCTGATGTAACCCGGCACCTTGTGCTCGTGCGTGCAGGTGTCGACCCAGCGACGGAACTCGATGTCGCGCTCGTAAGCCTGAGAAAACTCGCTCGATGCCTCGGGCAACGTCTCGAACTCGGGCACGACGAAGCGATCCCGAATCGCCGCGACGACTTCGTCGCTAAGCGGACGGTGCGTGAGCGCGATGCGCGAGAACTCCTCCTCGATCATCTCGATGAACTTCGCGGGCTGCATCTCCTTGATGAGGATCTTGATGCGGGCCTTGTAAATGTTGTCGCGACGACCCAGCGCGTTGTACACGCGCAGGATGGCTTCGACGAAACGCAGCAGGTCAGCCTCGGGCAGCCACTCGCGCACCAGCGTGCCAACGATCGGCGTGCGGCCCAGACCACCGCCCGCGTAAATCTGGAAACCCACTTCGCCGCGCTCATTCGTACGCGCGAGAATGCCGATGTCGTGAAAGCGCACGGCAGCACGGTCCGTCGGCGCGCCGGTGATCGCGATCTTGAACTTGCGCGGCAGATACGTGAACTCCGGATGGTCAGTCGACCACTGACGCAGGATCTCGGCATACACGCGCGGGTCGACGACTTCGTCCTTCGCCGCACCGGCGAATTGATCGGTCGTCACGTTGCGGATGCAGTTACCGCTCGTCTGAATGGCGTGCAGGTCGACGTCGGCGAGCTTCGACAGGATCTCGGGCGAGTCCGTGAGCGTCGGCCAATTGAACTGTAGGTTCTGACGGGTGGTGAAATGCCCGTAACCCTTGTCGAAACGGTTCGCCACATAGGCGAGCTGACGCATCTGGATCGCGCTCAGGGTTCCGTACGGAATGGCAACGCGCAGCATGTAGCCGTGCAATTGCAGGTACAGGCCGTTCATCAGGCGATAGACCTTGAACGCGTCTTCGCTGAGTTCGCCGCTCAGACGCCGGGCCACCTGCTGACCAAACTCCTTCGCACGCTCCTTGAGGAATTCGCGCTCGGACGCGTCATAGCGGTAGATGCCCGCATGCTCCGGCGCTACTGTCAGCGCGGGCGCATGGGCCAGCGCCGCTTGCACCGCGTCTTGCCCGGCCTGCTTGCCGAGGTCTTCACGCACCGACGGGCCGCGCGAGCGCAGTTGCTCACGAAAATCCACCGGCACAGGGCCGGCATCGCTCAATTGCGCAGGACGCGGCACGGGATCGACGATCAGATTGGCCGCCTGAGCCGCCTGCGCAGCCGCTTGGGCCTGGTCGAGTTCCTGCGCGTCGAACACATGTGCCTGCGCCAGGTCGTCCACCCAGTTGTGTTGCTTGTCCAGCCACACGACCAAGCCGTCGTGTAGCCGGTTTGCCGAAATCAGGTTGCCTGCATTCATTCCACGCTCTCAATGCTTTTAGTTTTGGTCGCAAGTCGCGAGTCGACCGGCAGGCTATCAAGAGGCGCGCGAATATACGACCATTTCCTAGTTATGTAGGCATTACGCGATGTTGTTTGGGACCGCGAGCCCCGTCAGCAGGCGTGCGGCGAATACCTCGGCCGATCGCGGCAAAAGGCATCGTCCACACCGACGTGAGGCGTCGCCAGGTCGCCAACCCTGTAGCCATGCGATGTCGCGGCATGACGTCTGCCACAAAAATACCTGTATTTTTATACAGTAGTCATGCTACATTTTGCGCTGATCCAACTTCATCGTGAGTGACACCATGAGCGACGCCAAATCCACCAAATTCATCGTCGTGCCCTATCGCAAGAACAAGGACGGCGTATTGCAGCCCGGCGAGCTGCGTCAGGCGAGCACAGAGTTCGGTGCGGTACGCATTGCGCAATCGATGGCATCCGGATTTGCCGGTATCGCCGCTTACGAGGTGCTGGTCGACGAAGAGGACGGCACGATGGACGCGCCGCGCATCCTTTTCCAGGAAGGCGCCATTCCCGCCATGGCGGAGTAAGCGCCCTTCCCCGAGGCAGGCATTATTCGGGCCGCGACGGCCGGGCAAGACTGTCGAACGACTTCGTCTGACGCGGGTGCTCGAGGTTGCGCGTGTCGAGCGCATTCTTCGTCGCGGAAATTTCCTGCGGGCTCGGCCCCGTGGCCGGGCCGTTGCGCTCGCTCGCCGTGCGATTGATGGTTGCGCTGGCGCTCTGGGCATCCGTCACGCTGTTTGTCCGGCCACCGACGGCCGACACTGCGGGGCTCACCGGCGGTGACTGATTCGTCTGACGGATACTGCCGAGATCCCCTGCCCCCAGATACGACTGCGCGTTCGCGTGACCGAACATCATGGCGCCCGTCAGGCACAGGCAGACGGCGAAGAAGTGGTGATGGCGCATGGTGACTCCCATTTGACGTGTTTGATGCGGTGCGGAATGCGCTGGCGTCGACACCTCCCGATCGCCATATCGCTTCCCCGATATGGCTGCATTGTCGCAGCGCCAGCACGCGTTGTCGCCCGTATATATCACAGTGCACGCCCCTCTCAAATCCGACAGCCCATTCTGCTACACTTCGCAAAAATCGAGCCTCAGCCTCAATAGAATTATCGCGATATACGGGGGATCCCATGTCAGACGACGTCAGTTTTCGGCGGGCATCGGAGGCGGTCCGGGCGGTCGGCGCCGGGGACGCAGACTGGCTCGATGTCGTGCAGACGGCGCGCGAATTCCTCGGTGCGGACGCTGCCACGTTCCTCTGCCACGACAAACAGAGCCGATCGGTTCGCTTCGTCGAACAAGCGGGACACGAAGCCCGGTTGATCGAGGAGTACGCGCAGCTTTATTACCAGTACGACGATTCGACGCGCCGCTTCTGGGATGCCCCCGCAGGCACCTGGTACGACTCTTCCATCGCGCTCAAACACGAATCGCAGAACGACCGCGTGTTCTGGAACGAGTTCATGCGCACGTACCAGCTCCAGCAGTTGGTCGGTGTCGTGATCTGCAACGATGACGACGCCCTCACCGCCCTGAGCATACAGCGCACGCATATCGTTGAGCCGAGCTTCGCCCATGCGGCGAAGATTGCCGAGTACGAACGCCAACTCGCCGCAGCCTTCGCGGCCCGACGTGCCGCAGCCCGAACCAGTCTCAGCGCGCTCGGCCAGATGCTCGATCCGGCTCGCGAGGGGTTCCTCATCGCGTCGCCCGACGGCTGGGTGCTGGAACATACGCCCGGGCTCGATGCGCTGCTGGGCAACAACGACAGCCAGCTCATGCTCAAGCAACGCCGGTTGATGCATCGCCAGCCCGAGTGGCAGACCCGGTTGATGAATTCCCTGCGACAGGTCAGCGTCGACCGTGAACCGGTATCGCTGGTGCTGCCCGATTCGTGGGGACATGCCTATCGGGTGACGCTGCGCGCGCTGAGCGCTCAGATGAACCACGGACTGCGCGCGGCCCTCGGCGTGCGTATCGAGCGGCGCAGCATCTTCAATGTTCCGAGCGAAACCGCACTGCGCCACCATTTTTCGCTGACGCAGGCCGAAGCCCGCCTCTTCCACCATCTGGTCGCGGGATTGACCATCGGCGAATGCAGCGAGGTGCTCGGTCTGGGCACCAGCACGCTGCGCACTCAGCTATCCGCCGTTCTGCGCAAGACCGGCTGCCATCGTCAGGGGGAACTGCTGCGGCTCGCCGCCATGCTCACCCCCTGAGCGCAGGGGCAGCGCGTCGCTTCCGCCCGTCGCAACGCCCACAGTCACGCGTCCGGCGCACCCCAAGCGGGGGGCATGGCAAATCGCAGAAAGGGATGCCAACGCGCAGATCAGTGAGGATGTCGTGCGATATCGTCGAGCAACGGCACAATCGCCAGCATGATGAGTACCACCGCCAGTGGAATCGTCGCCGCAAAACCGAGAGACTTGAAGCCGAGCGCGCCGCTCAGGCCGCCCAGAAAGAACATGCCCAGCAACGTGCAGAGCAGACGCAGCTTCTGCCGATCCGCCGCCACGCGCGGCAGGTCGCTCGCCACACCCGGCCGGTTCCAATAGCCCATCTTGCCCAGTTCGATGCCGATGTCGGTCACCAGACCGGTCACGTGCGTCGTTCGAATTTCCGCTCGCGATATTTTCGTGATGATCGCATTCTGCAAACCCATGACGTAGCACAGCAAGCCTATCGTGGCGGGCACGAACAGCACGCGATGCGCCTCGAGATTCGCCCCCATCACGCCGAAAATCAGCAGAAGCAACGCTTCGAGCATCAGCGGTGCGGCATATTCGCTATGCGTATGGTGACGCCGTCCCCAATGAATCAGAACGGCCGAAGTCGCGGCCCCGAGCAGGAACGCCAGCAACGCGCTGAAGCCGGCAAGCACGAGCACGAGTTGTCCCAGCGCCAGATTGTCGGAGAGCGCCGCCACAATGCCCGACATGTGCGAGGTGTACTGACCCACGGCGAGAAAACCACCCGCATTGGCCGCCCCCGCGACAAACGCGAGCGAGTTGCCCAGACGCCGGTTCGCAGCGTCCGTGCGCATCGGCTGGGTGAATCCACGTAGATAGTTGATCGGCATGGCGCTTGAGTCCCGGGCTTCGCACATGGGGTATTCTAATGTGCGTTGACACCACGTCGACGCCAAACATCGCGCACCGATGCGCTGCCTGCCAGGGGAGACGAAGCGGATGATCGAGTGTTACGCATACCTGAGCCGAGCCGTGCCCGACCTCGATCTGCGGGACCTGTCGAAGATCATCGTCAATTCGCGTGGATTCAACGCCACCTATCACATCACCGGCGTGCTGCTGTTCGATGGCGCGATGTTCTATCAGTACCTCGAAGGTCCCAGCGAGCCGCTCGCCGATGTCCGCCAGCGCATCGAGGCATCGCGTAACCACACCGACATTCAGGTGTTGCTCGACGGCATGCCGAACACCCCCGGAGCGTTCCCCTCGTGGAGTCTGGGCTATCTGATGCTCGACGAGCCCGCCCACTCGCTGCACGCCTTCGTCATGCCCGCCGATCACACCGCCCTCGTCGACGCCTTCGCCGCACTCGCCGCCAAATCGGACGCGATGTAACCCTGAACATCGCGCCACATACCACGCCGCATACCGCGCCACAAAAAAACGCCGGGCCACCCTGAGTTGCAGCTCAAGGGACCCGGCGTTTTTCGTGCGCACCGCGCATGACCGGCATGCGCGCGGGCACGGTGAAGCAGCGATTACTGCTCGATCTGACGGTTCCAGCGCTGATCCCACTGCGCGCGACGCTGGTTGATGGCGTCCCAGTCCACGGTCTTGAGGTTCTTGATCAGATCGTCCATCTTGCCCAGACGCTTCTGCATCGGGCCCGGCACCGTCGCTTGCGCGTTCGTCGGGATATAGGCCCCGGCCGCCGCTGCCAGCGACTGCCCCTTGGCCGAGAGCAGGTACTGTGCGAGCTTCTGCGCCATGGCGTTGTCCGGGCTGTTCTTCACGACGCACAGGTCGACGAGCAACTGCACCGCGCCTTCCTTGGGCGCGACGTAACCCACCTGAATGCCCTTGTCTTGCAGATCGCTCACGGCCGTCGGGGTCAGCGGGAAGATGGCCGCTTCGCCGGTCTGGATCATTTCCGAGAGCTTGGCCGAGTTCGGGATGTACTCGACGACGTTCGGCCCCACGGTCGAGGCCCACTTGGTGAAGCCCGGCTCGACGTTCGTCTCGCTGCCACCCCAGATACGGTTGAGCGCGAGGAAGCCGTGCAGACCGAACGTGCTGCTCGACGCCGACTGGAACACGACCTTGCCCTTGAACTTCGGATCGGCGAGGTCGGTCCACGACGTCGGCGCGGCCCAGCCCTTCTCCTTGAAGAGCTTGGTGTTGTAGCCGATACCGGTCATCCCCAGTTGCACACCGGCGCCCATGTCGTCTTTCACGCGTGCCGACGGCATCAGTTCCTTGAGCACGGGCGAGTCGTCCAGCTTCTGGCACACCCCCATGCTGATCGCGCGCGCCATCACGCCGTCGTCCAGAAACACCACGTGCATCTGCGGGCTGTTACGGTTGGCAAGCAGCTTGGCCAGCACGTCCGATGACGTACCCGGCACCACCACGACCTTCACGTTATTGGCCTTCTCGAACTCCGGGAAGACCTGGCTCGTGTAAGCCTTTTCCATCGGGCCGCCATTCATGCCGATGTAGAGCGTTTTGGACTGCGACCAGGCCGCGCTGCTCGCGCCCAATGCCAGCGCCGCAGCGCACATGACGACCTTACGGGATAGCTTCATCGTGGTTCTCCTTGTGTTTCCAGGGGGTTAGGAAGGTTGTGTTGCGACAGACCCGGGACGGCCCCGGAACGTACGGGATGCGATGGGTTCATCAGACTTCAGCACTCACCTGTGCAAACCGGTCGACGGCAAACGCCTCGATCGGTGTCGGCGTCTCGCCGTGCGTGACCAGATCGGCAAGCACCTCGCCCACACCGGGCGCGAGCAGGAAGCCGCCGCCCGAGAAGCCGAAGGCGTGCACCAGACGTGGTGTCGTGCGGCTCATGCCGATGATCGGATTGTTGTCGGGCGTCTCGCCCTCCACACCGCTCCACGTGCGAATGAGCAACGCGTTACGCAATGCAGGCAGCAACGCGCACGCCTCTCGCATCACCGCGCGTGTCGTATCGGCCGACGGCTGGGCGTATTCGCCGTCTCCGGTGCCGCGTCCGCCGCCGATCACGCAATTGCCGCGCTCGACCTGACGCGCGTACACGCCGCCGCCGTACACGCCGAGGTTGTGACCGATGAACTTGGGCAACGGCTCCGTCACCCACATGTTCGGGTAGATGGCATGCATCGGCACGCGCTCGCCGAACGTGCCGGCGATATGATTCGCCCACGCGCCGGACGTGTTGAGCAGCCAGTCGCAACTCACATGCAACGTCGCGCCGTCTTCGGGCTGCGCCGTCAATTGAAAGCGCACGCCGTCGTGGGCCATCTCGGTGATCGGCGTACGCTCGCGCACGTCGGCGCCAAGCGCACGCGCCGCGCGCGCAAACGCCGGCGACACGAGGCGCGGATTCGCATGGCCATCGCTCAGACACAGCGAGCCGCCGAGCGCACCGTCTCCCAGCCACGGAAAACGTTGACGGAACTCGCGCCCTCGATACACCGTGGTCGCCAGACCGTAACCGCTGGCCATGGCCGACCAGGCGTCGAGCGGTTCCAGATCGCTCTCGCGACGCGCGAGACGCAGATGGCCCGAGCGCACGAACTCGCCGTCGGTCCCGATCAGCGCCGGCAGACGATCCCAGATCTTGCGCGCGCGCATGGCGAGCGGCAGTTGTTCTTCGGGGCGGCCCTGACAGCGGACCCCTCCGTAGTTCACACCGCTGGCTTGCGCACCGCAGTAGCGTCGCTCGAACAACGCAACGCGCAAGCCTCGCTCGGCCAGCGCACGGGCGGCCGACGCGCCCACCAACCCGCCCCCCGCGACAACGACGTCGTAATGCAAGGTCTCACTCATCGCGCGCCTCTTCGGGAATGGCGACGACGTTTTCGTCGAACAGCATCGGTGCAATCGGAATCGGTTTGATTGGCGCCTGCGCCCGCAGGCGCCCCACTTGCGCGAGCGTCTGCCCGCTCGCCTCGGCCAGCAAATGGCACGCCGCTTCGCCGCACATCCGGCCCTGACAGCGCCCCATGCCCACGCGGGTCAGCGCCTTGAGACGGTTGATCTCGGTCACGCCGTCCTGGCGAACGCATTCGCGCAACGTGCGCGCATCGATCTCTTCGCAACGGCATACGAGCATGTCGTCCGGCCATTGCGCCGCAGGATGCTCGGGCAACGCAAACGCCTGCTCCATGCCCTCGCGGAAGCGGCGAATGCTCGCGAGCTTGCGCTCGATGACGGCGGCGTCAGGGGCATCGGGCACGAACGGCGCGGCAAGGCCGAGGTCCTCCAGCAACGCGAGCGCGGCGCGGCGGCCCGCCAGTTCGGCAGCGTCTGCCCCGGCGATGCCCGCGCCGTCACCCGCGAGATAGATGCCGGGCTGCGAGCTGCGGCCTGCGGCGTCACGCTCGGGCAGCCAGCATCGGTTGAGATCGTCGAAGACGAAACGGCACCCCGCCAGATCGGCCAGTTGCGTCTCGGGACGCAGCCCGAATCCCAGCCCCACGGCATTGCATTCGAGCGAGTGCTCGCGCCCGCCCCGCTGCCAGCGAATCGCGCGCACCCCCGCGGTGCCCTCGATACCTTCGAGCGTCACGCCATGTTCGATACGCACACCGTGCGAGCGCAGCCATCCCACGTAATAGACACCCTTGGCAAACGTCGCCGGCTGACTCAGCAGACGCGGGGCCGCCATGGCCTGCGCGGCAAACGTGCTGGTATCGAGTACAGCGACGACATTCGCGCCGGCTTTGGCATATTGGTACGCCACCAGATACAGCAGCGGCCCGGTGCCCGCGAACACGACGCGCTCGCCGATGGCGCACCCCTGCGCCTTGAGCGCGACCTGCGCGCCACCCAGCGTGTACACGCCCGGCAGCGTCCAGCCCGGCAGCGGCAGCACACGATCGGTCGCGCCGCTCGCAATGATCAGATGACTGAACGACACCGGCGTTTCCCGGCCATCGTGCATGGTGTGGAGGCGCTTCGGATCGCAGGCCCACACGAGCGTCTCGGGCCGATAGTCGAGCTGCGGCAACAGCGCCGCCATCGTGGTGTGGACGGCATCCGCCTTGGCAGCTTCGAAGCCGTACAGCGCCTGCTTGGTGCGCGTGAATCCCGCCCCTGCGGGCGGCTGACGATAGATCTGGCCGCCCCAGCGAATGTTCTCGTCGAGCACGATCGGACGCAGCCCTGCGGCGACCAGCGTCTGCGCCGCACGAATGCCCGCCGGGCCGGCGCCCACGATGACGATTTCGGCGCGCTCAGCCATGCGCGCCTCCGTGCACGTCGTCGGCGTGGGCGGCGCGCGTCACGACACGCATGCCGGCCTGCACCGTCGTCGAACAGGCGCGCAGGCGGGTGAGTTGCGCATCGCCACCGGCCACGGGCGTCGACTCGCAGCGCACCCAACAGTCCTGGCACGCGCCGATCAGGCAGAAGCCCGCCCGCGGCGCGCCGCTGAATTCACTGATGCGCACGTGGCGCTGATGCGTGAGGATGGCCGTGAGCAGCGTGTCGCCTGCCAGCGCCTGTACCGGTTCGCCGTCGATGTAGAACGTGACCGGCGCACGGGACGTCTCGGCCAGACGCGTCAGTTGCGCATGGCACGAGGGCTGACCTGCGGACTGATCCGGCGCGTGCAACGGCGGCGAATCGTGCGAAGCATGGGAAGATCTGGACATAGGAGTCGTCTTGTGGCGCGCGTTCAGTGCTGGCCGATCAGGATGCGGTTCAGGCCGTAGATACGGTCGAGCAGCAGCATCGCGCCCAGCGTCACGGCAATGACCAGCGCCGAGACGGACGCCATCATCGGATCGATCGACTCGGTGGCGTACATGTACATGCGCACGGGTAGCGTGACGGTTTGCGGCGCCGTGAGGAAGACCGACATCGTCAGTTCGTCAAAGCTGTTGATGAACGCGAGCAGCCAGCCGCCGGTAATGCCCGGCAGGATCATCGGCATGGTCACGCGACGGAACGTCGTCCACGCGCCCGCGCCGAGCGACGCCGCCGCGTTTTCGACACTGCGGTCGAGCCCGCTGATCGACGCCAGCACGAGGCGCATGATGAACGGCGTCACGATAATCATGTGCGCGAAGATGAGCGCACCGAACGAGCCCGTCACGCCGAGCATGGCGAAGAAGCGCAGCAGCGCGATACCGAGCACGAGGCCCGGGATTACCAGCGGCGAGAGCAGCAGGCCGTTGAGGAAATTACGCCCGGGAAAACGCGAGCGGCCGATGGCCAGTGCTGCCGGCAACGCAATCACGAGCGAGAGCGTGGCCGACATGAACGCGAGCTTCAGGCTGGTGAAGAAAGACGCGATGAAATCGGGGTAGTCGAGAATCGCGCGGAACCAGCGCAGCGACACGCCGCGCGTGGGCAGCGAGAGCGTTTGCTCCGGCGTGAACGCGACCAGCACGACGATGATCATCGGCGCGAGGACGAAGAGAATGACGAGCGTATGGAACGCGAGCGCCAGGGGACTGTTTTTACGCATGATGGCGAGTGAGTTCTGTTCTGCGGTGGCCTGAGTGGCCTTAACCCATGCTGCGCGAATAGCGGCGCTCTAGCACGCGGTAGTACGTGAGCATCACGATCAGATTCGCCACGAGCAGCAACACGGCGATGGTCGCGCCCAGCGGCCAGTTCAGCGAACTGAGGAACTGGTCGTACACGGCGGTGGCGGCCACTTTGAGGCGGCGTCCGCCC
>Ga0181519_10000744_pt1 | contig 29072 bp, 23 predicted proteins | sample PEATcosm2014_Bin_26_FD_121102 | JGI IMG/M metagenome (GOLD analysis project Ga0181519, IMG submission 121102) | Peatland microbial communities from MTU Mesocosm Facility, Houghton, MI, USA - PEATcosm2014_Bin02_10_metaG | ecosystem: Environmental > Terrestrial > Soil > Wetlands > Peat | place...
AGGTTTCCTCGGAGCGGAAGTTCTTTCCCGGCTACGTGCTGGTGAAAATGGACCTCAGCGACCAGACCTGGCACCTCGTGAAGGATACCGCCAAGGTGACGGGCTTCCTGGGCGGCAAGGGATTGCGGCCGGCGCCGGTAACGGAGGCCGAGGCGACGCGGATCATGCGCCAGGTTCAGGAGGGCATCGATCGGCCGAAACCGTCGATCACCTTCGAAGTGGGCGAACAGGTTCGCGTCTGCGACGGTCCGTTCACGTCATTCAACGGCCTGGTCGAGGAAATCGACGAGGAGAAAGCTCGGCTCAAGGTCGCGGTGTCGATCTTCGGCCGGGCGACGCCGGTCGATCTGGAGTACAGCCAGGTCGAAAAGGTCTGACGGAACGGTCGGGCCAAGCTGCCGCGATGCCGGAAGGCAGAGCGGCGTGCGCGTTCCCTGTGATGCGCAGGCCGGCGGCGATCAAATGGATAGGGCGCGCACGCGGCTGGATGTAGCGAGCGCGCTCCAGGAAACGGAGCGTTTGCGATGGCGAAGAAGATCGTTGGCTATGTGAAGCTGCAGGTGCCGGCCGGCAAGGCGAATCCGTCGCCGCCGATCGGCCCGGCTCTGGGCCAGCGCGGCCTGAACATCATGATGTTCTGCAAGGAGTTCAACGCCAGGACTCAAGGGCTGGAGCCGGGCATGCCGATACCGGTGGTGATCACCGCCTATGGCGACCGCAGCTTCACCTTCGAGACCAAGACCCCGCCGAACACCTATTTCCTCAAGAAGGCGGCCGGGATCACCAAGGGCACGACGACGCCGGGCAAGGGCGCGCCGGTCGGCAAGGTGACGATGAGCCAGATCCGCGAGATCGCTGCCAAGAAGATGGCCGATCTCAACGCCAAGGATGAGCAGGGCGCCTGCAACATGCTGATCGGTTCCGCCCGCTCGATGGGGCTGGAAGTGATCGCCGATTAAATGGAGTAGAGTGTCATGGCGTTCATCGGCAAGCGCCTGGCCGAAGCCCAGAAGACGATCGATCGCACCCAGAGCTACGAGCTCGGTAAGGCGATTGAGCTGATCAAGGGCGGTGCCAAGGCGAAGTTCGACGAGACCATCGAGATCTCGATGAATCTCAATATCGATCCGCGCAAGGCCGACCAGAATTTGCGCGGCACAGTGCTGCTGCCGAAGGGCACTGGCAAAACCCTGCGGGTCGCCGTGTTCGCGCGCGGCGAGCGGGCGAAGGACGCCGAGGCGGCCGGTGCCGACATCGTCGGCGCGGAAGAGCTCGCCGAGAAGATCCAGGCCGGGCAGATCGATTTCGATCGCTGCATTGCGACCCCGGACATGATGGCGCTGGTCGGGCGCCTCGGCAAAATCCTCGGACCGCGCGGCCTGATGCCGAACCCGAAGCTCGGCACGGTTACGGCCAATGTCACGGAAGCGGTAAAGGCCGCCAAGGGCGGGCAGGTCGAGTTCCGCGCGGAGAAGGCCGGCATCGTCCATGCCGGCATCGGCAAGGCGAGCTTTCCGGTCGATAGCCTCGCCGAGAATGTCCGGGCTTTCGTGTCGGCCATCAACCGGGCCAAGCCCTCGGGCGCCAAAGGCACCTATATCAAGAAGGTGTCGCTGAGCTCGACGATGGGCCCGGGCATCAAGCTAGAATTGTCGAGCTTGGCTGGCGAATAGGAATTCCCGCATCTGCGGTCCGGGCTTCGCTTGCGGAACCGGATGGCAGGAGCGGGTGCAGGGACGGTGGAGATCGGTAAGGTCGCCTTCCGTCCCAACCCTGTCCGAGATTCCCGGCGGCCGGAAGTCCCCAGTATGGGAGACCGGCCCTAAGCGTTCCGCACAAAGCGGAGCAGCCGGGATGAGAGGGGAGTTGCGCAACCGAACTCGCAAGCTGCCGGCAGTGGCGGCGATCGAGAACGGCCAAGACTTCTGGGACAGGCGAACCGGGCTTGCCGGCCCCCGTTTCGGGGACAGACAAGCCCTCGTGCAGCAACTCTTAGGTCGATCTAGTCCCAAGCCTGCCGACAGCAAGGCGGCGGTGGATGCGGCAGATCTGAGAGACCAAGGACGGAGACTAGTGTGGACCGGTCGTCGAAAGAAGCGCTGGTCAGCTCCCTGCATCAGGCCGTGAAGGCCACGTCCTGCCTCATCGTGACTCACCAGACCGGCTTGAATGCCGCCGAGGTGACGAGCTTGAGGCGGCAGATGCGGGCTGCTGGTTGCAGCTACAAGATGACGAAGAACCGGCTCGCCTGTCTCGCCCTCGCAGGCACGAAGTTCGAGGGGCTTTCCCCGCTGTTCAAAGGTCCGACGGCTATTGCCTATTCGAAGGACCCGGTAGCAGCGGCGAAGGTGGCCGTCGAGTTCGCCGCTAAGAACGACAAGCTGAAGATCATCGGGGGCGGCCTCGATTCCGTTCAGCTCGACGTGCAAGGCGTCAAAGACCTCGCGACCATGCCCTCGCTCGACACGTTGAGGGGCAAGCTGCTCGGCCTGATTCAGGCGCCGGCGACGAAGATCGCCGGTGTGCTGCAGGCGCCGGGTGGCCAGCTCGCTCGCGTGCTCAATGCCTATGCGACCAAGGACGAGGCGACCAAGGACGAGGCGGCGGCTTGAGAGCCGGCACGTGCAACGATTGAGGATCCCAGGAGTAGGAAATGGCTGATCTCGGCAAATTGGTGGAAGAACTGTCGAGCCTGACCGTCATCGAGGCGGCTCAGCTCTCGAAATTGTTGGAAGAGAAATGGGGTGTGAGCGCCGCGGCTCCGGTCGCGGTGGCGGCTCCGGGCGGCGGCGGCGCGGCCGCGGCACCGGCGGCGCCGGTCGAGGAGCAGACGGAGTTCACCGTCATCCTGGCTGCAGCCGGCGACAAGAAGATCAACGTCATCAAGGAAGTCCGCGCGATCACGGCGCTTGGCCTCAAGGAAGCCAAGGATCTGGTCGAAGCGGCGCCGAAGCCGGTCAAGGAAGGCGTGTCGAAGGACGAAGCCGCCAAGATCAAGAAGCAGCTGGAAGAAGCCGGCGCCAAGGTCGAGATCAAGTAACGACCTTGCCGTTGTATATGTCACCCGGCGCGGGCGCGACCTTCCGGTCGTTGCCTGCGTCGGCGCCAATGAGCAGAGCCTTTTCAGCCGGGCGTCGCAGGGTGCGGCGGCCGGCTCTCGCCGTCTCCGGAGCGTCCGGTGCGGCGTTAGAAGTTGAGTTCCGTCCGATGCTGCGCGGTCGCGACTGTTCCGCCGGCGCCGACGGCCAAACCACGAGAGGCATTCATGGCTAAATCCTTTACGGGCCGCAAGCGAATCCGCAAGAGCTTCGGGCGCATTCCCGAAGTGGCACCGATGCCGAATCTGATCGAGGTGCAGAAGAGTTCCTACGATCATTTCTTGCAGATGGGCGTGGCGCCGGAGGACCGGCAGGCCCTGGGGATTCAGGAAGTCTTCAAATCGGTCTTTCCGATCAAGGATTTCTCGGACCGGGCCCAGCTCGAATTCGTGCGTTACGAGTTGGAGACGCCGAAATACGACGTCGAGGAATGTCAGCAGCGCGGGATCACCTTCGCAGCGCCGCTGAAGGTCACGCTGCGTCTGGTGGTCTGGGATGTCGACGAGGATACGGGCGCCCGCTCGATCCGCGACATCAAGGAGCAGGACGTGTATATGGGCGACATGCCGCTCATGACCAAGAACGGCACCTTCATCATCAACGGCACCGAGCGCGTCATCGTCAGCCAGATGCATCGCAGCCCCGGCGTGTTCTTCGACCACGACAAAGGCAAGACGCATTCTTCGGGCAAATACCTCTTCGCCGCCCGCGTCATCCCCTATCGCGGCTCCTGGCTCGATTTCGAATTCGACGCCAAGGACCACGTCTATGTCCGCATCGATCGGCGCCGCAAATTGCCGGCGACGACGCTGCTGCTGGCGCTGCATGACAAGACGACGGAAGCCTATCTGGCCGCCTGCGCGGCCGAAGGCAAGACGCCTGACCGATCCCATGTCAGCGGCATGGGCAAGGAAGAGATCCTCACTAATTTCTATGACGTGAACCGGTTCCGCCGGACATCGGCCGGCTGGTCGACGGCGTTCGATCCGAATCGCTACAAGGCCGGCGGCAAGCTCGCGACCGACCTCAAGGATGCGCGCACGGGCGAGATCAAGGCCGAGGCCGGCGCCAAGATGACGCCGCGCCTGGCCCGCAAGCTGAAGGAAGAGGGGCTCGAAGAAGTCGTCGTCGCTGATGACGAGCTGCTCGGCCAGTATCTGGCCGAAGACGTTATCAACGTCCAGACCGGCGAGATCTTTGCGGAGGCCGGCGACGAGCTCGGCCAATCGTTGCTCGATCTGTTGCCCGGCGTGGGTATCGAGGAACTGCCGGTGCTGGCGGTCGATCATCTGAATGTCGGCGCCTATATCCGCAACACGCTGATGATCGACAAGAATCAGACGCGCGAAGACGCGCTGATCGATATCTACCGGGTCATGCGCCCAGGCGAGCCGCCTACTCTGGAAACGGCCGAGGCGCTGTTCAAGGGGCTGTTCTTCGACGGCGAGCGCTATGATCTCTCGGCGGTCGGGCGCGTGAAGATGAATTCCCGCCTGAACCAGACGACCGAGGACACGGTCCGCATCCTGCGCAAGGAGGATATACTGGCGATCCTCAAGGTGCTGGTCGACCTCAAGGACGGCCGCGGCGAAATCGACGACATCGATCATCTGGGCAATCGCCGCGTCCGCTCGGTCGGCGAACTCATGGAGAACCAGTACCGCGTCGGCTTGCTGCGCATGGAGCGCGCGATCCGAGAGCGCATGAGTTCGGTCGAAATCGACACGGTAATGCCGCATGATCTGATCAACGCCAAGCCGGCGGCGGCGGCGGTGCGCGAATTCTTCGGCTCGTCGCAGCTCAGCCAGTTCATGGACCAGACCAACCCGCTCTCCGAGATTACGCATAAGCGGCGTCTCTCGGCGCTTGGGCCGGGCGGTCTCACCCGCGAGCGTGCCGGTTTCGAAGTGCGCGACGTGCACCCGACGCATTACGGCCGCATCTGCCCGATCGAGACGCCGGAGGGGCCGAATATCGGCTTGATCAACTCGCTGGCCACCTATGCGCGGGTGAACCAGTACGGCTTCATCGAAAGCCCGTACCGCAAGGTTGTCGACGGCAAAGTCACCGACGAGGTGATCTATCTCTCGGCCATGGAGGAGGGGCGTTACGCCATCGCCCAGGCGAATATCGCCCATGACGACGAGTTCAATATCATCGCCGATCTGACCAATTGCCGTAAAAACGGCGATTTCGTCATGGCGCGGCCGCAGGATATCGATTTCCTCGATGTCTCGCCGAAACAGCTCGTCTCGGTCGCCGCGGCACTGATCCCGTTCCTGGAGAACGACGACGCCAACCGCGCGCTCATGGGTTCGAACATGCAGCGCCAGGCCGTGCCGCTGATCCGCGCGGAAGCGCCGCTGGTCGGCACCGGCATGGAGGAGACGGTGGCGCGCGATTCCGGCGTGACCATCATCGCGCGCCGTGCCGGCGTGGTCGACCAGGTCGACGCGACCCGCATCGTCATCCGCGCGTCGGAGACTTCGGCTTCGGCACCCGGCGTCGATATCTACAACCTCTTGAAATTCCAGCGCTCCAACCAGAATACCTGCATCACCCAGCGGCCCTTGGTGAAGGTCGGCGACGTGCTGCAGGCCGGCGATATCATTGCCGACGGCCCGTCGACCCAGTTGGGCGAGCTGGCGCTGGGCCGGAACGTGCTCGTCGCGTTCATGCCGTGGAACGGTTACAACTTCGAAGATTCGATCCTGATCAACGAGCGCATCGTCTCGGAAGACGTCTTCACTTCGATCCATATCGAGGAATTCGAGGTGATGGCCCGTGATACCAAGCTCGGCCAGGAAGAAATCACCCGCGACATTCCGAATGTCGGCGAAGAAGCGCTCAAGAACCTCGACGAAGCCGGCATCGTCTATATCGGCGCCGAAGTGAAGCCGGGCGACATTCTGGTCGGCAAGGTGACACCAAAGGGCGAAAGCCCGATGACGCCGGAAGAGAAGCTGCTGCGTGCGATCTTCGGCGAGAAGGCGTCGGATGTCCGTGACACCTCGCTGCGCCTGCCGCCCGGCGTCTCCGGCACCGTCGTGGAGGTCCGCGTCTTCTCCCGCCGCGGCGTCGACAAGGACGAGCGTGCGCTCGCCATCGAACGCGCCGAAATCGAGCGCCTGGCCAAGGATCGCGACGACGAGCGGCACATCCTGGAGCGGAGCTTCTATGCCCGCCTCAAGGAACTGGTCATGAACCAGGAAGTCGTCGCCGGGCCGAAAGGCATGAAGTCCGGCTCGACCGTGGACGAGGCGCTCCTGGCGGAGTTTACCCCCGGCCAGTGGCGCCAGATCACGGTCCGCGATGATGCGCGCATGGCCGATCTCGAAGCCCTGAAGAAGCAGATGGACAAGTCGAACCACGCGCTGCAGGAGCGGTTCGAGAGCAAGGTCGAGAAGCTGCAGCGCGGCGACGAGCTGCCGCCCGGCGTCATGAAGATGGTGAAGGTCTTCGTCGCGGTGAAGCGCAAGCTGCAGCCGGGCGACAAGATGGCCGGCCGACACGGCAACAAGGGCGTGATCTCGAAGATCATGCCGGGCGAGGACATGCCCTATCTGCCGGATGGCACGCCGGTCGATATCGTGCTGAATCCTCTCGGCGTGCCGTCGCGCATGAATGTCGGGCAGATCCTCGAGACGCATCTGGGCTGGGCCGCGGCCGGGCTCGGGCAGCAGATCTCGGCGATGCTGCAGCAGTTCCAGAAGACCAACGAACAACAGCATTTGCGCGAGCTGCTCTCGTCCATCTATACGCGGCCCGACGATAGTTCGGCCGTCGCCGAGATGAATGAGACGCAGCTGGTCGAACTCTCGACCAACCTGAAGAAGGGCGTGCCGATGGCGAGCCCGGTCTTCGACGGCGCGCGCGAAGAGGACATCGTGCGTATGCTGACTCAGGCCGGGCTGGACAGCTCCGGCCAGGTTACCTTGATCGACGGCCGTACCGGGGATTCCTTCGACCGCAAGGTCACGGTCGGCTACATCTACATGCTCAAGCTGCACCATCTGGTCGACGACAAGATTCATGCCCGCTCGATCGGCCCGTACAGCCTGGTCACCCAGCAGCCGCTGGGCGGCAAGGCGCAATTCGGCGGCCAGCGTTTCGGCGAAATGGAGGTCTGGGCGCTCGAAGCCTACGGCGCCGCCTATACGCTCCAGGAGATGCTGACGGTGAAGTCGGACGACGTGTCCGGCCGCACCAAGGTCTACGAAGCGATCGTCCGCGGCGACGACAATTTCGAGGCGGGGATCCCCGAATCCTTCAACGTGCTGGTCAAGGAATTGCGGTCGCTCGGGCTCAATGTCGAGCTCGACCAGCGGGATTTCTGAAGACCCGATGAGAATGGCCCCGCCCTGTTTTCGGTCACCGAAGTGGGGCGGGCAGGATGCCCGCCCCATTGTTTGGTGTCCGTCAAGGCCTAGCGCGGCGCTAAGAGTTACCAGGAGACTTCGTTCATGAACGAGTTGATGAACATCTTCGGCCAGGTCAGCGGCCCGCAGAGCTTCGATCAGATCCGCATCTCGATCGCCAGCCCCGAGCGTATCCGCTCCTGGTCGTTCGGCGAGATCAAGAAGCCGGAGACGATCAACTACCGGACCTTCAAGCCGGAGCGCGACGGTTTGTTCTGCGCCCGGATCTTCGGGCCGATCAAGGATTACGAGTGCCTGTGCGGCAAGTACAAGCGCATGAAGTACCGCGGTATCATCTGCGAGAAATGCGGTGTCGAGGTGACGCTCTCGAAGGTGCGCCGCGATCGCATGGGCCATATCGAGCTGGCCTCGCCGGTCGCGCATATCTGGTTCCTGAAGTCGCTGCCGAGCCGCATCGGTCTGCTGCTCGACATGACGCTCAAGGATCTGGAGCGCGTGCTCTATTTCGAGAATTACGTCGTCGTCGAGCCGGGCCTGACGCCGCTCAAGCTGCATCAGCTATTGAACGAGGAAGAGTTCGTCCGGGCGCAGGACGAATACGGCGAAGATTCCTTCACGGCCAAGATCGGCGCCGAGGCGATGAAGGATATGCTCTCGCAGATCAATCTCGAGGAAGAACTCGAGAAGCTGCGGACCGAACTCCGCGAGACGACTTCGGAGGCGCGCCGGAAGAAGCTGGTCAAGCGGCTGAAGCTGGTCGAGGCGTTCACCGAATCGAACAGCCGGCCGGAATGGATGATTCTCGATGTCGTGCCGGTGATTCCGCCGGAGCTGCGCCCGCTGGTGCCCTTGGATGGCGGCCGCTTCGCCACCTCGGATCTGAACGATCTCTACCGCCGCGTCATCAACCGCAACAACCGTTTGAAGCGGCTGATCGAGTTGCGTGCGCCCGACATCATCGTGCGCAATGAAAAGCGCATGCTGCAGGAAGCGGTCGACGCGCTGTTCGACAATGGCCGCCGCGGCCGCGTGATCACCGGCGCCAACAAGCGCCCGCTGAAGTCGCTGTCCGACATGCTGAAAGGCAAGCAGGGCCGGTTCCGCCAGAACCTGCTCGGCAAGCGCGTCGACTATTCCGGCCGTTCGGTCATCGTCGTCGGCCCCGATCTCAAGCTGCACCAGTGCGGCCTGCCGAAGAAGATGGCGCTCGAGCTGTTCAAGCCGTTCATTTATTCGAAGCTCGAACTCTACGGTCTCGCCTCGACGATCAAGGCGGCCAAGCGCATGGTCGAGAAGGAGCGGCCGGAAGTCTGGGACATCCTCGAAGAGGTGATCCGCGAGCATCCGGTCATGCTGAACCGCGCGCCGACTCTGCATCGCCTCGGCATCCAGGCCTTTGAGCCCACGCTGATCGAAGGCAAGGCCATTCAGCTGCATCCGCTGGTCTGCACGGCGTTCAACGCCGATTTCGACGGCGACCAGATGGCCGTCCACGTGCCGCTCTCGCTCGAAGCCCAGCTCGAAGCGCGCGTGCTCATGATGTCGACCAACAACATCCTCTCGCCCGCGAATGGCAAGCCGATCATCGTGCCGTCGCAGGACATCGTGCTCGGCCTCTACTACATCAGCCTCATGCGCCCGGGCGAGAAGGGCGAGGGCATGGCGTTCCGCGACCTGGCCGAAGTCATCCACGCGATCGACAGCAAGCAGGTATCGCTGCATGCCAAGGTCAAGGCGCGGGTGCGCGTCGTGCGCGACGGCAAGCCGGCGACGATGGTGATCGAGACGACGCCGGGCCGGTACCTCTTGACCGACATCCTGCCGAAATCCGATCTGCTGGGCTTTGACTTGGTCAACAAGCCGTTGACCAAGAAGGAAATCACCAACGTCATCGATCAGGTCTACCGGCATTGCGGCCAGAAGGAGACGGTCATCTTCTGCGACCGGCTGATGGGGCTGGGTTTCCATCAGGCGTTCAAGGCCGGCATCTCCTTCGGCAAGGACGATCTGATCGTCCCGGCCGCGAAGGCGGAACTGGTCGCCTCAGCCGAGGAGAAGGTCAAGGAATACGAGCAGCAATATCTCGACGGACTGATCACCCAGGGTGAAAAGTACAACAAGGTCGTCGACGTCTGGTCGAACTGTACCGAGAAAGTCGCCGAAGAGATGATGAAGGTCATCAAGCACACCGAAACCGGCAAGCCGGTCAATGCGGTGTGGATGATGTCGGATTCGGGTGCCCGCGGTTCGGCGGCGCAGATCAAGCAGCTGGCCGGTATGCGCGGCCTCATGGCCAAGCCGTCGGGCGAGATCATCGAGACGCCGATCATCTCGAACTTCAAGGAAGGCCTGACCGTGCTCGAGTACTTCAACTCGACCCACGGCGCCCGCAAGGGGCTGGCCGACACCGCATTGAAAACCGCGAATTCCGGCTATCTGACCCGCCGCCTGGTCGACGTGGCGCAGGATGCGATCATCATCGAGCCGGATTGCGGCACCACCCGCGGCCTGACCATGCGGGCCGTGGTCGAAGGCGGCGAGGTGATCGCGCCCCTGGCCGATCGCATCCTCGGCCGCAGCGCTGCGGTCGATATCGTCGACCCGATCTCGGGCGCGGTCGTGGTCAAGGCCGGCGAACTGATCACCGAGCCGACGGTCGATGCGATCGACCGCGCCGGCATCGATCAGGTCAGCATCCGTTCGGTGCTGACCTGCGAGACGCGGGTCGGGGTCTGCGCGCTGTGCTACGGCCGTGACCTGGCGCGCGGCACGATGGTGAATATCGGCGAGGCGGTCGGCGTGATCGCGGCGCAGTCGATCGGCGAGCCCGGTACGCAGCTGACCATGCGCACCTTCCATATCGGGGGTGCCGTCCAGCGCGGCGCCGAGCAATCCTCGGTCGAGGCGGCCTTTGCCGCCAAGGTCAAGATCAAGAACCGCAACGTCGTCATCAACTCGTCCGGCGTGCCGGTGGTGATGGGCCGCAACTGCGAGGTGACGCTGGTCGACGAAGTCGGCCGCGAGAAGGCGCGCCACCGCGTGCCCTACGGCGCCAAGCTGATCGCCGATGACGGTGTGATGGTGGCCAAGGGCCAGAAACTGGCCGAATGGGATCCCTACACCCTGCCGATCATCACCGAAAAGGACGGCGTCGCCCATTACGTGGACTTGATGGAAGGCGTGTCGGTCCGCGAAGTCGTCGACGAAGCGACCGGCATCGCGTCCAAGGTCGTCATCGATTGGAAGCAGCAGCCGCGCGGCAACGATTTGAAGCCGCGCATCACGTTGCGCAATCCGAATGGCGAGGTGCTGCTGCTCGCCAACGGCATCGAGGCGCGCTATTTCATGTCGGTCGACGCCATTCTGTCGATCGAGAACGGCGCTCCGGTGAAGGCCGGTGACGTGCTCGCCCGTATCCCGCGCGAATCCTCGAAGACGCGCGACATCACCGGCGGTCTGCCGCGCGTCGCCGAACTGTTCGAGGCGCGCAAGCCGAAGGATTTCGCGATCATCAGCGAATCCGATGGCCGCGTCGAATTCGGCAAGGACTACAAGACCAAGCGCCGCATCGTCGTGGTTCCGACCGAGGAGGGGGCACAGCCGGTCGAATATCTGATCCCGAAGGGCAAGCACATCTCGGTGCAGGAAGGCGATTTCGTCATGAAGGGCGACCTTCTGATGGACGGCAATCCGGTGCCGCACGACATCCTCAGCATCCTCGGCGTCGAGGCGTTGGCGAGCTATCTGATCAACGAGATCCAGGAGGTCTATCGGCTGCAGGGCGTGAAGATCAACGACAAGCACATCGAGGTGATCGTCCGCCAGATGCTGCAGAAGGTCGAGATCGACGAGCCCGGCGACACGACTTTCCTGGTCGGCGAGCAGATCGACCGCGGCGATTTCGAAGAGGAGAACCGCAAGTCGGAAGCCGCAGGCGGCCGCATCGCCAAGGGCCGTCCGGTGCTGCAAGGCATCACCAAGGCCAGCCTGCAAACGAAGTCCTTCATCTCCGCGGCTTCTTTCCAGGAAACGACGCGCGTGCTGACGGAAGCGGCGGTCAGCGGCCGGGTCGACGGTCTGGTCGGCTTGAAGGAAAACGTCATCGTCGGCCGGCTCATTCCGGCTGGTACGGGCAGCGTGATGGCCAGGTGGCGGGAACTGGCGGCGGAGCGCGACCGCGAGTTGCAGGAGAATGCGGCGGCACCGGCGCTCGAAGAGAAGATCGCTTGAGAGAGACGCGATGCCCGGGGTCTTGCCTCGGGCATCGCGTCCGCCTTAGTCTCGAGGATAACGTAGCTTATCTCGTTTCCAGTTTTCGCCTATTGCGAAGCGGCTGATCGCAGCTCATTCTGCTCATTCCGCTGCACGATAGGTCCCTCTATACGCAATCGCGTCATCGATCACTTTCGTCATTTGATGATTGATGATCGCTTCGTGCCATGCGTCTATGATCCGCTCGCCGAGCATCAACCGCCTCGTCAACCGCAACGATCACTCTGCGGGCGGGCTTTCAGCTTCTACCGCCCGTCGCAGCGCCGCCCGTGCCAGCAGCCGCGTCGAGTCGAGGGTCGGCAAGGGCGAGTTCCCATCGTCGATGATCAGTGGAATCTCCGTGCAGCCGAGTATGACCCCGTCGCACCCCGCACGCTTCAAGCTGCCGATGACGTCGCGGAAGACCTCGATCGACTCCGGCGAGGCCGTCCCGGAAGTCAGCTCTTCCAGGATGATACGATTGATCCGGTCGCGCTCGGGCGGCGCCGGCCGCATATAGTCGAGGCCGCGGGCGCTCAGCGCCGCGGGATAGACCTCGCCATCGACGAGCCACCGCGTGCCGGTCACACCGAGACGGTGGAAGCCGCGCCGCACGGCCTCGTCGGCGACCGCGTGCGCGATATGCAGCCACGGCAAGGGCGAGCGGCGGAGCAGCGCGGGCAACGCCTGATGTATCGTGTTGTCCGGGCAGATAAGAAAATCGGCGCCGAGCGAGGCGAGTTTCTCCGCCGATGCCAGCATCAGCGCCGCCACGCCCGGCCAATCGCCGCGTTCGAGGCACTCGACATAGAGGGCGAGCGGCGGCGTATGCATCGATATCTCCGGGTGTCCGAACGGCCCGAGCAGCGCCGGTCCCTCCGCACAAATCGTCCGGTAACAGAGTGCCGCCCCCTCGGCGGAGCAGGCGACGATACCGATATGCAGTGTCATGGTGCTTCCACCCGCAATCATCAGGCGACCTGCGCCAAGCTACGCTGCCGCTCATATCGAGAGCAATGCGGCCGAAGCCCGATTTCTTCCTGATTTTCGGCAAGCGATCCTGTAAGGTGCGGCCCGGTCCAACAGCCTCCCTTTGCCCATGCCGAATTCCATGATCCGGTTCCGCCTGATCCTTCTCGCGGTCTCCGGCCTTCTGCCAATGCTGGTCGGCTGCGCATCGCCGCCCCGCCGGGAGTCGGCAATTCTCGGATGCGCGCCCGAACGCGCCGAATTTGCCGCAGCCGTGCAGGCGCTGCCGGCGGCACCGGCCGCGACCGGCGAAGCCTATTGGCAAGCTCTGCAGCAGGCAGAGCCGAATAATGCGGTGGTGGCGCAGCGCTTGGCCGGTGAATTGACGGCGCTCGGGGGGGCCATCGAGCGGGTCGATGGCAGCTACAAGAATTTGGCGGCCTGTCGGCACGACCGTGCCGATTCGATGCGCGCGCAGATCGCAGCGGCCGCACTGGACGCCAAGCGCGGCGCTCAGGCGCTCGCGGATGAACAGAGCGCCTTCGACGCCGAATTGGCCGACGGCAAGGCCGCCGCGGCGCAGATTGCGCTCCGCCAGGCGATTTTCGAGGAGGCGGCGGAGCGCTTGGTCGCGGCGGCGCCGGGCAGTGTTGCCAAGGTGGCAAAGGCGGTGGCTACGCTGCCGCAATCGACAACGCCTTATATGGTGACGCAGGGCGCAGAGATCTTCGCGCGGCCGGACGCGGGCAGCGCGCGCATCGCCGAGCTGCGCAAAGGCCAACGAGTCCAGGGCCCCGGCGGCGGGCCCTCGGCCGGCTGGACAACGCTGACCCTCAATGACGGATCTTTGGGCTATGTCGAAACCGCCGTGCTGCGCGCGGTTCAACCCAATGCGTCAGCCCTGAAGGCGGAAGCGCACGCGGCGACGCGGCCGACGGATCCGGTCGTGGCGCTGGCACTGACGGCGCGCCAGACCGTGCCGGCCAAGGCGCAGGCCTTCGCTTCCCGGTTGGAAGCGGCCGCCGCCGCATTCGCCGGACCGGCCTCGGGCACTGCCTCGAGCCAGCCCTCTTAAGGCCGCGGCGGGCGGGGTATGGCCGACAGCGTCCATCGCGCCCTGCAGCCGCGCACCCCGCCACGACGAAGCAGACAGATTCGCAAGGCACCGTCGCGAAGCGTGGCCCGCGGCGGCACGATCGGCATCGAGCGGGTCGGGCTGAAGCACACCGGCTACCGTGACGCCTACCACTACATGATGACCATGCCGGTCGGCTGGCTGTTGGCGACGATCATCTCCGTCTACCTCCTGGCCAACGGATTGTTCGCCCTGCTCTACCTGATGTTCCCGGGCAGCATTGCGAACGCGCAGCCGGGCTCGTTCTCCGATGCGTACTTCTTCAGCGTCCAGACCATGGCGACGATTGGCTACGGTGCATTGGTGCCGTCCGGCCTTGCCGGCAACATCGTTGTGACCGCCGAGACCGTGTTCGGGATGCTGACGGTCGCTTTATCGGCCGGTATTGTGTTTGCCCGGGTCTCGCGGCCGACGGCGCGGATGATGTTCAGCGATATCGCCGTCATCGGCGCACGCAACGGCAAACGGACGCTGATGTTCCGCGTCGCCAACCGCCGCCGCAACCAGATCGTCGAGGCGGAGATCCATGTCTCGGTGCTCCGGCTCGAACGGACCGAGGAAGGCGAGGAAATCCGACGCTTCCACGATCTGAAGCTGGAGCGCAGCCGGACGCCGATCTTCGCGCTGAGTTGGACGGTCCTGCATGTCATCGATCGGGACAGCCCGCTCTACGGGCTGGATCACGACGCGCTCAAGGCCGACGACGTCGAGATCATCTGTTCGATTGCCGGCATCGACGAGACATTCGCGCAACCGGTCCATGCGCGGTTCGGCTATGCCCCGGACGATATTCGCTGGAATACCCGCTTCGCCGATATCATGTTGCGGCGTGAAGACGGTACCCCGTTCATCGACTATACCCGGTTCCACGATACCGTCGATTAGGCCGCCCTGGCCCCGGGACGGTCGAGCCTTGCGGGCTCAGGGGCAATCGAGTCCTAGCGACTCGGCGTGAGACGGCATTTGTGCGAGATCGAGACGTGACTGAAGCGACCCCCTCAGCGGCATTGCCGGTCCTGCGACAAGTCGCCGAGTTGCAGGCGCAGATCGCGGCGTGGCGGCGCGCCGGCGACCGGATCGGCCTGGTTCCGACAATGGGCGCGCTCCATCGCGGCCATCTGGCCCTCGTACGGGCAACGCTCGACGCCGGCGAGCGGGCGGTGGTCAGTATCTTCGTCAATCCCACGCAATTCGGGCCGAATGAGGATTTTGCCCTCTATCCTCGGTCCGAATCCGAAGACGTCGAGAAGCTGCGGGCGCTCGGTGCCGATCTGGTTTGGGCGCCGGCGATCGACGCCATGTATCCAAAGCAGTTTTCGACTTATGTCCGGGTCGAAGAGCTGACCGAGCACCTCGATGGGCCGCATCGTCCCGGCCATTTTCAGGGGGTAGCGACGGTCGTGACGAAGCTGCTGCGTCAGGTGGCGCCGGATCGCGCCTATTTCGGCGAGAAAGATTACCAGCAGTTGCAGGTGGTGAGGCGCTTGGCGCGTGATCTCGATCTCGGCGTCGAGATCGTAGGCGTGCCAACTGTGCGGGATGCCGACCGGCTGGCGCTCTCATCACGCAATGTCTATCTCAGCGCAGATGAGCGGCAGCGGGCGGTTGTGCTGCCGCAGGTTCTGGCCGAAACCGCCGCAGCCGCCGAAGCCGGGCTCGCGAGCATTGCCGAATTGCTGGGCGCTGCGCGGGCCGCGCTCGTCGAAGCGGGTTTCGGCCCGATCGACTATGTTGAGATCTGCGATGCCGAAACGCTGGTGCCGGTCCGCACCATCGATCGTCCGGCGCGGATCTTTGCGGCGGCTCGGCTCGGCAAGACCAGGCTCATCGACAATATGCCCATCGTCCGCCTGACTCGCTGACGGAGCGATCCCGCTCGGGCTTCGCACCGAAGCCGTCGCACTCAGCGGGGTAAACTCGAGCCGCTCGATCAATCGCGGCCGGGCATAACCCGACTTAGACGAGGGCCGACTGGGCGGCTCGGTGGCTGGTACTGCGTCGCGCCGGCAGTGTCGAGCGGCGATACTCTTGCAACTCGGCCAGAGAGCGCTGAAGGGCCTTAAGCTCCTCGCGATCCTCCCGGTCCATCACGTCAAGGCAGCTGAGCTTGATCTCCACAAGATCGATCAGGGTCTCGATCGAGCGCGGCGAGAATTGTGCCATGGCAACCTCCTCCATGAAGCCCACTCTTCGGGGCCGCTGACTAGGCTCTCACGAGCCCGACAAGCGCAGTTTGCGCGCTGTCGCGTTAACGAACTCTCTCCGAATACCATCCATGTGACGATGCCAACAAATTTTACGAGAAAAATCGAGGGTCCCTTACATGTCGTTTTTGCGGCGCTTCGCGTTCCGGCTGTCGTGATCGCCGGGAGCGGTGGTCTGCAAGGAAGTTTTTACGAGTGGTCTTGTAGAAAAAGGAAACCGAAGGGCCGCTGATCGACAGATGACGATCGCTTGTCGGCGGCGCCTCGACGGCGCCGCCAGTGGCTGCCGCAGCGTTCCCTGCCGGACCCGTACGGCGTCGAAGTAAGAGAGATGGTGAGCCAAACCTCGACAGCCGATGCCACCCGCAAAAAGCTGATCGTCCCAGCTGGCGGCGGGGCCGCGCTTTGCAGCCGGCTGTGGCGGGTTTATGCAGCGGGCGCGTTGGCTTGGTTGGTGCAGGCGGCGCCGGTGTTGCTTTACCCGGGACTCGATGCCGGCGAGCATATTCGGCCGGAGCCGGTCCTTGTGTCGCTGACGGCGACCGCTATTCTGTGCTTCGTCTTCGGGCTGCGGATCGACGTCGCCGGACCGATCCGCGCCCGCGTGGGGGCCTTGGTAGGCCTCGCCTTGGCGTGTGCGCATCTGCTGCTCCTGATGGGACTGTCCGGTACCGTGCCGAGCCTGTCGGCGGGGTGGCCGGATCCCGGCTGGGCGATGCTCTCACTGGCTGTCGCGGCCGTGACCGGTGCGACCCTCGCCTGGTGCCGCGGACTGATCGACAATCGGTGGGGGCAAATCTGCGCCGTGCTCTGCGGCGTGCTCGGACTGGCGCATATGCACATCACGGCGATGACGGCGATCGACGGTATCGTTCGGCTCGACTGGGTGGCGGCATCCGGCGGATTGTGGTTCGGCCAGCTCAGCTTGCTGCTCGGCGCCCGGCTCGGCGATATGTCGATGCTGGCCAGCCGGAGATCGCTGGCGGAACGCGAGCGATTTCGCCTCATCGCCGAGGCGCTGCCGATCCCGATCGTTCTCACCGGCCCCGACAATCGGCGCGTGCTGTTCACCAACCGGCGTTCGCAGGCGCAATTCTGCGGACCGCAGAGCGGGGTCGCCGCCGGATGGACCGATTCCTTCTATGTACAGCCTGCAGACCAGCAGAGGCTGCTGGACGTCGTGAACCGCGATGGCGCGGTCGAGAATTACGAAGTCGAAATGCGCCGAGGCGACGGCTCGACATTCTGGGCGCTGGTGTCGGCGCGGTCGATCGCCTTCGCCGGCGAGTCGGCGGATGGCGGACAGGCAATTCTGACCAGTTATCACGACATCACGGATCGCAAGGTGGCGGAAGAAGCGCTGCTGGCCAGCGAGGTGCGGTATGCGCTGATCTCGCGTGCCGCCAACGATGGAATCTGGGACTGGGACATCCCCAGCGGCACCGTCTATTACTCGACACGCTGGAAAGAGATCGCGGGCATTGCCGCGGGCGCCCGGATTTCCACGCTCAATGATTGGCTGAGTCGCGTCCATCCCGACGATGTCGAGCGGCTGCGAAACGGTATCGACGCGCATATCGCCGGGGCTACGCCTCAGCTCGATTGCGAGTACCGCATCCTGCACGGCGACGGGCGCTACTGCTGGATGCAGTGCCGGGCCATCGCGCTCCACAACAAGCAGGGTGAGCCGATCCGCATGGCGGGTTCGCAATCCGACGTCACGCTGCGCAAGACCTATGAGATCAATCTGCTCAATGCCGCATATGAGGATCGGCTGACGGGCATCAACAACCGGGCTTTCTTCAGCCAGCTGGTCGATTCACGCAACAGCGTCGCGGCGATCGATGGGACCGCGATCCTGCTGCTGAATATCGATCAGTTCCGCCGCCTCAACGACAGCCTTGGAACGGCCGCCGGCGATGCGATGCTGATCGCGATGGCCAGGAGACTAGCGGCGCGCGTCAAGCCGGTCGACGCGCTGTCGCGCATCGGCAATGACGAGTTCACGGTTTGGGTGCAAGAAGCGGGAGGGCATGCCGAGGCCTACGCGTTGGCCGAGACGCTCTTGGCGGATCTGTCGCAGCCTTACGCGCTGGGCGATGTCGAAATGTCGATTGCTGTATCGATCGGCTTGGCCACGCCAACCCTGGGCGACGCCGAAAGCGGCGCCGATCTGTTGCGCAATGCCCGTCTGGCGCTGGATCGTGCGAAGCAGCTCGGCGGCGGGCGGGTCGAGATGTTCGATGATGCGCTGCTGCGCGAGACCCATCTGAAACGCCGGCTCTCCAAGGATCTGACCAGCGCCGAGCGGGCCGGCCAGATTTTTTTCGAATATCAGCCCGTCGTGTCGCTGGATGCCGGCGGGATCAACAGAATCATCGGCTTCGAGATGCTGATGCGGTGGCGCCACCCCGAACTGGGGCTCATCGAGCCGGCGCGCTTCATTCCGATCGCCGAAGAGGCCGGGCTGATCGGACAACTCGGGCTGTTCGCGATCGAATGCGCCGCAGGCGAAATCGCCGATTTGACCAAGCTCGGGCTCATGCCGGACGAATTCTCGATCGCCGTCAACCTGTCCAACCGCCAGATCTCGAACCGTGCCGGCATACTGCGCATGCATGCCTTGCTCGATCGCTTGGCCGTGCCGCGCGGCCGCCTCAAGCTTGAAATCACCGAATCCGTCCTGATGAACGACCCGGAAGCGATGGCGACGACCTTGCAGGAGTTCAAGCAGCGCGGTCTCGACCTCGCGCTCGACGATTTCGGGACCGGCTATTCCTCGCTCAGCTACCTGCACCGGTTTCCGCTCGACGTCTTGAAAATCGACCGCTCCTTCGTCAGCCGGATGGTGCGGGCGCCGGAAGCACTGCGGCTGGTGCGCTCGATCATCGAGCTGTCGCACGACCTCGGGCTCAAAGTGGTGGCCGAAGGGGTCGAGGCGGCTGAGGAGAGCGACCTGCTGCGCGAGCTCCGCTGTGATCATGCGCAGGGCTACTATTATTCTCGGCCGGTTTCGAGCGAGCAGGCGCGGGCTCTTCTGGCGCATCGGGTGATCCGAAGCGGCCAGGTTTCTTGAACGGGGCGGGCACAGTGCGGCGCGGCGGCGGGCATCTTCAAAAGGCAGGGCTCGGCGAACGGGGAAACGCTGCGCCGGATCTGGAACGCGGGTATGCCCATGCCCGAGCGGCGCTGGCGCAGATGGAGGCGCGCCGGATCGCACCGACGCCGGAGAATTTCAAGATCTGGTACAACTATTGTTCCGGCTCGGCGCGCGCTCTCCGACGGACCATCGACGTTCTGATTTCGAACGACCAGGAATTCACGCCGAATCTGTGCCGGGATCTGTACGAGCAGTTCTTCGGCAATGTCCGGCAAAGCGAAAAGGCACGGCTGATCAGCCAGCGAATCGAGGCCTCGGTGCGGCAGGCGCTCGGCATGCTGAACAGTGTCGGCGAGGAGGCGCGACATTATACCGAAACATTGGGCGAGACCGCGGCCAGTCTGGGCAAGCTCGGCGAGTTGGCCCGGGTGCGCGATGTCATCCAGTCGGTCATGACCGAGACCCAGGAGATGATTGAGCGCTCGGCCCTGCTGGAGCACGAGCTGAGCCAATCCGGCGCCGAGATCCGGGCGCTGCGCAAGCAGGTGGAGGATATCAGCCGGGAGGCGTTGACCGATGCGCTGACGGGGATCGGCAATCGCAAATTGTTCGATCAGCGTTTGAAGCAATTCGTCGGCACCGCGCTGGAACATGGGACTGAACTCTCGCTGCTGATGCTCGACATCGATCATTTCAAGACGGTCAACGACCGCTGGGGGCACCAGCTCGGCGATGATGTGCTGCGCATCGTCGCCCGGTCGCTGATCGACGGCATCAAAGGTCGGGACCAGGCCGCCCGCTACGGTGGCGAGGAATTCGCGATCCTGCTGCCCGGAACGCGACTGACCGACGCAGCAAAGCTGGGCGATCAACTACGCGAAAGCGTGGCCGGCAAGGCGGTCGTCCGCCGTGAAACGCAGGAGTGCCTGGGGAGCGTCACCCTCTCGGTCGGCGTCGCCTGCTACCGGCTGGGCGAGGCGCCGGCGCGTTTCGTGGAACGGGCGGATGCGGCGCTCTATCGAGCCAAGCAAGCCGGCCGCAATCGTGTCGTGACCGAGCTGCCGGCCGAGGATTGCTAGACCAAGATGATTTCAGATGCGATCGTCTGGAATCTGAATCTTGATCTAATTCAACGGTGTAGAGCGCGATTGAAGCATCATTCCGACGCCATCGCGGCCTAAAGCATCGATCCGGACGAAGGCGGCCGCCGAGGTTTGGAAAATCGATGCAAAAACAATACGCTATTGCACCGCCACAGGGATCCGTTGCGGGCGTCAGCGTACCAGCGCGCGACTGCATCGGAACGACGCCCGAAGCGCGCTTCGGCCAGTTGAGCCGGCGCTTGCTCCAGACCTGCAACGCGTCGTCGCCACCGCTGTTTTCTCTGACATTCGGATAATACCGAGTCGCAGCCGACAGGCCGCGAAAAACCGGGTTTCGGCGCCCGCGCGAGCCCGGCGGCCCGCCGCCGCCGCTGGTGTGGAAGCGACAAAGCACGTGAGTGGTAGTTGAGTACGTTGCGGGTGCGTGACCGGCGACCGCCCAGGCGTTTGAAATTATTCCATCCGGTTCTGATGTCGCGACAATTTCACGCATAACATTCGCGGCGGTTTGACATACTCGATCCGTGTATCGGGTGACGCGCAAAAGCTCCGCGATTGCCGGCTTCGAACGCCAATCCTCTTGGAGAGTCGAGTTAACGTTATGTTAACCATTGGATTCCGGGAAGTAAATGCTCGCGACACGCTCAATACGACGCCCGATTGAAAAGTAGTCTTCACAAGGGTAATTATATGCGCAAAGTAGATTTCTAGAAAATCGAGGGGGTTTGTGCACATCAGACGGATCAGGGGGTAATTTTTATTCCATAAACATTGACTAAATTTTCGAGATCGGGAATTCATGGCCCTGTTAGAGCGGGTGAGTAGAGAATATTCAGGGTCTTAGGGAGCGCATCAAATGAGTTCTTCACCTCTTTCGCGTGCGTTGCTGTCGCACAGCGCCGTCTTTGTGCTGGTCCTGGCGTGCGGATTTGCCGGGGCCGCTTTCGCTCAGACCGATCCGGGGCCTCGCCAAGGCGCCGCTGGTGTCGGCGGGCCGCTGCCCGGGCTCGATACTGACGAACTCAACTACTTCAACGCGGCTCTTGGGCGCTTTCAAGAAGTCGACTCCGTGTCCGGAACGATCATGGACGCGCCGCCCGGCATCCAGAACGGCAGCGGTCTAGGACCGCGTTTCAATCTCAATCAATGCTCGGGTTGCCATGCGCAGCCGGCGGTCGGCGGCACCAGCCCAGCGACCAACCCGCAGGTTGCTGTCTCCACGCTCGATGGGGCGAAGAATACGCTGCCACCCTTTATTACCGCGAATGGTCCGGTGCGCGAGGTGCGCTTCATCAGGAATCCCGACGGGACGCCCGACGGCGGCGTGCACGACGTTTTCGTGATCACCGGCCGGTCGGATGCGGCGGGCTGCACGATCGTTCAGCCGGATTTCCCGCAGGCGCTGCGCCAGCACAATGCGATTTTCCGCATTCCGACGCCGCTCTTCGGCGGCGGGCTGGTCGAGAACGTCCCGGACAACAATCTTGTCTCGACGGAAGCGGCACAGGCGGCGCTCCAGTCTTCGCTCGGCATTACGTCCGGCGTATTCAATCACAGCGGCAATGACGGCACGATCACCCGCTTCGGCTGGAAGGCGCAGAACAAGTCCTTGGAAATCTTCGCCGGCGAGGCCTATAACGTCGAGCAGGGCGTGACCAACGAATTGTTCCCGAACGAGCGGGACACCACGGCCGGTTGCCAGTTCAACGCGCTGCCCGAAGACGTTACCAACTTCTCCGACAGCGGCATCAGCAACAGCGCGGCCTCGGATTATTCGTCCGACGTGGTGAACTTCGCCGCCTTCATGCGTCTGTCGGCGGCACCGGTCCCGGCGCCGGCGACTGCGTCCACCACCGCGGGTTTGCAGCAATTTACCAATGTCGGCTGCGCCGCCTGCCATACGCCGTCGCAGGCGACCGGCCAGTCGGTGTTCACCGCGCAAAGCTTCGTCACCTTCAGCCCGTTCAGCGATTTCGCCCTGCACGATATGGGCGAAAGGCTCGCTGACAATGTCAGCCAAGGCGGGGCGAGTGGCGAGCAGTTCCGCACTGCGCCACTCTGGGGCATCGGCCAGCGGCTGTTCTTCCTGCATGACGGGCGCGCGTCCAATCTGCTCGACGCGATCGAGCAGCACGCCTCGCGCGGCTCCGAAGCCAACCAAGTCGTCCGGAACTTCAACTGCCTCACGCGCCAGCAGCAGCAGGACGTCCTGAACTTCCTGCGGTCGCTGTAAGCAGCAAGCACCCGTCCGGGTCGCGGGCGGCGTGACGCCGTCGCCGCGATCCGGATGGGCGAATTCACCATGGCTCTGTACGAATATAGAACGAATACAATAGGGAAGACACTCCAAGGCCCGCTTGAAGCCGTGGAATGTCCGCATAACCGCGAAATTCCGAGGCGCGCGCCGGGCCGCGTTGTCCTTCGTCTTCGTCACAGCCTTGCTGGATTCGTTGGCGCTGGGTGTAATCATCCCGGTGCAGGCACCTTTGATCTCCAGCTTCGTCGGCGGCGATACGGCGCAGGCCGCGGATATCCTTGGCAGTTTCGGCGCGGTCTGGGCGACGATACGGTTCGTGTGCTCGCCCTTGATTGGTGTCCTCTCCGATCGCTACGGGCGGCGGCCGGTGCTTCTCCTGTCGAATTCCGGCTTGGGCCTGGACTACATTCTGATGGCGGTGGCATCCAACCTGGTGCTGTTGTTCATCGGGCAAATGCTCTCCGGCATTACCGCAGCCAGCTTTTCCGCGGCCGGCGCCTACATTGCGGATCTGACGCCGACGGACAAACGCGCGGCCAGCTTCGGCTTGCTGGGCTCCGCCTTCGGTCTCGGATTCATTCTCGGGCCCGCGCTCGGCGGGGTGCTCGGCAGTATCGAACCGCGCCTGCCATTCTGGGTGCTGCGGCGCTCAGCCTGGCCGATGCCGTCTACGGCGTATTTGTACTGGCCGAACCGCTGCCGCCGGAACGCCGATCACGGTTCTCCTGGCGACGGGCGAATCCGGTCGCTTCATTGGTCCAGCTGCGCAGGCGTCCTGAACTGCTCGGCCTCGCCGGCAGCGCTTTCCCGAACTTTCTTGCCGACGAGGTGCTGCCGAGCGTCTTCGTGCTGTAGGGGCTTGCCGATAGCGGGGCGCTGTTCTGGATCGGTACTCCGATCCTGGCGATCTGGGGTCTGACCGAACCCGCGGGGCAGGCGCTGCTGTCGCTCGGGCTGGCTGCGTGGGCAACAGGCCGTAGGCGCCGTGTCGCAGCGGCTCAGCCCGACCGGCAACCTGCCGCGTAGCGCGCTCGGTTTGGAACGGACTCCGAATCGCGCCCCACACCAGCGGGTAAGAACAAGCAGATTTTAGGTGATATTTACCGACATCAGCTTGCTCTAAGCGCCGGCGGAATCAGGCCGCGGTGGCGATTCGGCGAACCGACCTCCAGGAGGCGATCAAACCGGACGGCATCAACTCCCTGTCCAGGCTTCCTCGGCTACCCTCGTGGTTCGCCAACGATAGCGCGAGAACCCGGGCCGGATTCTCGTGCGGCATGACGATGCCCTGGCCGCCGGCCGGCTGAAAACCGAACCGGCCGTAATAGGCTTCGTCACCGACCAGCACGACCGAGCGGTATCCCAGGGTTTTGGCCCGCTCCAAGCTGCATCGGATCAATCGCCCGCCGAGGCCGGAACTGCGGTGGCTCGCTGCCACCGCGATGGGGCCGAGCAGCAGCGACGGCCGCTCGCCGATCATGATCGGCCAGAAGCGAATCGATGCGATCAGCACGCCGTCATCGAGCGCTGCCAGACACAGCGGAACGACTTTCTCAACGCCCTGCCGAAAGGAATAGGAAATCTTGGCGTGGCGACTGGCGCCGAACGCTTCGTCCAGCAGAGTTTCAATGGCGCCGGCGTGCTCGGGCTTCTCGGTCGTGATCTTGATCATCTGGCTCGTTCCTTGGGGACGGATCGGGAATTCCGTCCGGCCATCCTGGACGAGCCGCTGTCGGTATCAGCGCCGACAATGCCTCGTGCCATGACCGCCGAACGGTGCGGCTGCGCGCCGAACGCGCAGGCCTGTCGTTCTTCGTCGGGCGGTCGGGGGTGTCATGGGCACTCGCAAGCTGTTGCACCTGCGCCGAAAAATGAGCAAGGCCAGGCGTGCTGTCAAGGCAGTCCGTCCATGAGGGCAGTGATCGGCAGACCGGCGTGCGCGGCAGGGTCGGCAGCAACTGGTTGGTAACTGGCGCTATGGTCGAACTTGTGGTTGCGGCGAAACCAGTTGCGGTCAATAGACGCTGACGACCGTACCGGATGAGGCGGTAAATCCGCGGCGCAGACGCCGGAGCGCCAAAGAACGGTGAGCAATGATGACACAGGGCGCCGTCATGGAAACGCTTTTGCGCAGCATGCCGGCTCGGTTACATTGCGTTGACCGTTGCACCGACAGGGGTGGGGGATAATTTGTTGAGACAAGTCTTGTGCGGCGTGGTTGCCGCGTCGATGACGCTGGCGCCGGTGATGGCCGATGCCGGCTGCTTTACCGAACCGGAATGGCGCGCTGCTCATGTCAAGGCGCTGCAACTCGATCTGCAGGTCGCGGCGCTCGAATGCGCGAACGTTGCCGGCGCCAGTTATACCAATGAATACAATTCCTTCATTGCCCGATTCAACGACCGCTTGGCTGCTTCCGGGAAGCTCCTGCGGGCGCATTTCCAGCGGCTCTATCACGGCAGCTCGGAGAAGGAGCTGGACATTTTCGTGACCAAGGTCGCGAATTACGCGTCGGATCGAAGCATGCAGGACATGTCGTTCTGCGCGAATTCGGCGGCGACGTTTAAGGACGCGCTGGCGATCGACACGCCGCATCTCGAAGATGCTGCGCTGTTGCATGTCGTTGACCATTCGCAGATCGGCGAGGAGTGCCCGGCCGCTCCGGCCGCGAAAAAATCAAAAAAAGTGGCGGACGCAGCGAAGTGATTATCCCGAAATTGCTCCGTTCGAGGAAGTAGCCGGTCGGGCAGGCGCCCTGCTTGCCTGCTCACCGGAACGTTCTCATCTAAAGCCGCGATCGAATTAGACAGTGAAAAGGGCGCGTCCGGCATCCGGGCGCGCCCTTTTCTTTTCGTCGGGGCACCGCCCTGGCGGGATCATTCCCGTCAAGGCGGCCTCTCTCCCTATTGCAGGACGATCTCCGCCCGGCGGTTCTGCGCTTCGCGGACGCCATCAGCGGTTGGCACGAGCAGGCCGGTCTTGCCGACGCCCCGCGTCGTGATTTCGCCGTCGGCGACGCCGTCGGCAATCAGCCGCTCCTTGACCGCGGCGGCACGCCGCTCCGACAGCCCCTGATTGTACTGGGCCGAACCGACGGTATCGGTATGCCCGGTCACCAGGATCTGCGTGACATTGCCGGCCTTTACATTGTCGGCGGCCGCCCGGATCACCTTGGCTGCAGCCGCGGTAATATCCGACTTGTTGAAGTCGAAGAACACCTGGAACGAGCGCTGCGCTTCGACATGTGGCGGCGGCGGCGGCGGCGGCAGAACGGCCGGCGGGGGCGGCGTGATGGGAGCCGGCGCCGCCGGCGGGCTTTCGAAATCGAGCCGCAGCGTCACCAGCACGTTGTGCGAGTCGAGATTGTAGCTGGCGCTATGCGGCACTGCCGGAATGCTGCCCGGGCTGACGGTGATGTCGGTGCTGCCGATGTAGCGGTAATCGAGCCCCAGATGGAATTGCGGCGCGAAAGCATATTCAATGCCGGCAATGCCCTGATAGGTGAAGACGTGGCTGAAACTGTCGATCGGTTGAACGCCGACCGGGAAGTTCACGCCGCCGACTCGATCCGCCGCAAAGCCGACGCCGACGCCGAGATGCGGGCTCCACGGCGTGCCCGTCTCGAAATCATAGAGCGCGTTGCCGAGCACCGAGAATTGAGTGACGCGGCCGTTGTTGGACAGGTTCGCGGTTCCAGTCGAGACGTCGCTGGCGCCGTATCCGACCTCAAGCTCCGTCCGAATGCCGTTGCCGAAACCCCAGCCGAGAGCACCGGTCGTCCGGAACCCGGTCTTGAACGAAGTGTCCGTAGCGATGTCGCTCGTCTCGCCCGGCTGCTCCGACGGCTGCACATCCACGACGAAGGACGGGCCCGCGCCGACCGTGCCGTAAAGCCCATAGGTCGGATCCGCGAACGCCGTCGCCGATACCGTGCCGAACAACACCATCGCGGCCAAGCCGACAGTTTTCTTCATCTTTATCCCTCCGCTCGAGGAGCACCCAATTCATTCCGGGATGATTAGCCCCCGCTTGCGGCACTATTCAACGATGGCGGCAAAGTTAGCCATCACCTTTCGATGTCGGCCCGGGTGTTTCCATCGGCCTGTGGCGCAAAATCCACGATCTGTCAGCATATTGGCGCTATCCGGGGAGCGCCGCGACGGCAACGCCGCCGACGCTTCGGCCCAGACGGCATGTTCGCCCGGTCGGCGCGACTCGGTTGTGGCGCAGTCGGCGATAGCGGGGCGCAGTTGCAGCGCGGCCGCGCGTGCGATCCGGCGGCGGAGCTTTTGCCGTCATGCGCTGCTTTGGGTCGCAGGGGGTAATGTTACTTGGCAGTTGGCATCCGGCCCCGGCTTGCGCGACGATGCGCTCGTACGGAGCGGCGGCAGGTAATCGGGGGTGTGCGTTGCAGACGTGGCGTTGGAAATTCTCGCTGGCAGCGGCGACGGCGGTTGCTGCCGCGGTCGCGCTGCTGGTCTCCGTGCATGCGCAGGACGTTCCGTCGATCGTCGCCGCGCGGCAGGCGGCCATGAAGACGATGGCTGCGAACGTCAAGATCATCAACGATTATAGCCAAAATAAGGCGGATCAGGCGGCGGCCCGGGTGGCGGGCCAGTTGCTCGTCGCTACGGCGCAAACCCTGCCGTCGCTGTTCCCGCCGGGAACCGGCATGGCGGCTCTGCCGGGCAAGAGCGGGGCGAGAACCGAAATCTGGACCTCGCGCCAGGCCGAATTCGCAGCCGACGCGGCGAGTCTGGTGACGATGACCTTGGCGCTGGCCGACACCATCCGGGGCGGCGATCCGGCAGCCGTGCGTGAAAAGCTGCTTGCCACGGGCAAGGATGGCTGCAGCAATTGCCACGATGCGTTCCGGGTGAAGATTTGACGGCGAAGGGACTGGGCTCGCGTACCGTCTCGATCGCCGTCGCAGCCTTGTTGTCTGCCGGTCCGGCGTGGGGGCAAGCGGCGGACGATCCGGGTGGTGCAGCCCGCTATCGGCGCGGCGCCTATCTCTTCAAGGCCGCCGGCTGTGCGGTTTGTCACACGGATGTCGAACACGGCGGGCCGGCGCTCGGCGGCGGACGTGCGCTCAAGACGGATTACGGCACGTTCTACACCCCGAATATCTCGCCTGACCCGAAATACGGCATAGGCCGCTGGAGCGACGCGGATTTCCTGAAGGCGCTGCGCAAGGGCGTCTCGCCCAGCGGTGACGACTATTATCCGGTCTTTCCCTACACGGCGTTCACCCGGCTGACCGACGCCGACATTCTCGACATCAAGGTCTATCTGTTCGCCCAGGCGCCAGTGCCGAAGCGCAACCTCGACCATGATCTGGATTTTCCGTTTTCCCTGCGCCTCACCCTGATTCCCTGGAAGATTCTGTATTTCCGTGAAGGCGTGCTACAGGGTAATCCGCAGCGATCGGAAGAATGGAATCGCGGTGCCTACCTGGTCACCGCCGTCGTACATTGCGGCGAGTGCCATACGCCGCGCAATTCGCTGGGTGCGCCGATCAAGAGCCGCGGCTTCGCCGGCGTCGTCGACGGGCCCGGCGGCATGAACGCACCGGACATCACGCCGCATGCCAACGCGCTCGAATCCTGGAGCAGCGAGGACATCGTGACTTTGCTCAAGGACGGGATTACGCCGGATGGTGATTTCGTCGCTCATGAGATGCGCGACGTCGTCGCCGACATGGCCGATCTCTCGGACGCCGACCGGCACGCGATCGCCGTCTATATCAAGGCGCTGCCGCCGAAGCCGCCGCCGCCAAAGGTGAATCGGTAACGCCTGCCCGACGCCTGAATCGCGCTCTACCTTATTGAAATAGATAAAGATTCAGATTTCAGGTGATTGCACCTGAAATCATCTTGATCTAGGCGATGTCGACCTGTGCGGTGAAAATATAGCCGCTGCCGCGCACGGTCTTGATCAGACTCGGCTGGTGCGGATCGTCGTCGAGCTTGCGGCGGAGGCGCCCGACCTGGACGTCGATCGTGCGGTCGAAGGGTCCCGGCTCTCGATTGCGGGCCAGATCGAGCAGCCGGTCGCGGCTCAGGACTTGATTGGCATTGCTGACGAAGGCGGCGAGCAGATCGAATTCCCCCGTGGTCAGCCGCACCGTCTCGCCGGCTGGCGAAGTCAACTCGCGCGCCGTTAGATCCAACAGCCAGCCATTGAACCGCGCCGTGGCCGGGCGCTCCTGGGCGGATTGGGCGCGGGCCGAGGCGCGCCGCAGCACGCTCTTCACCCGCGCCAGCAACTCCCGCAAATGGAACGGCTTCGGTAAGTAATCGTCGGCGCCCATTTCCAGGCCGATAATCCGATCCACAGTTTCGCCGCGACCGGTCAAGATGATTATGCCGACATTGGAATCCAGGCGTAGCTTGCGCGCCAGCGCGAGTCCGTCTTCGCCGGGCAGGATAAGATCGAGCAGCACGAGATCGACCGGGCTGTTCGCCATGATCCGGCGCATGGCATCGCCGTCATTCGCCGCGCTAACCTTGAAGCCCTCTTCTTCGAGATAGGCTTGCACCATCTCGCGAATATCGGGGTGGTCGTCGACGATCA